>ENA-UOOH01002341-UOOH01002341.1-fermentation-metagenome-genome-assembly--contig:-NODE-2341-length-16509-cov-10.751550_pt1 | contig 16509 bp, 10 predicted proteins | sample MGYA00245778_ERZ724025 | MGnify/ENA primary metagenome ERZ724025 (study PRJEB28704, sample SAMN03018313) | fermentation metagenome | biome: anthropogenic terrestrial biome; feature: soil... | reverse complement strand
TTTTTCCTATATCGGATTTTTCACTCAGGAGGTAGTCATAAAGAGCAACACCATCAATATCAAAATGGAAGACAGCTCTATTGCTATGTCAGAATTGATGGTGGTAGCATACGGCACCACGGACAAACGTACATACACCGGCTCTGTGGCCACCGTCAATGCGGAAAGCATTGCCAGAAACAGGTCAAACAATGTTTTATCCAGTCTTCAGGGGCTTGTTCCGGGTATTCAACTGGAAAACAAATCTCAACGAGGAGGACAAAGCACACCGGAAATTGTGATCAGGGGAGCCTCTTCCATCAACGCAAGCATCCAGCCTCTATACATTATTGACGGGGTTCCCAATGATGCGATGAAGCATCTGAACCCCGACGACATCGAGTCCATATCGGTTCTGAAGGATGCTGCAGCGATCTCTCTTTACGGAGCAAGGGCTACAAACGGTGTTATCCTCATCACAACCAAGCAGGGGAAAAGAACGGGCGACAAAGCCATCGTTTCCTATAACGGCCAGTTTGGATTTTCCACCCGCTCCGGCCGTGATTACGAGCAGGTATCGCCGCAGGAATATTATGAACTGACCTGGGAAGCGCTTCGAAACGGAGCAATCGACGACAAGGGACTACTTACGGCAGGAGGCAAGTCATATGCTACTCCCGAGCACTATGCAACGAACGAACTGCTAAATAAGCTGGGCTACAACGCCTTCAGCATAAACAACCCGGTAGGGTTGGACGGCAAACTGAATCCCGACGCACAGCTACTGTGGTGGGAAGATTACAATAAAAGACTGCTGGGCACAGGATCAAGGAACGAGCATTCTTTCAGTATCAATGGTGCATCCGACAGGGTAAATTATTACCTCTCCACCGGTTATCTGAACCAACGGGGAATTGAGCCCGGAAATCCCGGTTTTGACCGGTACACTACCCGGTTAAACTTTACCTATAAAATAAACGACAAGATCTCGGTGGGAGCAAATATCGGTATCAGTTCTTCCAGCTCCCGAACGACAAGCATTGACAACGGATATGCCGACTTCACCACGTATGCACGACTCACACCAGGCCTGTACCCCCTATATAAAAGAGATCCGGCAGGGAATATGGTGTACGACGAGGAGGGCAATCCAATCCTTGATTATGGTAATGGTCCCTCGGATGTGATGAACTCACGACGTCCCGACGTGACCGGGACCGGGGTCAGTTATGGCGTAAACCCACTGGGGACATTAGACCTGAACAAATCCTCCAGCAAAGGGAGTTATACCTTTGCCAACTATTACGTCGACTACGACATACTCGACAACCTGAACTTCAAGGCAAGTCACTCCAGAAACATATCGACCAATAAAACATCGGTCTATCGCAACAGAACAATCGGCTCAGGGACATCCACCAACGGGGCCATGGACGTAATGACATCCGAATCGGTCAACTGGACAACGAACGGTATACTCACCTACAACAGAAACTGGGACAAGAAGCACAACCTGAAGCTGATGGCGGGTGTGGAAATCAACGAGAGGAGCACATCAAGCCTGAATGCATCGGTCAAGAACTTTGCTTTTGAAGGGATGGACGAGCTGGTGAACGGATCGGATATTGTGAGACCAAGCCTCGGGCCGGGTACATCATCGGAACAACGCCTGATTGGCTTTTTCTCAAGGGCAGAATATAATTTTCACAACAAATATTTCCTTCTGGGAAGCATCAGAAGAGACGGTTCTTCCAATTTTCATCCCGACACCCGCTGGGGTAACTTTTGGAGTGTTGGCGCAGGATGGCTTGCATCGGAAGAAGAGTTCCTGAAAAACATCAACTGGGTTTCGCTGTTAAAACTAAGAGGCAGCTACGGTACTTCCGGAAATATTGGCGAGCATGATTACAGAGCCTATTATCAATCTGGCTATTCGTTTCTCGGGCAATCAGGCGTGTACATTGCCAGTATGCCGAACCGCTTCCTGAAATGGGAGGTGAACAAGCAATTAAATCTTGGTATAGATGCAAACTTTGTCAAGAACCGCATTCGTCTCTCTGTAGACCTGTATAACCGGGTAACGGACGATCTGTTTTACAACGTGCCTTTATCTCCCTCGATAGGTTTCAGTCAGGTACTCCGCAATATTGGCTCGTTGAGTAACAAGGGCGTGGAATTGTCACTGACGACCGAAAACATGGCCAGCAGGGATTTCAACTGGACCACTAATTTCAACATTGCCCACAACAAAAATAAAATACGCTCATTGAATCAGGATGAGTTTATTACAGGGTATAGAATCTACAAAGTGGGGCAAAGCACAACCGAATTTTATATTGCAGAATATGCCGGGGTGAACCCCGAAAACGGGAAACCCCGGTGGTACATCGATGAGGTGGATGAAACCACAGGAGAGAAAACCGGAGAACGGATTACTACGGAGAACTTTAATGAAACCAGCTACAAATCGGTCCGCCTGACAGACGGCACCAGCAAGGTCTTCAGAGATCTTGGACGCAAACCGGCAGGTAATTACACACCGAAAGTAACCGGAGGTTTTTTCAACTCGTTCCGCATGAAGAACGTCGATTTTAGCTTCCTCTTCAACTACTCACTTGGATCCAAAATTTTGATGATGGATTATGCTGCGCTGACATCCTCATCCGGAGGAGTGTTTCACAAAGACATGCTGAACAGATGGCAGAAACCGGGTGATGTGACTTCCATACCCAGGCTTACAACATACAAAACAGGGAACTACACCGGGAGCAGATCCTACATTTCTACCTTCTACTCTCGAAAAGGGGATTATCTGAAGTTGAAAAACATAACATTGGGATACACATTGCCAGCCGCCTTGGTCGATGCACTTCGCATCTCCTCGGCCAGGGTCTATATGCAGGCTGACAACATTTTCTACCTCAGCCACGAGCAAGGGTTCGACCCCGAACAAGTCACATGGGGTATGGTCGACACCCTCTACCCGGCATTGGCAACATACTCAGTGGGAGTAAAAGTGGAATTTTAGAATACTTCAAAAAACAAAATAATGAAAAAAAATATAATTACAACAGTCATTCTTTGCGTTGTCACTTTCCTGACCGGATGTGATGACTTTCTGGATGTCGTACCCCGCGATAAAGTATCGTCCGACATTGTTTTCGATAGCGACAAATCTACGGAGATCGTACTCAACGGCATCTATGACCATATGACTTATGCCGCGGAAGGCTATTATGTGTCTGCCCAAAGCCTTGGAATTCACAACTTCATCATTTCTGGAGACTGGATGGGACAGGATATTATCCCCAAAAGCAGCAGCACACAATGGCAGGCCGATGATTACAGCTTCACTTCACGCACCATGGAGAAACCACGCCCTCAGTTTTTCTGGTCCTATTGTTACGGTCATATTAATGTACTGAACGATCTGCTCGCCAAGATCCCTTCCATGCAAGGGAGTACAACTGCCAAAAAGCAAATCGAAGGAGAGGCACGGGGACTAAGGGCATATCATTATTTTCTGCTAACACAATGGTTCCAACAAACATATCTAATTGACCCTCAAGCACCCGGCGTTCCACTTTATCTGGAAAGTGCGATCGACCCCAAACCACGCGCTACCATGGAAGAGAACTACACGGCCATGATAGCGGACCTGCAGTGGACAGTTCAGAACATGAGCGACGAGAGAAGAGGCAATTCAAAATATGTGATGAGCAAAGACGTGGCCAAAGGTTTGCTCGCCCGGATCTACACGGAAGCGGGCCAATACGCCGAAGCAAAAGTACTCGCGGGAGAATTGGCGTCAAAATATCCATTGATGACGGAAGAGGAGTATAAAAAAGGGTTTAGCGATACAGGCGTATCGGAATGCATCTGGGGGCTGCCTACTTCCGCAAAAAATATGAATGCCAATTTTTGCATGCAAACAATCTGGTCTCACCCCCGCAAACATAAAAGATGGTCGAACAATTTTGTCTTTTTGAACGATTTATTTGTGGATTTGTTTACTGAGAGCGACATGCGCAAGGAGCTTATCACCCTCAATCCGGTCGTCGGAGATGCGGAGAGATATCCCGAACGAAAATATGTCAGTACAAAAATCATGGATCCCGACGATGCCCAGAAACTACCGGATGTATTGCTGATGAGGAGCAGTGAGATGATCCTCCTTCAGGCCGAATGTGCAGTGCGGATGAACCAATCATCCGAAGCCCAGACGATTTTATTCCGGCTTCAAAAACATCGCGACCCGAATGCGACGATCAGCACGGCAACCGGCGAAGAGCTGCTGAACGAAATTCTCACAGAAAGGCGCAAAGAGCTTTACGGAGAGGGATTTGCAATTGGAGACATAAAGCGCATGCGCAAACCATTAATAAGGAAGGGATTGCACACCATAAAGGGGGCCGGTACAACCGGAGAACTTTACCCGGCAGACAGCCACGAATTCTTTTTGCAGATTCCGCAAAGCGAAATACAAACCAACCTCGACATCATTCAAAATCCATAATCATCAATAATAACAAAATGAAACAATTAATTCACACACTGTTCTTTTTACTACTGGTCTCTGTTGCTTATGCACAGGAAAGTACCATCACCATCCGGGGAACCGTAGAGTTTCCTGATGAAAAGTTTCCCATTCTAATATACTACACGGATGGGCCGGAGAGAATCGATATCGATTCTATCCCACTAAAAAATGACAACTCATTCGAAAAGAGCATCACCTTACCGCATCCCGGCATTTACAGGATCGACCTGCAAAAATGGGAGATGCTCTCCTTCTGGGGCGAAGATGAAGATATCACGGTAGATTTCAGAGGTCGCGATACGGCACGGGTGAAAATCAAAAACCCTCCCTACCAGTTTATTGAAAACGCAGGGCCCAGCAATCAATTGATGAACCTCATCAACTACTTCGATTACAGACGATACCAGGGAATGATTCAGGCAGGTCAGGAATACGGACGTGCCATGGGGAGTGACTCCGAAGCATGGAAAGAGTACGCGAAAGATGGTTACACCAGAAATGGGGATAACGCGCTGGCTGATTATATATTCCTGGCTGAAAATTACAGCGACAGAAACAGTGCGGTAGCCCTGCTCTCCTATTTAAGAGATACGCCCGCCAAAGATGCGTTAATAGCCAGGCTGGAAAAAACAAAAAGCGATTATTATCCGTTCGTACAATACAAAAAGGAGGTGAGAGAGAAAGCCGAAAGAATGAGCAAGTTGCAACAGGGAATGAAAGCACCCGGTTTTTCGCTGCCTGCACCCGACGGCATCCAAAAAATAGGGCCGGAGAATTACAAAGGAAAATACCTGTTGATCGACTTCTGGGCATCTTGGTGCGGACCTTGTTTAAAGTCTATCCCTCAGCTAAAGGAGATTTACAGCAAGTATCACGCAAAAGGACTGGAGATTTTGTCTGTTTCCATCGACGACAAAGAGGATGCCTGGAAAAAAGCCATGGCGGCACAACAAATGCCGTGGGGTCAGGTCTGTGCACCCAACTCGGGCAAGGAGATTATGAAAGACTATCAGTTTAACGGAATTCCTCACCTTGTCTTGTTAGATAAAGAGGGAAAGATTGTTGAAAGGTGGCTCTCCACGGAAAAATTGGAAGAGTTGCTAAAAGAGAGGCTCGACCAATAAACAGGTTAGACAGAATCGCAAAAGGATTGGGTGTTCATCACCTGATCCTTTTCGTTTCAAGTAAAATGGACGGGAACAGCGTTATTTAACGCAACAAAGACCTTTATAACCGATATTAACTTAGGTTTTTATGTCCCGATTGTTAACTTTGCACATTCATCAAGAAAGAAAATTGAAATATGGTTAATAAAAGATCAACCGCACTCCTCGGTTTACTGTTTCTTTGTACCTCACTGCTTCTAGCGCAGGATGAAGTAATCTGGAATTTCTCGCTCAAGGATGTAGGAAATGGTGAAATTGAACTGGTGGCAGACGCTAAAATAAAACAGGGATGGTATCTATATGACACAACAATCCCGGATGGTGGACCTACTCCCACACAGATCAGCTTAGACCGGGTGACCGGCGCCGAACCTGTCGGCGAATTTTATGCCGAGACGAAGGCAAAGGTAAAATACGACGGCATCTTTCAAATGACGATCGGCACGTTCCAGGGGAACGCCCGGTTTATACAGCGACTCAGGGTGACAGACAAGACAAATTTCACCCTGCAGGGCGACGTTCGTGCTCAGGCATGCGACGACAGCAGCTGCACGCCTCCTTTACCCCACGACTTTTCCTTTACGGCGGCACAGCTTCCGGCCACGGTGACCGTTGCATCGCCTGCAGCAAACAAGCCTGCCTCATCGGCAGTAAACGAAAAAAGCGAGCCGCTTACGGCGTTGACTCCGGCACAGGCTGCAGACAGCCTGCAGGTGTCATCCCTTTCAGCTCCTACCTCAGACGGGGTCGACAGTGACTGGCTCTGGACACCCGTAATTGAAGAGTTGCAGGATTTCGGAATGAAGGGAAGCACTGCCGGCATGTCCCTGTTTTGGATTTTCCTCTCCGGTTTTATTGGCGGGCTCATTGCACTGATCACTCCCTGCGTATGGCCCATGATCCCCATGACAGTCAGCTTTTTCCTGAAACGAAACAAAACAGAAAAAAAGAAAGCCATCTCCGAAGCATTGGTTTATGGCAGTGCAATCATCGTCATCTATGTGGTGCTGGGGCTTCTGATAACCGGTATCTTCGGCGCGAGCGCACTGAATAACCTAGCCACCAGCGCACTGTTCAACCTGATTTTCTTTGCATTGCTGGTGGTGTTTGCCATTGCCTTCTTCGGTGGATTTGAGATGGTGCTGCCGGCAAAGTGGACCAATAGAATGGACGAGAGAGCCGATAAGACATCCGGCGCACTCAGCATCTTCTTTATGGCTTTCACGCTGGTACTGGTTTCCTTCTCCTGCACCGGCCCGATCATAGGGACGTTGCTGGTAGAAGCAGCCCTCTCGGGCAGCATCCTCGGACCGGCTATCGGCATGCTGGGATTTGCCATTGCACTGGCCATTCCCTTCGTCCTTTTTGCCATCTTCCCCTCGTGGTTATCCACCCTGCCCAAATCGGGCGGATGGCTCAATTCGGTGAAGGTGGTTTTGGGATTTCTCGAGCTGGCACTGGCACTTAAGTTTCTATCGGTGGCCGACCTTGCATACGGATGGGGAATTCTAGACCGGGAAGTGTTCCTGGTGCTGTGGATCGTCATCTTTGCGCTGCTTGGGATCTATCTTCTCGGGAAAATCAAGTTCCCCGGCGACAGCGACGTGCCCCACGTGACCATACCACGCCTTTTTCTGTCCATCATCTCGCTCGCTTTTGCCATATATATGATCCCCGGATTGTGGGGAGCACCCCTTAAGGCAATCAGCGCTTTCTCTCCCCCACTCTACACACAGGACTTCAACCTCTACGACGGTGAGGTGCATGCTCAAACCCTGGATTATGAAACCGGCTTTGCGCTGGCCAAACGGCAAAACAAACCGGTATTGATCGACTTTTCAGGCTATGGTTGCGTCAACTGCCGCAAGATGGAAGCATCGGTATGGACCGATCCCCGGGTGAAAGATATGCTCGACAACGATTATATCCTGATCACACTGATGGTAGATGACAAAACCAAACTCCCTGAGATCATCGAGGTGGACGAGAACGGTAGAACAACCCGCCTGAAAACCATCGGAGACAAATGGAGCTACCTGCAGCGTCATAAATTCGGCGCGAACGCACAACCCTACTATGTCGCGCTCGATCACGACGGGAAGCCATTGAGTCCGTCATACGCCTACGACGAAAATGTAGAGAGATACATCGAATTCCTGCAGACAGGATTGACCAACTTTAAAAAATAATCATCAGTGGAGACGTCATTCGGGCGTCTCCGCTTTTTCAGATATGAACACAAGAGCACAAAAACTGGAAGCGTTTGGGCGATTGCTCGACATCATGGATGAGCTCAGGGAGAAATGTCCCTGGGACAGAGTGCAAACGAACGAGAGTCTCAGGGCAAACACCATCGAAGAGACCTATGAGCTGGCGGAAGCCCTCCTCAACAGCGACAACGAAGAGATAAAAAAGGAACTGGGAGATCTCCTGCTGCATGTGGTATTTTATGCAAAAATTGGAGAAGAAAAACAGGATTTTGATGTCGCCGATGTCTGCAATGCCATTTGCGACAAGTTGATCTTTCGTCATCCGCATGTCTTTGGAGACAAGCATGCCGATTCGGCAGGCATGGTAGAAAAATCATGGGAACAAATCAAGCTGAAAGAAAATGGAGGCAACAAGACTGTGCTCGAAGGAGTACCTTCGGCACTACCTTCTCTGGTGAAGGCTTACAGGATTCAGGACAAAGCCCGCAACTCGGGATTCGACTGGAATAAGCGCCACGATGTGTGGGACAAAGTAAAAGAGGAACTGGGGGAGTTGGAAGCAGAAATTGAAAAGATGGATGCCGATAAAACAGAGGCCGAATTTGGCGACCTGCTTTTCAGCATCATCAATGCAGCCAGGCTCTATAAGGTGAATCCCGACAACGCTCTGGAACGTACCAACAGAAAATTCATCTACCGTTTTAATTATATGGAGAAGCAGGTGAAGGCTCAGGGTCGCTCCCTCAAGGGGATGTCACTCGAAGAAATGGAAGCGATCTGGCAGGAAGCAAAAAAGAGAGATCACTTAGCCTGATTACTTCCCTGTACGCCAACGGGTAAGCACGGTCCTCCGTTTCGGGAAAATGCCGTTCTGCTTGGTCCGTACGTCTTCCACCACATAAAAAATATTGTTGTCGAAATCGTTGAGTGTTCGCTCCAGCGTCTTCATTTCTTTCCGGTCGACAACCGTTTCAATAATATCTACTTCGTTGGTCGATCCGGTTCCATGCGTCATTGTAGCCCCGATATTCAGCTTATTGAGCGACTGCACCAAGTCTCTACCATTTTTTTGTGTATAAATCCGGCAAAGTATAATTCCGTAAGCGATCCTGTTTTCAAGCAAAATACCCACATAGTTGCCCGTTGCATACCCTGCCGCATAAGAGAGGTATGCCACCATATCGTTGGCTCTTGAAAGAATTTGCGAAATAACAACTACCCAGATAAATACTTCAACAAACCCAATCAAAGGGGCTTTGTATTTTTCGCCTTTCGAAACAAATATGATCCGAAGCGTTCCTAACGACACATCGATCACACGGCCAAAAAAGATAATCACAGGCAATAACCAGGGGTAAACGTCTAAAAAATCAAACATAAAAATCGAATATCAGTAATTTGAAATCAGAAATCAGCACTTTGCATCTCGGTGATGCAAGATGATGGATAAACGCGCTTGAAGAGGATTCCGGAAAAGGTCAATCTTCAGCGACAAGGCTCTTCAGATAACCGGTAAAATTCCGGATATCATCCTCCGTGGTGTCCCACGAACAGACGAGACGCTTTTCGTTGCGACTTTCATCCCAATCGTAAAAGAAGTAGCGTTCCCGCAGTTTGTCGGTAATCTCTTTGGGCAGGATAAAAAACAACGCATTCGATTCCACCGGCTGCGTAATCTCAACCCCCTTCACACTGCGTATCTCTTTCCACAACAATTTAGCAGCAGCGTTGGATTTCCGTGCATTCTCCAACCATAAATGTTCGTTTATATACGGAATGAACTGAGCGGAAATAAAACGCATTTTGGAATACAACTGGGTAGTTTGCTTCCGGTAATATTTCATATTGCCGGACAGTTCTTTTCTTAACGGAACAACAGCTTCACCGAACATCAATCCATTTTTTGTCCCACCCAGCGTAAAGATATCCACCCCGCAATCCACTGTGATTTCCTTGAGCGAAACATTGAGATACGCACAGGCATTGGCAATGCGTGTGCCATCCACAAAAAGAAACATATTGTGGGCATGAGCCAGCTCAGCCAGGGCCTTTACTTCGCCCGGTGTGTAACAGGTGCCCAGTTCTGTGGTCTGCGAGATAGCGATCACTTTGGGCTGTGAGTGATGTTCGAAGCCAAAGCCATGCAGGTGAGGACGAACCAGCTCCGGCGTGAGCTTCCCATCGGGAGTGGCAATCTCCTTCAAGGAGGCACCTGTCAATTTTCCCGGCGCACCGCACTCATCCACGGCAATGTGAGCCGTCGATGCACAGAGAACAGCATGGAAAGGATGCAGGCAGGCCTGCAGAGCCACCACATTTGCGCCGGTACCGTTAAACAGGAAGGAAGGCCTCAACTCACCGTCTTCGAGCAATCTGCAGATTGCCTTCTGTGCCTCTTGTGTCCACAAATCATCGCCATAGGCAATGGCATGATCTCTGTTCGCCTCTGCCAATGCCTGCAGGATACGGGGGTGAACCCCTGAATTATTGTCGCTTCCGAAACTCCGCATGGAAAATGATCTTTTGTACTACAAAGATACGAAACTTACCCTAAATTTGCCAGCAGGAACTTTCTGATCTCTTCCGGTTTCACGTTCTTCCGTCGGGCATAATCGTCCAGCTGCTCTTCGGTAATTTCACCGACCGAAAAATATTTGGAGTCCGGATGTGCAAAAAAGAGGCCACTGACCGACGCGTTAGGATACATCACCCCATTTTCGGTGAGTGAGATGCCAATCTCTTCGGTAGCAAGTAGCTTATGCAACAAAAAATTAACCGTCTGATCTGGAATGGAAGGATATCCCACTGCCGGACGAATACCCTGGTATTTCACCGCAAATAACTCGGCAATTGAGAGCTGCTCATCTGCGGCATAACCCCAGTATTCACGGCGCACCTTTTCATGCAGCCATTCTGTAGCTGTTTCCGCCAGTCGGTCGAGCAACGACTTCATCAGCAGGGCGGAATAGTCGTCTCCTTCTTCTTCATACTGTTTCATTTGTGCATCGGCACCGTCACCGGCAGTCACTGCAAAAGCACCGATGTAATCTTTCTTTTCTGACTCCCGGGAGGCGACAAAGTCGCTCAGGCTGAAATATTCATTTTTATCGGATTTCTTTTGTTGCCTCAGGAAAGGAAATGGTGTCCGATCAATAAAGATGGTGTCGTTTTCACTATAAGCTTCGTACAATCCGAAAACCGCTTTCACATAATCCACCTGTTCATCCGCAAAGCGCTGCAACATGGCCTGTGCATCGTAAAACAATTTGGCAGCTTCCTGTGCCTTCTCCTGTTCATCGTCACGGTACGAGGCTTTCCATTTTTCGTAAGCAGCCGTATCGTGCCGCGCAATGCGGGTAATCGTGTGAAATTTGGCAGATAAGTTCCAGGCAGGGAAAAAGAATTTCCAGTCGATATAGGGTATCAGCGTATCAACTCCAATCTTATCCAGCTTCACCCGGCCCATGGTTCGTGGGCGCACCGGCCTGTAACTGTCATCCGCCCGGAAAGCGTATGTACGTGCTTCCCCGAGTGAAACAAGCTCGGTCACCTTCAGCGAGTGGCCTGCACGCAGGAGTGCATATTCTTCCTTTACTTTCTGCAGATAGGCATCCCTGTTATCAACACTCATCAAGTTGGCAACAGCAGCGGGACTCTGTGAGGCATCCTTCACATATACCACAGCACCATGGCCATACCGGTGTTCAATCTTCAAAGCCGTGTGTAGCTTTGAGGTAGTAGCACCACCGATCAGTAGCGGCATGCTAAAGCCCGCCTTTTCCATCTCTTCGGCCACAACCCCCATCTCTTCCAGTGAAGGAGTAATCAAACCGCTCAGCCCCACAATGTCGGGTTTTTCCCGGTGTACCGTGTCGATGATCTTTTCTGGCGGGACCATTACACCCAGATCGACAATTTCATAATTGTTGCATGCCAGCACGATAGAGACGATGTTTTTCCCGATATCATGCACGTCGCCCTTCACGGTAGCAAGCAGGATCTTCCCTGCCTTCTGAGAACCTCCCAGCGATGTCTTTTCTGCCTCTATGGTGGGCTGAAGAATTGCGACCGCCTTCTTCATGGTGCGTGCTGCCTTCACCACCTGGGGGAGGAACATCTTCCCCGATCCGAAGAGATCCCCTACCCTGTTCATACCGTCCATCAGCGGCTTATCAATGATGTCTACGGCACGCGGATAGACCCGCAGCGCTTCCGCCAGGTCTTCTTCCAGATAATCACCAACTCCTTTCACCAGGGCATAACTCAGTCGCTCATCGAGGGTGAACGTACGCCACACCTGCTCTTTGGCCTGTTCGGCTTCGGGGGTTTTCTCGTTTTTCATCTTCTCGGCATAGGCCATCAGTCGTTCTGTGGCATCGTCGCGTCTGTTCAGCACAGCATCTTCCACCAGCTCTTTGGCGTCGGCAGGAATATCTTCGTAAATAACCGACTGAGCCGGGTTTACAATTCCCATATCCATTCCCGCCTGAATAGCATGATAGAGAAAGACGGAGTGCATCATCTCCCGGATGAAATCGTTGCCTCGAAAGGAGAAGGAGAGGTTGCTAACACCACCGCTCACCTTGGCATGCGGCAGATGCCCCTTGATCCAGCGAACTGTTTGAATAAAGTCTACCCCGTAATTTTTGTGCTCATCAATCCCGGTAGCAATAGCAAGCACATTGGGATCGAAGATAATATCTCCGGGATCAAATCCGTGATCAGTCAGCAACCTGTATGCTCTTTCACAGATCGCGATCCTACGCTCGTACGTATCTGCCTGTCCCGTCTCGTCGAAAGCCATCACCACCACGGCAGCGCCATAGGCTTGTGCCAGGCGAGCCTGCTGTAGAAATTCATTTTCCCCATTTTTCAGGGAAATGGAGTTGACAATCGATTTTCCCTGCACACATTTCAGTCCGGCTTCCAGCACTTCCCACTTCGACGAGTCAATCATGATGGGTACCCGCGACACATCGGGATCGGAAGAAAGCAGGTTCAGAAAGCGGGTCATCTCCTGCACACCGTCAAGCAGCCCCTCGTCCATATTGATATCGAGTACCTGTGCACCATCCTCCACCTGCTTGCGGGCAATGCCGAGCGCCTCCTCGTATTTCTTTTCCTGGATTAAGCGCAGAAACCTGCGCGACCCGGCCACGTTGCAACGCTCCCCGATGTTCAGAAAATTAATTTGTGGAGATACCTCCAGCAGTTCCAATCCGGAAAGTTGCATATAAGCAGGAGGGGCCGACTTGCGGTGTGGGGCAGCATGTTCCACCATCCGTGCATATTCGGCAATATGGGCGGGTGTGGTTCCGCAGCATCCGCCAATAATGTTTATCAATCCCTCGTCGATAAACTCTTTGATCTGGGCAGCCATCTTTTCGGGCGTCTCGTCGTATTCCCCCAACTGATTGGGCAATCCGGCGTTAGGATAGGCACTGATGTAGTAAGGCGCAATCCTGCCCAGTTCCTTCACATACGGCTTCAGATCCTTCGCTCCAAATGAGCAGTTCAAGCCTATCGCCAACGGCTTTGCATGATGCACGGAGGCAACAAAGGCGGCCAGGGTCTGTCCCGAGAGCGTGCGTCCTGCTTTGTCGGAAAGCGTCACAGAGAGAATGAGAGGAGTATGCTTTCCGGTTTGAGCGGCTACCTCCTCCGCGGCAAAGATGGCCGCTTTGGCGTTGAGCGTATCGAAAATGGTCTCGATAAGCAACAGATCCACCCCTCCCTCAACCAGTGCCAGCATCTGTTCTTTGTATGCAGCTTTGAAATCATCGAACGTGGCTGCCCGGAACATAGGATCTTCCACCCGTGGGCTCATTGAGGCCGTCTTGTTGGTCGGTCCGACAGATCCGGCAACGAACCGGGGCTTATGGGGTGTGAGTCGCGTAAACTCATTGGCAGCTTCACGGGCGAGCTTCGCTGCGGCCAGATTGATTTCGGCTGCCAGATGGCTCATCCCGTAATCCTGCATCGAAATGCTGGTAGCATTGAATGTATTGGTTTCGATGATGTCGGCTCCTGCCTCAAGATACTCCCGGTGTATCTGTCCGATGACATCCGGACGAGTAAGAGACAGCAAATCGTTATTGCCCTTCAGCAATATCGGGGAGTCTTTGAACCGTTCTCCGCGAAAATCGGCTTCGGTGAGCTTATGGCGCTGTATCATGGTACCCATCGCACCGTCGAGTATCAGGATGCGATCGGATAAAATATCTTCTATCTTCATTTTTTGTTTCTCTCAGTTTATTATTTCGCCCAAATTTAATCAATAAAATTGATTTTCAACAGTGATCAGGCTTGAAGCTCATATCGCCGAATCGTAACCGCAAAATGAGCCTCCTCATCCACACAACGACCCAGGCAACCACAAACCGTACGCCCAAAATCCACCATATGGAGACGCCCAGAGCCACGAACAAAAGGTTGTCCTCCAACACAGAATGTGACACAGCGAGGTGATAGTTCAACAAACTGGCATCGGTTTTGGTCACCTTTCCTTCTTTCATCTGATCCATCATCAGCGCCCCCCCGTAGGCCAGACCTACAATGTAGCCAATGAGCCAAAGGAAGGCTGTGCTTGCCGGTAATCCAAAAAACCGCAGAAGAGGTGCAACCGCCTTGCTCAGCTTAGGGATCAACCGGTATTCTTCGAGGAGGTTGTACAGCAGATTCAGGGTAAATACAATCACCACTATCAACAGAGCGATATGCAGAGAACTTTTCAGCCACAACAGCAGGACATCTGCTACCGAAGTCATGGCAGCAACGTCTGTTTGTGCAAACACGGGCATTCCCATTTCCCGCGGAAGGATAAAGTTCAGCACAATGCCTGTGAAAATACTTGTCACAATGCGCAAAGCGGTCATTGCCCAGAACGAAGTGCCTGTTCTGGCCTGTATGGCACTCTCCACGGGCAGGTTGTGGGATATCTGGCACATGAGCGCCAGAATAGTCAGTTCACGCAAGGTAATGGTCATGGATGCAATGATGGCCAGCGGTGCGTAGAGTGGCAGGAAAATGCTGGTAATAAATACGATTGCCGTACTTCCGGGCAGTCCCATAAATACAAAAAGGGGATCCAAAAAATCTGCCAGGAAAGCCAACACACCGTAATAATCCAGAAATCGCACAAGCAGTGAGATGGGCAGAATAATTTTTAGCAGCCACAGCGTGGTGCGGGCCGATTTTTTAAATGCACGAAGAAGGATGCTGTTCCAAAATTGCATAGTAGACGTTTGGAAATTATAGAAACCTAAAACACTTTATTGTACTGCCACTCCGCTTCGAAAAGCAGGCAGGAAGTTGCTCCCGGACATTCAGAGAAGAAGCAGAGCTACTTTTGAGCGATTACTTTCTAAACATTCGCTCCATATCACGCTTATCTTCTTTCTCTTTCAACGATTGCCGTTTGTCGTACTCTTTCTTTCCTTTGGCAACGGCGATAACCAGTTTTGCCAACCCCTTTTCATTGATGAACAAACGGACCGGGATAATGGTAAATCCGGTTTCGCGGGTCTGCCGCAGAATCTTGGAAAGCTCTTTTTTGTTAAGCAGCAGCTTGCGGTCGCGACGAGCATTGTGATTATTGTAGGTACCATAGAAATACTCGGCAATATGCATATTGCGCACCCACAATTCTCCACGTTCAAATAAACAATAGGTATCTACCAGGCTTGCCTTTCCCAGTCGCAGCGATTTAATCTCGGTTCCGGTAAGTACTATACCCGCAGTATAGGTCTCCAACAGTTCGTAATCGAACGTGGCACGTTTATTTTTTATGTTGATGGGCGTTTGTTGCATTATTTAATTAAAAATGAAAACAATCCCCTGATCACTGCCGGTGCCAGGATGATGAGGGCCGATGCGAGGAGAGTAAAGTTCAGCCTTTTTCCGGCTGACACATTCAAAAAAAAGAGAGCACCCGTCTGCACAACATACAGGGTGTAGAGCACAAGGAGCCAGAGGATAAAGAAATCGGAAAGAAACGGGACAATCATATACAATGCGAACACCACTACCGAAGAATATCCTGTAAACTTCTGAAAACGAGCCAAATTTTTACTCAAGCCAAAACGGGGTGCGGCTTCATTTATTGCGTAGGAGGAAATATAAAACCCTCCATATATTGACACAACATTGATGATGGCACTCTTGAGCGCACCTTGCAGTCCGCCATCACGGGTAAACCACATACCACCTATGAAAGCGGCCAGGGCAATGATTCCGATTACAGGATGAAGAAAGCGGCCGACAAAGTCGTTCTGGCTCTTGTCTTCCTTGTCGATCTCTTTCCATGCACTTGGCGAAGCGACTATTAATTGTATGATTGTTACAAAAATATCTCTCCACATTACCTTATTATTTTGGATTGCAAAGGTAATCAATTCATCTTAAATAATGGAATGAGAGAGTGATTAAAAAAAAGCAGCTCTCTTTCAAGGGAGCTGCCATATTGCCGATAAGCCGATTGCCGGTCAATCACCACTAACCGTCATCCGGTACACTTGTGAATCCACTATTTGATCACGTCCTTTCATATAGTACTTGAACGTAATCTTCAACTCTTTGGTGTTCGTCGTACTTGACCCTTCATACCGGGCACGCA
>ENA-UOOH01002340-UOOH01002340.1-fermentation-metagenome-genome-assembly--contig:-NODE-2340-length-16512-cov-3.667983_pt1 | contig 16512 bp, 15 predicted proteins | sample MGYA00245778_ERZ724025 | MGnify/ENA primary metagenome ERZ724025 (study PRJEB28704, sample SAMN03018313) | fermentation metagenome | biome: anthropogenic terrestrial biome; feature: soil; material... | reverse complement strand
AGAGGCGGTTTTTCAACATTTAAAAGTATTACCTAAGTTGTTAGAAGAGTTAGGACCACTAAATGATGTACAATTTGGAGTTACTAATGCACCAAGGCCTCTACCTGATAGCTACATGCCTTGCTTTTTAGTTGGTCACTCATTTATTCGTGCTCTAGCAGCAGGAAGAGGATTTTTAGAGCTATCTCACCAGGAAAATCATCTTTGGGCAGGCTTACATGAAAATCAAGAACTCATTGGCAAACCTTTTCTTGCAATGCATTTGTCTGGAGGAACAACTGAGTTTTTAGAAGTTACCTGGCAAGGTAACTCAATGCAGATAAAAGAACTCGGCGGAAGTAGTGATATCAGTGCTGGTCAATTTCTTGATCGCATTGGTGTCTTATTAGGATTACCCTTTCCAGCTGGACCATATCTAGAAAAATTAGCTAAGCCAACTGATCTTAGGCTAGGAGTACCGGTAAAAGGATCTAATCTCTCGTACTCAGGTCCTGAGGCTGAAGCCAAACGACTTATTTTAGCAGGAGTTAGTGGTGAAGAGCTTGCTTATGCAGCGATCTTAGCAGTAGCTAAATCAGTGGGTAGAGTCTTAAGATCGCTAAGAGAAGCAACTAACATTAGAGATTTTCTGCTAGTAGGTGGTGTGATGGCTAATAATTTAATTAAGGAAAGACTATTAAAAGATTTGCATCACCCACAAGCTTCGAAGGTTTATTTTGCTTCACCAGAGGCTTCTGGTGATAATGCTTTAGGTGTAGCAACAGCACTTTTTTGGAGGGATTAAGTTGGGGAATATCTATATTGTTAGACATGGAGTAACCAATTACAATCAAGAAAATAGATTCCAAGGCCAACTCGATATTCCCCTTAACGATGAGGGACTAGCCCAAGTTGCAAAACTTGGGAATTATTTTCAAAAACGACCTGTGGATGTTATTTATTCCAGCGATTTGAAGAGAGCCTACCAAACTGCAGAAGCTATCGCTAGGGCCAAAGATCTGCAAATAAGGATTTTGCCGGGGCTAAGAGAAGTTAATGTGGGCAAATTAGAAGGAATGACTTGGGCTGAGGTTAAAGAAAACTACCCTAATTGGGTTAAATCAGGTCATAACCATGGTTATCCAGGTGGTGAAACTAGGCTGGATATTGAAAACAGAGTTAAAAATACCTGGGAATACATAGCTAAACGCCATAGTAATGAGAATGTAGTACTCGTCTCCCACGGAGGTATTATTAAGTCTCTAATCTGTTTACTATTAGGTATAAATAATGAGAATAGATCTAGGTTTGTCATTGATAATAGTTCTGTAACTAGGATCATTTATAATGATTCTGGGTATAAGGTAAAATCTCTAAACAGTTTAGAGCACCTAGAATGTTGATACCCTTAATTTAGTCCGGAGGTGACTAAATGGCTGAAGAGAGAGTCTTTACAGTAGCTGAGCTAACTGAAAATATTGCTAGCAAGTTAGAATATGCCCCAGACCTTAAAGCGGTTTGGGTGAAAGGTGAAGTTGCTGAATGTACCAGATCGAGTATGGGGCATTGGTATTTTAATCTCAAAGATGATACCGCTACTTTAAAAGTAGTTATGTTTGCTTCCCAAGCCAGAAATTTAAAGCTTACTCTAACATCAGGAATTGAAATTTTAGTTAAAGGCTCCATCTCGGTATATCGAGCTAAAGGTAACTACCAGATGTTAGCAACAGATATCGAAGCTTATGGTATGGGTGCCTACAGACAAGCTCTTTTGGCTCTAATGGAGAAGTTAGATCAGGAAGGGCTATTTAAACAAAAAAGAGTCTTGCCAGAATATCCACTAGTAATCGGTGTGGTAACCTCGCCTTCTGGTGCTGCAATTGCAGATATAAGAAGGATCATTGGTCGAAGGTGGCCCCTGACTAGGTTAAAGTTATACCCAGCGCTAGTACAAGGTGAAGAGGCACCACCTAGTATTGTTAAAGCCTTAAAAAAAGCTTACCAAGATCATTTAGATCTATTAATCTTAGCACGTGGTGGTGGTTCAAGTGATGATCTTTGGGCTTTTAATGATGAAAATGTTGCTCGTACGCTTTATGCTTCTCCCTTCCCTACTATTACAGGTGTTGGTCATGAAATAGATCGGACTTTGGTTGATTTAGTAGCGGATTATAGTGCACCTACACCTTCGGGAGCAGCTGAAGTAGCTGTACCTGATTTCGAGGAAGTATACGATAACCTCGAGTACTTAGGGAACAGTCTTAATTCTCTGGTGCAACAGGAACTTCTAAATAGAGAGAAAAAGTTGAATTTGTTAGTTAAGTCTTTAGAAAAACATGAGCCTTGGCAAGAATTATTAAGGTTAGAACAAAGATTAAGTTCCTTAAAAAAGTTACTTGATACCAAAGCTTTCTATGTTTTAGAGCAGAAAAAAAGAAGGGTTCAATCCTTAAAAGAACTGCTAACTGAGGAAAGTCCGGAAACCGAAATATTAAAGCAAAAAGCAAGACTAAAAGAATTAGCTTTACGCTTAGGTAAAAGTAAGGAAAAAAGGTTTACAGAATTAAAGGATAAAACTTATAATTTAGCTTATGGTTTGGAACTATTAAACCCAGATAACTTATTGAAAATTGGTTATGCTGTTGTGTTCCAAAAGGGTAAAAATATCAAGAGTGTAGATGATATTGCTCTAGAATCAGCTATCCAAGTGAAGTTAGCAGATGGTAGCTTGAAAGCGAAAGTAATGCAAATAGAAAAAGACCCCAAAAATTAGCTAGGAACAAGGAGGGGACTCAAGTGGCTAAAACAGCTTCTTCTATGAAAAACTTCGAAAAGTCCTTAAAAAGATTAGAAGATATAGTTTTTAAACTTGAAGAAGGAGAAAGTAGTTTAGACGACCTACTTAAGCTATACGAAGAAGGTTCTAAGCTGGTAAATGAATTAAAGGGTAATCTAGATGCTGCTAGTGAAAGATTAAATGAGCTAGCATCAATTAATGAAGACGATTAATAATAAATTGGGGGGCTTAGTATGACCTACACAGATACTAATAAAGCAAAAGAATATCTAAATAAGATAGCTAAACTAGTTGAAGTTGAATTAGACAGGTACATACCTCTAGAGGAGCCCGAGAGTTTGTTTACAGCAATGCGTTATTCTCTCTTAGGAGGTGGGAAACGCATACGGGCAGCTTTGGCTGCTCTAACAGCTTATGGAGAAGAAGAACTGGCTATGCCAGCTGCTTGTGCCTTAGAGATGGTACATGCTTATTCCCTAATCCATGACGATCTTCCCGGCATGGATAATGATGATTTCAGAAGGGGTAAGCCATCATGTCATAAAGCCTTCGATGAAGCTACAGCACTTTTGGCAGGAGATGCTTTACTTACTAAAGCTTTTGAGGTAGTACTAGAGACAAAAAACAACCCCTTATTAGTCACTTTAGAACTAGCGAAAGCTGCAGGGGCTAGTGGTATGGTTGGCGGCCAAGTTCTTGATCTAGCCTCGGAAGGCAAGAAGATCTCTTACGACGAATTAAAAGTTATTCATAGCAAGAAAACTGGTGCCTTAATTACTGTTGCTCTAAGAATGGGTGCTTTAGCAGCCAAAAGAGAAAATATGTTAGCTAAATATACCATCTATGGTGAACAATTAGGTCTCGCTTTTCAGATCACAGATGATATTTTAGATGTGACTGGAGATGCAACCCTTTTAGGAAAGACCTTGGGCAAGGATGCTACTCAAGGTAAATCTACTTATCCGAGATTATTTGGTTTGGAAAAATCTCAGCAACTAGCTAAAGAAGCAGTGGAGAAAGCTATTTTAGCCATTGAGGGAGTACCAGGAGAAGAGATATTAAGTGGTCTAGCTAATTATATTTTGGTACGAGAGAAATAGTTTGAGTTTTGGAGGGTGCGTAATTTGGATGTATTAATTAATATGTGGAATAATATAGCTTTGCGCTCTGCTTTTATTGCTTGGGCAATAGCACAAACCTTAAAAGGTTTTACCGCCATTAGGCCAAGAGGTTTTAGTTGGAAACATTTTCTCGGCACAGGTGGTATGCCTTCCTCCCACTCAGCTTTTGTATCTGGGTTAACTGCAGCAGTAGGATTTTTACATGGTTGGGATAGCACGCTATTTGCAATCTCTTTGGTATCATCTTTAATTGTTATGTATGATGCTGCAGGTCTTAGAAGAGCAGCTGGACGTCAAGCAGCAGTTCTAAATAAATTAACCGAAGAGTTCTTAGAAAAAGGCGAAATTAAGCAAGAAAGACTACGCGAACTTTTAGGACATACTCCTGTAGAAGTGTTTGCTGGAGCGGCTTTAGGCGTGGTTGTTGCACTAATAATCTGTTAATGTTATACTGTTTTCGAAGGCTGAGGTGACGCAGTATCCTAGTCACCAGCACTGTCTTTGAAGACGGGCCTAAAAATCCGTTTAAGGGCACATCGATGAAGTCCCTGGTGTTGGCTTGGGACGCCCAGTCCTGGGCTGATGCTGGGGGTTAAGAAGAGGGGCGATCCACAAAGGCATGTGGGCGTTGACCCTTCTTTCGCGGAGACCCAAGTACGCGGAGAGGAACATGAGTCCAAACTACGGCTTGGGATTTAACCTGCAAAGTGATACAGTAGCTTATTTTGCTCAAGTGTTACATGCAGTGTAGCCTGCCTTGAGTGGGAAGAGAGGGAGAACAGGTTCAAGCATCGAGTTGAAAGGTACCTTGACTAGATGCCCAGCGCTGTTTGAAATCCTTTCTGCAAAAGAGGCTAGAAGACAGATAGTTGGTGCTGAGGAAAACTCCTAGGCTGATCTCAAGCTGAGACACAAGCTGAGGATTAAAGTGTGGACTTAGTGGTAATCTAGCCCTGTCTGCGGCGACGCGACAGAGAAGCTCATAATGGGAAACCGCTTTAGTGGCGACGCTTAAGCGAGCTTCTGGGAAAGCCAGCTAGACCTGAAGCCACAGAATTTACTCAGTGGGTGGTCACCTCCCTGTTATATATTTGCTACATAAACTAATTTTTTCTCAAAAAATCTAAGAATAAGTAAAAAACCTTTTAGTTATTTGGAGTGTGATGGTTTTTGTCTGATCATTGGCGAAGTGTAATTACAACTTTGTTATTAACTTTTGTAGTTAGTTTAGCACTTAATGCTGGCTCAGACACAGTTTTAAGAAGGTTAGATATTTGGCCTTCGTTGTTAATTTTAGTGGTAATAATTCTTGTTGGCGTGATCTTTGATCTTGTAGGTACAGCTGCGGCTGCTGCTAAAGAGACCCCTCTCCATGCCATGGCAGGTAATAAAGTACCCGGGGCGAAGCAAGCTATTTGGCTTGTAAGAAACGCTGACCGGGTGGCTTCATTTTGTAACGATGTAGTTGGTGATATTAGTGGCACTCTAGCTGGAGCTGCTGCAGCTACAATTGCTTTTAATCTAGCTTCCGGTTCTGATCTATTAAAGGTACTTTTAGCCGCCATAACAGCAGCTTTGACTGTCAGTTTGAAACGAGCAGAAAAATCTTTAGCAATTAACAAAGCCACGGATATTATCTATCTGGCGGGGAGAATAATATATTACTTTGAAAATATAACTCGGATTAAAATAACAGCGACGAAGAAGAATAACCACCGAAAAAAAGCTTGAAAGTAGTTATGAGGGGAAAGGAGAGGCAGTTGGGGCTGCCTAGAGGTCAAGAATTATGATGAGGCTTCTTGACAGGCTCTCAGGGCCTGATGATCTTAAACAATTTTCCTATGATGAACTTAATAAGCTAGCGCAAGAGATTAGAGAAGAGATTATTCATACTGTTGCCCAAAACGGTGGCCATCTAGCTCCTAACCTTGGTGTAGTAGAGCTGACTATTGCTTTGCACCGTGTATATAAAAGTCCCAAGGATAAGATAATCTGGGATGTTGGGCATCAATCTTATACTCATAAACTTCTCACTGGTAGACGAGATCAGTTTTTTACCTTACGCCAACATCATGGCATCTCTGGTTTTCCTAAACCAGAAGAGTCCATCCATGATGCATTCGCTACAGGACATAGCTCAACTAGTATTTCAGTTAGCTTAGGAATGGCTAAAGCTAGGGATTTAAAAGGCGAGGATCATGATATTGTAGCTATTATAGGTGATGGCTCGATAACAGGAGGTATGGCTTTAGAAGCTTTAAATCACACCGGACATCTAAAAGCTAATTTAACTGTAGTACTTAATGATAACGAAATGTCTATTGCACCTAATGTAGGTGCTTTATCTTCATATCTATCAAGTTTAAGAAGTGATCCAAGTTATTTTAAGTTAAAAAACGATGTGCAAAATGCTCTTTCAAAGATACCAGTTGTCGGTGAACGTTTAGCTAAAACTATCGAGAATTTAAAAGATGCCTTTAAGTATATGTTAGTTCCAGGTATCTTTTTTGAAGAGTTAGGCTTTACCTATTTGGGACCTGTCGATGGGCATAATATTTCTGGCCTTTGTCGCATTCTACAAGAAGCCAAGAATATTAATGGACCAGCACTGGTCCATGTAGTTACTCAAAAAGGTAAAGGGTACAAACTGGCCGAAGAGGATCCAGCTAGGTTTCATGGTGTTGGACCCTTTAACATCGAAACAGGTGAGTGCGTTCATCCGAAACGTAGTTCGTTTACGGATTGTTTTTCCCAAGCTTTATGTAATGAAGCCACGAAGGACCAACGTATTGTTGCCATCACAGCCGCGATGGCTGACGGCACGGGCCTAAAAAAGTTTGCTGAGCTATTTCCTGATCGATTTTATGACGTAGCTATTGCTGAACAACATGCGGTATCCTTCGCTGCTGGATTGGCCAAAAGTGGTATGAAGCCAGTGGTAGCTATCTACTCAACTTTTATGCAAAGAGCATATGATCAAATTATTCATGATGTGGCTCTGAATAAATTACCGGTTATTCTAGCTTTAGATCGAGCAGGTCTTGTAGGTCCAGATGGGTCTACCCATCATGGAGCTTTTGATCTTTCTTATTTAAGAGCAATTCCCAATCTTGTAATTTTTTCTCCTAAAGATGGGGAAGAACTAAAAGATATGCTTTATACAGCACTTAAATTAGAACAGCCAGTAGCTATTCGTTATCCTAAAGCGGAAACAGAGATGGTGCTAGGACCAGGTAATCTAATAACACCTGGTAAAGCGGAAGTACTCCATTATGGTAGTGGTCTTAACATTATTGCTGAAGGTGTAATGGTAGAGCTGGCATTAAAGATAAGAGAAAAACTTGCTCTTAATGGCATCGATAGTGGAGTTATTAATATGCGTTCTCTAAAACCTCTAGATGCTACCTTAATCGGCGAATTAGCTCAAAAGACACCTCTAGTTACTTTAGAAAATAACAGCATTATAGGTGGCTTAGGTAGTGCTGTTTTGGAAACGCTTAATGAGCAAGGAATCTTCCAAAAGGTTAAATGTTTGGGGCTACCTGACGACTTTGTAGCTTCAGGCACTATAGATGAGTTGAACCAAGATATTGGCTTAGATCTCCATGATCTAAGTATAGAAATTAAAAAATTCTTAGGGCTACTTTGTATTCCGGGGGTGGCAGCTAAGTGAGACTAGATCGTTATCTTGTTGAAAATGGTTATTTTACGAGCCGTAATAAAGCTCAAGAAGCAATAAACCAAGGTAAAGTTAAAGTAGATGGAAAGCTGGCGAAAGCCAGCTTTTCTGTGATAGGTACCGAAGATATTTGTGTTATTAAAGAACAAAATGAATTTGTTTCTCGTGGCGGTAAGAAACTTAGTAAAGCTCTGGACTTTTTTAGTCTCACAGTTGAGGGGTTCAGGGCTTTAGATATTGGGGCTTCCACTGGTGGGTTCACTGATTGTCTCTTAAAAAGAGGTGCAGCGAAGGTAGTTGCTGTTGATGTAGGTGAAAATCAATTGGTCTCAACCCTTAAAGCTGATCCGAGAGTTACATCACTAGAAAAGACTAATATTAAAACCTTAACTCCAGAGAGCGTGGGAAGTTTCGATCTTATTACTATTGATGTTTCATTCATCTCATTGACTTGCTTCTTAGACAGATTACCACTTTTTCTCAATCTCGGGGCACAAATTATTGCTCTGATAAAACCGCAGTTTGAAGCTGGCCCCAGTAATATTGGCAAAAAAGGGATTGTAAAAGATCCTAAGGTTCACCTGCAGGTTTTAGAAAAAGTAATATTAAAAGCAGAGACTGTAGGTTTATACACTAAAGGGATAACTTATTCACCAATTACAGGAGGTAGTGGGAATATTGAGTTTTTAGCTTGCTGGGGTTTAGAAAAAAAAGAAAGACCTACAAACGAAGAACTTTCTCTAGTTGTAAATACAGCACATAAGCAGGTAATAGAGTCTTGAAGGCGAATGGTTATTAGCGAAAGGAGGCGGCGATACTGAAGAAAATAGCTTTACTTCCACATACAGGAAAACCCCTAGCGTTAACAGTGGCCAAAACAACAGCTGCAACCTTAAAAGCTATGGGAGCTTCAGTTTTACTTCCCCCAGAGTTGGCACTAGATGCATCTCTGCAAAAATATGCAGATAAAGATGCTTTTGAGTTAGCTGATCTTCTCTTAGTTATAGGTGGAGATGGAGCTATGCTCAAAGCTTCTCATGAAGCAAGAGTACGCCAAGTGCCTCTTTTGGGTATTAACACGGGCCATTTAGGCTTTTTAACAGAACTTGAAATCGATGAGATTGAACAGTTTGCTAAGTGTATTGTTGAGGGTAGTTATAAGATAGAAGAACGGCTCCTTTTAGAAGCTAAAGTTGCCGGTAAAGAGCCTTTTATTTGTTTAAATGATGCTGTACTTAGCCGGGGAGCTGCAGCTAGATTAATCTATTTTGATGTCTTTGTCGATGAAAATTTAGTTGGCCAATATCCCGCTGATGGACTATTAGTTGCCACACCAACAGGATCAACAGCTTATTCGCTTTCTGCTGGCGGACCAATTGTTGATCCCGATGTCTCTTGTTTATTATTAACACCAATATGTCCCCACATGCTCTCAGCTAGGCCTGTAGTAGTTGGTGTACACCATAAAGTAAGAATTAGTGTAAGGCACAGTGACGAGGATGTACTATTAACTGTAGATGGAGTGTTAGGGGCATCTTTGCACACAGGCGAGGATCTTATTATAAGTGCTTCTCCTGATAAACTAAAACTTGCTAGAATTACTAAAAGAACATTCTATGATGTTTTGAGGGATAGATTGCAATCGGGTCGAGACTATACACCAGTTAAAAGTAATAAAGAATAATAGAAGGAGGTGTAGAGTGGCAAGAGGTATTTTTATCCTTGCCGCCAGCCCAATGAAGTCCAAAAGACAGACTTTAATCCTGGAGATGATTACCAAAGAGGCCATTGACACCCAGGAGCAGCTGGCCGAACGACTAAAAGCGATGGGCATTGATGTCACCCAAGCAACAGTAAGTAGAGATGTTAAAGAATTAAGGTTGATTAAAGTTCCCATTGGTGACGGACGTTATCGGTATGCACCACCTCCTGATACTTTGCAAAATCCGGAAGAATTGAAAAGAGCTAAGCGTATCTTAAGAGATGCTGTGCTCAATATTGACTCATCTTTAAATTTAGTAGTCATAAAAACCTTAGCCGGTACAGCGCAAGGGGTAGCAGCGGTTATTGATGACATGGGAATAACTGGTATTCTAGCTACTGTAGCAGGTGATGATAGTATTCTTTGTGTAGTAAAACCCATTGAGGCAGTGTACAGCGTGATTCAAGATATTGAGGGGTTGCGGAGTTAGGAAGGGGAGAAAGCTGTGCTACTGGAACTTAATGTAGAAGATTTTGCCCTTATAGACAGACTTTCTCTGGAGTTTGGTTCGGGTCTAAACATAATTACAGGTGAAACTGGTGCTGGTAAATCTATTTTATTAGATGCTGTAAGCTTGCTTTTAGGAGCCAGGGCTCAAGCAGAAATGATTCGCACAGGCTGCACATCAGCAAGGGTAGAAGGAGTTTTTGAGGTAGCGAAACTTCCTCAAGCCCTGAAAATATGTGAAGAAGCAGGTTTAGAGGCAGAAGATGGTTTACTGGTACTTTCCAGAGAGATTAGTCAGGAAGGTCGTAATCGTTGCTGGGTGAATGGGAGAGCCTCAACAGTAACCTTTTTTAGTGATTTAGGTAAAAAATTGGTTGATTTACATGGACAACATGCCCACCAATCTCTTCTTTATCCAGAAAATCATTTGCGACTTCTTGATAGTTTTGGTGATCAGAAACTAGCTGAGGCTAAATTAAGATATCTAAAGATATATGATCAATGGAAAAGCTTAGGTAGACGTTTAGAAAAGATTCTCGCTGAAAATGAAATGAGACAAAAACGTAAGGAACTACTTGAGTTTCAAATAGACGAGATCATAAAAGCTAATCTCCAATTAGGAGAAGATACTTCCTTGTTACAAGAACGGGAAAGATTAAGAAACGCAGACTCACTATTCAAACTTAGTCAAAGTTCAACAGAGGCGTTATCAGGAGAGAACTATGAGTCTTTTCAGATTCTCGACCCACTACGGAAAGTAGTGGAGAATCTCCATAAACTTGCTCGCTTAGATGATAATACCAAAAGTTATGCTACTGAAGCTGAAGATTGTCTTTATCGTCTTGAGGAGCTAGCTAGGGACCTAAGAGTCTATTCAGAGGGAGTAGAGTTTAATCCTGAACGTCTAGAAGCAGTTGAAGCTAGACTACACTTTATAGAAACACTTAAACGTAAATATGGTAATACCATCGAAGAGATTTTAGAATTTGCTAATTCAGCTAATAAAGAATTGGCAGAATTAGTAAATGATGATGAAGCTAAAGAGACTTTATGTACCCAAATTCAAAAGCTAGCAGAAGAACTAGGCCACGCAGGCGAGCAGTTAGCCAATTTAAGGGAAGAAGCCTTTAGTAAGTTAAAACAGGGTGTAGAAGCAGAATTAAAAGACTTATATATGGATAAAGCTGTTTTAGGTTGTTCCTTTCTTAGAAAAGAAGATATGGCAGGCATTCCTGCCTTTAACTCCAAATATTTACCTCATTTAGGTGGCTTAGAGACTATAGAATTCTTATTTTCTGCTAATCCTGGCGAAGAATTAAAATCTTTAAGTAAGATTGCTAGTGGTGGTGAAATGTCTCGGTTAATGCTAGCTTTTAAGTTGGTATTAGCAGGAGCGGATAATATACCTACCTTAATTTTTGATGAGATTGATGCTGGTGTTGGCGGCAAAACTGGACAAGCTGTAGCTGAAAAGTTGGCCTCTATTTCTAAGTATCATCAAGTTCTTTGTGTAACTCACCTACCACAAATTGCCGCTATGGCAGATTATCACTTTTATATCGAGAAAAAAGAAGAGGCGGGCAGGACAGTTACTAGGCTTCAACCAATTGATAATGCTAAAAGACACTTTGAGATATCACGCATGCTTTCAGGTGATTATTCAGAAAGCTCAATTTATCATGCTATGGAGATGATAAAAAAAGCTGAGGAATACAAAGAAACTGTAAGACAAGACAAGTAAGCCATTATACTCATATAAATTTTTTTGAAAATAACTATTGCTTTGCATGAAGAAGAAAGGGTATAATGTATTCATGCTTAATAAGCAGAGTATTTAACCGGTTTCCAAACCGCCAGGAGGTAACTTGATGTACCAGGACGAAAAAATCGTATGTCGTGATTGCGGCCAAGAGTTTATATTTTCCGCAGGAGAACAAGAGTTTTATGCCACCAAGGGTTTTGCTAACAAGCCAGCCCGTTGCCCAGATTGCCGTAAAGCTTTCAAGGCTCAAAGAAATGGTGACAATGCAGGTAGAAGTGAGCGTAAGTTGTTTGATACAGTATGTGCAGACTGCGGTGCGGAAACCAAGGTGCCTTTTAAACCTAATGGTACCAGACCAGTTTACTGCTCCAAGTGCTACGAAAATCACAGATAAGATTTAGCCCTGGTTTTTAACCAGGGCTTTCTTTTTACCTGCAATATGCAATGTGGCATTGTTTTCCCTTGTATACCCCCACCTTTCTCTAGAGAGTCTAGAAAAGGGGGGACGAGGTTTGCAAAAAAAGAAATATATAATTGCTGCAACCCTTTTTGTCTTAGTGGTCTATATTGGAGTTGCAGCCTACATCTTTCCCACCCAAATAATTCTCATGGGTGAAGAAAACCCGATTAAGCTTCCTCGTTTGTTTGCATTAAAAAGTGAAGCTTTACATTGGGGGCAGAGCCCACTACCACTAAAGCCTGGCGAAAATGATTTTACCCTTAACTTCCTGGGTGTATGGCCGTTAAAAAAGACCCAGGTTTTTCTCTTAGAACGATGTTATCTAAGGCTAGGTGGGCATTCTGTTGGTGTGATATTAGAGAGTGATGGTTTGAAAGTAGCCGGGTTTTATCCAGTGATTACAGAACAAGGAGTAGAAACGTGGCCTGGCAAAGATGCCAATTTGGAGATGGGGGACTATTTACTTGAAGGAAATGGCGAAAAGCTGACCAATACTGAAATCTTACAGAGGTTAACTCTAGATTCGCCACTTATAAGACTAAAGGTGAGAAGAGGCAAACGCATCTTTGAAACTACAATTGTACCTCGAAGAAGCAAAACAGAGTTAGGTATCGATAAATTTTTGGGTATCTTTCTAGCTGAACCAGTTATGGGCGTAGGTACCCTAACTTTTACTACCGAAGACGGAAGGGGATTTGCCGCACTTGGCCATGTAATTGGGGATGGAGAAAACGATAGTAAAGGCTTACTCAAAAAAGCTCGCATTGTGGGGATAAAAAAGGGAGAGCGTGGGACTCCCGGTGAAAAATTAGGTTTATTCGAACGTCTAGGTCAAGAATGGGGTTATATCAAGCGAAATACACCCTTGGGGATATATGGGGAGATGAATGAACCTTTAGAAAGCGAACTAATCGAACTCGCATTCTATGAAGAGATAACAACAGGTCCTGCTACTATTCTCACAGTTTTAGAAGACGATATTATTGAACCTTTTGATGCCTACATAGAGCAAGTATTTGCTCGCAGAGAGCCAACTAATCGCTCTTTTGTTATTAGGGTTACAGATAATCGTTTGATACAAAAAGCTGGGGGCATAATTCAAGGGATGAGTGGTTCGCCGGTAATTCAAAACGGTAAGCTTATAGGAGCTGTAACCCATGTTTTTGTTAATGATCCCCAAAGAGGTTATGGTGCATTAGCAGAATGGATGGCTTTAGAAGCCGGAGCTTTCAATTATATTAAGAAACAGGCCAGTGGTTCTTGAAGGCCTGTTTCTTTTCTATTTGATTTCTTTAGAACCCTGTTCCTAGACAGAATGAATATTGGAGATTGGTTAGAAGAATAACGACATGATATGGTATAATTTGAATTAGATAGTTTCTGCCAAAATATACCGTTTTCAGCAACAAAAGTTAACGGTATACTGAGGGACTACAGTTTAGTTAGGGAGGTTACCAGGAGGCAGTTTTTACTGATGTATAGGAGATAAAGAGTTATAATAGGTAATAGCACTTATCTCTCTTAGCGTAATTATAAAGTTTAAGTTGTAATATTAAAAATAAAAGATAAAAAGGCAGAAAGAAAATTGTATTTAAAGGGAAGGAATGATATTGGTTAAAGAGAACAATATACAACCTATATTTGAGGGGGGTGTACTTTCATGATTGACCCCATTAATGTAATAATTGCAGATGACAACGAAGTTTTATGTTCTCTCGTGGAATCCTATTTTGCTCCCCGAGAGGATATTAAACTAGTAGGAAAAGCTTTTGATGGAGAAGAGGCACTCGAATTAACTGTTGAGAAAAATCCAGATATATTACTTCTGGACATAGTCATGCCTCGATTAGATGGTTTAGCAGTTCTCGATAGACTGCGTAAACTAAACACAAATACTAAAACTATAATGCTCTCAGCTTTTGGACAAGAATATGTTACTAGACGTGCAGCTGAGTTAGGAGCCCATTATTTTTTAGTAAAGCCATTTGATCTAGATACACTCGCTAAAAGGATTATTGAATTTAGTAAAGAAACTGAAAGTGTAAACGAAATCAAAACGCTTTCGCATGCTGAAACTCTGGCGACTACAATTAACATTCTCAATGAGATCGGTGTTCCACCTCATTTTAAAGGGAATACCTATTTGGTTGAAGCAGTATCAATGGTTTTAGGAAATCACAATATCTTATATTCGATGACTAAACAGCTCTACCCAGCTATAGGTAAAATATATAATGCTTCTGCTTCGCAGGTAGAAAGAGCAATTCGTCATGCAATTGAACATGCTTGGTTAAATGGCGATATTGAGTTATTAGAAAAGTATTTTGGGAGTACAACAAATTTAGAGATTGGCCGCCCAACTAATTCAACTTTTATTAGTAGGTTATCTGAATTAGTTAGGCAAAAAGTTTCAGGGTAGTTGCTGGATAAATTTGGTAGTACAAGGTTTAAATCTTATCTATTTTGGGTATAAGCAAAAGAGTTAAGCTTTTTAGCTTTAAGGGAATTATGATTTAGATATGGGACCGTGATTTAAACAAGGAGTGTCTCAAGATGTCAATACGCAAAAGAATAATTTTAGGATTTGTCATTATTGTTTTAATTCTTAGCGGAGCTGGTGGGTTAAATGCTTATTTCATTCATCGATCCTTTCATTTAGTCGAAGAAAACGTGGAAATGCACGATGTTATTACTTTTTTGTCTGAAAAAGAAATAGATCACCTGCATTGGCTCTCAAGTTTAGCTGAATCTATTATTTCCGAATCGTCTTTTGAAAAACAACTTGATCCCCGGAAATGCGATTTAGGGGAATGGTATTATAACTATATTAATTCAGAAGCTTTTAACAAGCTTCCAGACGATGTAAAACTAAAATTAAAAGAACTAGAAGGTCCCCACGAAGCAGTACATGCTTCAGCAGCGAAGATAGTAGATCTCCACAACTCTAACCAGATGGATTGGCAAGACCAAGCGGAGCTTATCTATAGCACTGAAGCTAAACCTAACATAATTAAGGTTAGTTCGATTTTAGTTAGCGCTCGTCAAGCACTAGAAAAAGATTCTCAAGCTCAAACAGCTAGAGCAAAAGATATTGCTGATTCAGTTACAAAAACTCAAATATTAACTATTTTATTTGCAGCTGCAGTCGCTATAGTAGTTAGCTTATTTTTAGCAGGTAGACTCTCTGGTTCTTTGAAAGGAACTGTAGAGCTATTAAAAGATATCTCCGATGGTAAAGGTGATTTAACACGTCGTCTCAATGAGAATGGTCATGATGAGATGAGTAAATTAGCTTTACATTTCAACAAATTTGTCGGCAAACTCAACGAGATTATGAAAGATGTGAAGATATCGGCAGAGAAGATTGACCAAAAAGCTCATGAATTATCAGGGACTTTTGATCAAGCTGTAGAGACAATTAATCAGGTATCTTTAGCAGTAGAACAGGTTGCCGAAGGTGCAACTGATCAAACTCAAGCTATTACTAAAGCGAAAACCCTTACAGAACAATTGACACAAGCTATTCACCAAATTGCTACTGGCATGCAAGAACAGGCTCAGACTGTAAGTGAAACAGGCAAGTTAGCAGTAGAGATGGCTACTTCGATGGCAGCGGTCTCAAATGTACTTCAAGACGTCGGTGATGCTTGTCAGGCTAATGCCCAATCAGCGGAAAAAGGTAATCAGGCGATAAGAGAAGTTGCCGAGGGTATGGAAGGAATTCGCATTGGGGTTGGACAAGCAGTAAATAACGTTACTAAACTCTCTGGAGGTAGTCGTAAAATTGGCGAAATCATTGAAGTTATTACCGAGATTGCCGATCAGACTAACCTATTAGCTCTAAATGCAGCTATCGAGGCTGCCAGAGCAGGAGAGAATGGTCGTGGCTTTGCTGTTGTTGCTGATGAAGTACGTAATTTAGCTGTAAAAACTCGCAACAGTGCAGGCGAGATTGCTGATATTATTAAGGAACTTTCGGTTTCTATTGATGGCACGATTGCTTCTGTTGAAGGTAGTGGCAAGAAGGTCAAAGAAGGTACTGATAAGGTTAAAAATGCAATGGCTATTTTAGAAGACATTGAAATCACAGCTACCCAAGCTGCAGATGGTGCTATGGGAGTACTGGATATGGCAAAAAATGTCAACGAATCAAGTCACCGGGTAGGTAATGCCATGACAGACCTAGCTGCTATCACAGAAGAAAGCAGTGCCGCAGCAGAAGAGATTACTTCTTCTGCAGAGGAAGTACTTCATACAATGGAGTCTATTGCCGCTGTGAGCGAAGAGAATGCTGCTGCTTCAGAAGAAGTTGCAGCCTCTACCGAAGAACAGCATGCAATGGCTGAAGAAATGTGTAGTGCTGCTAGAGAAGTGGCAGATATAGCTAAGCAACTTGCTAATTTAGTAGGGCAATTCAAAACAGAATAGTAATAAAGAGAGACCGGAAGGGCAATGTCATTAAGTTAGTGTAACGAGATATTTATAAAGAGTTGTCAACGTAATAT
>ENA-UOOH01002337-UOOH01002337.1-fermentation-metagenome-genome-assembly--contig:-NODE-2337-length-16540-cov-4.116773_pt1 | contig 16540 bp, 12 predicted proteins | sample MGYA00245778_ERZ724025 | MGnify/ENA primary metagenome ERZ724025 (study PRJEB28704, sample SAMN03018313) | fermentation metagenome | biome: anthropogenic terrestrial biome; feature: soil; material... | reverse complement strand
CCTACAGTAATTGCGAGTGGGGTCGGTGTCTCACGCACGTTGGCACAGAGGGCTCTGGCTGACCGGTTATCGCTCGAAGGATTCCAGAACTCCTGACCTACCCAGCGTCCGGGCTGCGGCAGGGCGCAAGAATCGATGAAACGTGGCGGGCGGATTTCCGTCCGCTGCCGAGGCATTTCGCCCGGTGTTCGAGCAACCGTGCCGCCGACTAGGGCATCGGATGTTTCATCACCAAGGTGAGGTGGCTCAGGAGTTCTGGATTCTTCGACACATCTTCGGCCGCAGGCCGCACGGGCCCTCCGAGCCACAGCCCTCGCCGCTCTCGTCTCCCCGCCGCCCGGGCACGCCGGCGAGCTCGGGCGGCGCCGTCTCGAGCTTCTCGACGAGGCAGAGAGGCGGCGGCAAGCCCGGGTAGTGAGCGGGCAGGCCGGCCCGCGCCAACGTGCAGCGCGCGACAGAAGGCGAGCCAACCCGGCGAATCTCCTGATATAAGGGCCCGGCTTTCCGCCATCGAATCCGGGCGGAGACGGAGCACGCATGGCCAAGGCAAAGGACAAGGACCTGGGCGCGCGCAGGGAGCTGCAGCTGGCAGCGCCCGGGGTCGAGAAGCACGACGAGGGCCCTGGCATCGTCGAGTCGCTCCTCGGCAAGCGCGTGATGCGGCTCGGCCTGGTCAGACGCTGGCTTGCGCTGCCGGCCGAGAGGCGCGACGTGCTTGCGACGACCCTCTTCGCCGCGCTCATCTTCATCCCGTGGCTGGGCGCGGTCGGGCTGTGGGACCCCTGGGAGGTCCACTACGGCGAGGTCGCGCGCACGATGGTTGCCAAGCGCGACTACCTCTTCCCGTACTGGGAGAACGCCTACTTCTTCTCCAAGCCCGCCCTGACGATGTGGCTGCAGGCCTTCGGGCTGTGGATGACCGGGGCGCTCAACGGCAACGCGGCGCTGGGGGTCTACACCGAGTGGGGAATGAGGCTGCCGTTCGCCGCGCTCTCCATCCTCGCGGTCGGGCTCATCACCCTGGCCGTCGGGCGGGTCTTCAACCGGCGCGCCGGGCTCATCGCCGGCTTTGCCACCGCGACCAGCCCGCTCTACTTCCTGCTCGCGCGTCAGGCGGTGACCGACACGCCGTTCGTGACCCTGATGGCCAGCGGCCTGGCCTGTTTCATGATCGCCGAATTCGACCCGAAGACCCGCGGCGAGCTCAACCCGAACGGCACCGCGCGCTCGCAGACGGCCACCTTCTGGTGGTGCCTCGCCTATGCCTTCTTCGGCCTGGCGACCCTCGCCAAGGGCCTGCTCGGCTTCGCGCTGCCCGGGCTGATCATGCTCGTCTACCTGGTCGTCACCTGGGACTGGCGGGTGCTGCGGCGCTCGAGGGCGGTGCACGGGGTCGTGCTGCTCGCGCTCATCGCGGTGCCCTGGTACCTGACCCTGGTTCTGTTCGACGGCAAGGACGACGAGTCGAAGACCTTCTTCTACCGCTTCTTCGTCCACGACCACTTCAAGCGCCTGGGCGCCGGGGTCCATACCACCACGCCCGGGGGCACCTTCGCCTACTTCATCGAGCAGCTCGGCTTCGCGATGTTCCCTTGGGTTGCGCTGATGCCGGGGGCGATGGTGGTCATCGGCAAGCTGCGCCCGCGGGACCCGGACACCAAGAGCCGCGGCGCGCTCTTCGTCACGGTCTGGGCGGCCGCCTCGTTCTTCACCTTCGCGATGAGCGCGACCAAGTTCCACCACTACTGCTTCCCGGTGGTGCCGCCGCTCGCGATCCTCGCGGCGCTCTACGCCGACAAGCTCTGGCGCGAGGGGCTCGAGGGGAACGCCATCCCGGTCCTGCTGGGCATCGCCTTTTTCGCCGCGGTCGCCCAGAACCTCTGGCTCAACCCGAAGCACCTCATCAACCTGTTCGTCTACAACTACGAGCGCCCCTACCCCTCGGTCGAGGTGAACCCGAAGCAGGTCTTCTCGGTGATCTTCGTCGGAGGCGGGCTGTGGCTCGCGCTCGCCTACGTCTGGCGGACCAAGAAGATGCTCGCCGGCACCTTCGCCGTCGTCGCCGCCTGCTTCGCGATGTACGTCTCCTGGGTCCACTGGAAGGACTTGAGCTTCCACTGGTCGCAGCGCGACATCTTCTGGGCCTACTACGAGCAGCGCGGCTCGCCCGAGGAGCCCATCGGCGCCTACTACATGAACTGGCGCGGCGAGACCTTCTACTCGTCGAACCACATCCGCCAGATCAAGGATGCGGGCAAATTCCAGGAGTTCCTCGCGCACAAGGGGCCGTTGTGGCTCGTCGTCGAGCAGAGCCGCTTCAACGGCATGAAGAACATCCTCGAGGCCAGGGGGCGCACCGCGGAGATAGCCGACCGGAGCTGCAACAAGTTCTATCTGGTCTCGGTGAACTGAAGATCCCTCGAGAAATCCTTCTAGGCCTCGCTTCAGCGCGCACGCAGGCTCGCTCTCGCACCCCGGCGCAACTGGCGACCGTCGCAAGTTGGCTTTGGCTGCAGGCTCGCGCTCGCACTCCGGCCTAACTTGCGACCGTCGCAAGTTGGCTTTGGCTGCAGGCTCGGCCGCCCAGGCCAATCGGCCGGGAGTGGAGCGGCATGATGCGCGGTTGGCAAGGCACACCTGCGGTCGGCGAAAATCGCCGCTGATCGCGCCGGCTCGGGCTCGTTTTGTTCGGAATCGAGGGCCGGGAGGCACGCCCGCCAAGGGGGCGCGTCGATTGCAGCAGTCGGCGCGGGCAGGTTAGGATCCGCGCGCCTTTTTTCGGGCGCTACAGAAGGAAGGAGACGACATTGGGGATCTTCAGCTCCATCGCCAACGAGGCCAAGCGCAACTTCATCGCCCGCTCCGATGAGGCTCGCCAGGACATCATCTATCGGTACCCGGAGAAGAACATCCGGATGCTGACGCAGCTCACCTGCCAGCCCGACGAGATGGCGATCTTCGTCAAGGACGGCAAGGTGGCCGGTCACCTCGGTCCCGGCGGCACCTACAGCCTCGACGCGAAGAACATCCCGTTCCTCTCGGCGCTGCTCGAGAAGGTGACCGACGGCAACCTCTTCGTCGCCGAGCTCTACTTCGTCTCGACCCGCGAGGTGCCCTCGATCAAGTTCGGCGGCCCCCTCGGCTCGGTGACCGACAGCGTCACGCAGATGATGTGCGAGGCGATGGTCTACGGCGACTTTTCGGTGAAGGTGACCGACGCCGAGAAGCTCATCTTCGGGATGGTCGGCTCGGGCAAGCAGCTCCAGACCAACAACGCCTTCCTCGATTGGTTCAAGGGCATCCTGATGAAGTACATGTCGGATGCGGTCGGCGAGCTGGGCGAAAAGGGCTGGTCGCTCAACAAGATGATCAGCCCGCACTTCAAGCTCGAGCTTCAGGAGGCGGTGCTCCAGCAGATCAAGGATGAGATCGACCGCTATGGCATCCAGGTCGTGCAGTTCGGCAACTTCGTCCTCTCGATCACCGACGAGGACAAGGCCGAGCTGAACAAGCGCAACATGGCCATCGCCGACGACCAGCGGCGCATGGCGCTCGCCCAGAACCCGGCCTACATGGCGGTCGCGCAGGCCGAGATGCTGCGCGGGGCCGGCACCGGCATGGCCAAGGGCGGCGAGGGTGCCAGTGGCGCGCTCGGCGGCATGGGCATGGGCATGGGCTTCGGCATGGCCAACATGTTCGCCCAGCAGCAGATGATGCAGCAGCCGATGGGCGGCCAGCCGGCCGCGCAGCCGCAGACGATGCCGTGCGGGTCGTGCGGCCAGCAGACGCCTCCGGGCAAGTTCTGCAGCTCCTGCGGCAAGCCCCTGGCCGCCGCCGGCTCGAAGTGCGAGTGCGGCACCGACCTCGCCCCCGGCGCCAAGTTCTGCCCGAACTGCGGCAAGCCCGCCGCGGGACCGAAGAAGTGCGAATGCGGCACCGAGCTGGCCCCGGGGGCGAAGTTCTGCCCGAACTGCGGCAAGGCCGCCGGCTAGCGTGCCTTCGGCCGGCGGGTGACGGCTCGCCGCGAGAGGTGAATCGAGGCCCCGCTTTGGCAACTGTGGCGGGGCCTCCTCTTTTCTTGTTGGTTGCGACGGCAAGGCGAGCACCATGAACGACCCAAACTCTTGGCCCGAGCTGCCTTGGGAGCCGGGGACGCCTCGGCTCGAGTGGTTGCTCGACCGCGTCGCGGTCCTCGCCGACCGGGCCTGCTGCTTTGACCTGGGCCTCGAGCAGGCGGTCGAGGCGGGCGAGCTCTCACGCTCCGCGATCGCCGCTGAGCTCGAGGCGTGGGAGCTCTGCGCGGCGAACGTCTACATGTACGTCGGCCTCCGCGAGGCCCAGCGCCTGTCGCCCGAGGAGGTGCCCTCGCATGCCGAGGAGCTCGAGAAGGTCTGGCGCGAGCTCGCCGGCCTGCGCACGCGGCTTCTCGACCGGTTGGGCGAGCGGCTCGCCGGCAGGGTGCTCTCATTCGAATCGTCCGCCAGGGTCGACGACGCGCAGATCCTCGGCCGCGCCGGCGAGCTGCCCGCGTTCGTCGCCGAGACCAACGTGTTGACCGGAGAGCAGACGCTGATGCCTTCGCTGACCGGCCTGCGCGGCAAGCCCGTCAGCGTCGACGAGCTGCGCATGCGCCAGAGCGCCGAGCAGAAGCCCCTGCCCGAGCCCGCGACGCTCGAGGCGCTGCTCGCGCACCAGCCCTCGGACTGGACCAGCGCCATCTTCGACATCCTCGGCCTCGACCTGCCGGACGAGGCGCTCGGCGCCCCGCGGGCCGCTCGGCGCAAGGCTATCGCCGAGCACCTCGGCGACAAGGAGTCGCTCGACTCGCTCGTCGTCGGGCTGCCCGACGAGGCGCGCGAGCTGCTCGCGAAGCTGCTCGAGAGCGGCGGCGCGATGCGCTACTCGGAGGTGGTCGAGAAGCCCGGGCAGGACGAGGCCGACGGGTTCTATTGGACCGAGAGGCCGCCCTCGGGACCGCTCGGGTGGCTGCGGCGGATGGGGCTCGCCTTCGTCGGCCTGCGCAAAGGGCAGAAGGCGGTGGTGGTCGCCAGCGATCTGCGCAAGCGGCTCAAGGCGGCGCTCGCGCAGTAGCGGCCGGTCCTGCGATTCGAGAGGCTCGAAAGCCGCGGCCTTCGAGTCAGGTTCTCTCCGCTCACCCCAAGCCCACAACAAAAGCGCTCGGGGGGCGCGGGCGTGGGGCCCTCGGCTTCGCGCGGGCCGACCGGTTTGCGCTTCGTCGGTCCCGAAGCGCAGCCTCGCTAGAGCCTGACCGGAAACCCTCCGCCCTCGAGCTCGCCGAGTCCGCGGAACCGCTGCGCGACCCCCAGGCGGCGGGCGCCGGGCGCCGGGGTGTCGGCGCCGATGGTCATGTAGCCGGTCAGCCGGCCATCCTTGTGCACCGGGCTGGCGACGAGCTCGATGTGCGAGCGGGTCGCGAGCACGCAGGCCATGCCCGGCTGCAGGTCGAGCGGGGCGCGCCACTGCCCGAGCCGCTGGATGGTCGATTTGATGGTGGCGACGGCCCACTGGTCGCCGCCGGGCAGCGGCATGCGGGCCTGCCGATAGCACCACGAGACGAACCGCGCGCACCACGGCCAGCCGGTCTTGCCGCCGGTATACCGGGCGATGGCGCCGGCGTTCTTGCCCGACTCGGGCGTGCCGACCTCGGCCGCGGCGATGCGCAAGAGCTCTCGGATGCGCTCCGGCGTCGCCCCCGCCAGCTTTCTGACCGTGTTCACCAGTCCATCCTTCCCGATGGCCGTCCGTCCTGTCACCCGTTCGCTTCTGCCGGCCAACGACGCGGGGGGGCGGCGCTCGCGTGGCCGACTCGATGGACTTACCGTGGCCGCGCGCGATCTTCCAGAGGTACGACTCGCACCTCTCGCGGCTGGCCGAGCAGCGCGTCGGCTTGGCGAGGTGGCGGCCCGACGAGAGCGGGCGCTCGGCAGTCGGGAGGGCCTGTGGCGACCCAAAAATGACCGAAGAGGCCGCTGGAGGGCCTAGAACGGCCCGTAGAGCGATTCCGGGGGACTCGAGGCTACTTCAAGCAAGCCTGGCTGCCGACCAGCCGTCTTGGGGCCGCCTGGGAGCTCACAGGGGCCTTCTGAGGGCTTCTTTCCCGGGGCTGCAAGCCTGCGAAATCACATCGGTTTGTCGGGGTTGCGCTCAGGCCGTCGGCTCGTCGAGGAGCGCGCGGATCGCCACGCTCGCGGCCGTCATTCCGACGACGGCGGTGACGAAGATGGCGCTGCCCTGGCCCTTGGGCGCGCGGTGCTTGGGGACGGGGCCCTCGACCCCGGGGATGCCCGCCTCGTCGCCGGGAAGCGCCAACGGCAGGCGAGCCCTCTCGCGCGACCAGACCGCGAGGATTCCGGTCGGGACCGTGCAGTCGATCCCATAGTTGCGCCGCAGGTACTTGCGCACGTCCTTGGCAAATTGGTCGGTGTGCGACTCGCAGAGATCGCTCACCTGGACCGCGGTCGGGTCGAGCCGCCCGGCCGCGCCCATGGCCGAGACGACCGGAAGGCGCTCGCGCACGCAGCGGGCGAGCAGGTGCAGCTTGGCCTTGACCGTGTCGATGGCGTCGATGACGAAGCTGGTGCCGGCGCCGGCAGGGAGCAGCCGCTCGGCGTTCTGCTCGCCATAGTGCTCGGCTATCGGCTCGACGTGGAGGTTCGGGTTGATGAGGCGCAGGCGCTCGGCCATCACCTCGGCTTTGGGCCGGCCTATCGAGCTCTCGAGCGCGTGGAGCTGGCGGTTGAAGTTGGTGACGCAGACCCGCTCGCCGTCGACGAGGGTTATCCGTCCGACGCCGCTGCGGGCGAGGGCTTCGGCCGCGTTGGAGCCGACCCCGCCGATGCCAAAGACGATGACGTGGGCGCGGGCAAGGCGGGCAAGGCCGTCCTCGCCAACCAGGCGGGCGAGGCGATCGAGGCGCGGGTCGAACGGGGCAGGGGAGAGTCTCTTCGCGTTTGCTCGGTCCATCCAAACTCCTCGGGGCCCGCGATATTACCCGTGGACCGGCTCGGTTGAGCACGACGAGGCAGAGACCCCGCGACCGCGGTCAGTCGCAGTCGCTGACCAGATGGCGGGCCCGGTGCTCGCGGTTGCAGAGCGGACGCGCGGTCGGCCGGAGGCTCGGCGAACAGGCCGGGTAGATCACAGGCGCGGTCCGAGCCGGCCCCCGGTCACCCCGAGCGTAGAGGCGACCAGCGGGAGCCTCGGAGTCCCCGAGGGGGCCGCGCGAGAGTCGAACCGACCCTCGTGCTTCGGCCTGCCCCGAGCCTGTCGAGGGGCTCGGGCCGACCGGCTACCGCCCGAAGGATTCTTCGACACATCTTCAGACCGGCGCGTGCGAGTCGGCTTCCGGGGCCGTCGCGACGGGTTTCTCAGGCGCAATCGGGAGCGTGAACCGAAACCGGCTACCCCGGCCCGGTTCGCTCTCGGCCCAGATACGGCCGCCGTGGGCCTCGACGAGCATGCGAGTGATGAACAGACCGAGCCCAATGCCCTTGATCTGCCGGTTGGCCCTGCTTCGAAAGAAGCGATCGAAGAGCTGCGGCAGCTCATCCTCAGGGATTCCCGGCCCCTGGTCCTCGATGGTCACTTCGATCTGCTCCTGGCGCACGACAGCCGAGACGGTCACCGGACGGCCTGGCGGCGAGTACTTCTGCGCGTTGGTCAGCAGGTTGAAAAGGATGCGTTCGAGCCTGTCGGGATCGGCGGCGACCGGCGGCAGCGATTCGGGGATTTCGAGCCGGATCCGCTGGGCGTCGACAACGCCCTCGGCACTCTCGAGCAGCTCGCGCAAGTAGGCCCGAAGGCCGAGCGCCTGCGGTTCGAGCTCAAGCTGCTTTGTCTCAACCCGCGCCGAGTCGACCAGGTCCTCGATCATCACGTTCATGCGACGAACGCTCTTGCCGACCGTCTGCACACTCTTCCAGAGCTTGTCGCCGGGGGCGCCCTTGGCGAGTCCTTTGGCGAGCAGGTGGGACTGAAGCTGGATGACCATCAGCGGGGCGCGCAGGTCGTGCGAGATCATGTGGACGACCCCCTCGCGCAACGCCTCGGCCTCCTTGCGCTCGGTGATGTCCTCGATGATGGCGATGAAGTAGAGGGGGCTGCCTTCCGCGTCGCGCAGGAGCGAGGCCGTCACGGTGCCCCAGGCGACCGAGCCGTCCTTTCGCAGGTAGCGCTTCTCGTGGGAGTAGGCTGTCTGCTCGCCAGCGAGCACGCGGGTCATCGCCTCGCGATCCCTGGCTCGGTCGGCCGGGAAGGTCACGTCGCGGGAATAGCGGCGGGTGAGCTCCTCGGCCGAATGGCCGAGAAACTCGCACAGGCGGTCGTTGACCCGCAGCAGTCGCCCGTCGGTCCCGACGAGCGCGGCGCCGACGGCCGAGTGCTCGAAGGCGGCCCGGAAGCGGGCTTCGCTTTCACGCAGCGCCTCTTCGGCGGCGCGCCGTTCGGTCAGCTCGTGTTCGAGCTTCTTCTGGGACTCGACGAAGTCGCGGAAGATCGACTGGAACGGCGTCAGAAGCGAGCCGCTCACGATGGCTTCGTAGATGGCCACCGACGCGAAGAGCTTGAGCAGATGGCCGACCATGTTGAAGACGCCGTAGACATCCGTGTAGAGCGTGAAGGCGAGCTCGGAGACGACCTTGGCGCCCAGCGCCGCGAGCAGGAACTGCAGGATCGGCCGATCGAGCTTGTCGCGCTGGCGCCAGAAGAGGATCGCCGCCGCCGCGAAGAGTGCGGAGACGACGTATTCGGAATTGACCTTGAACCGGGTCAGGCGCCCCGTCGCATCGTCATAGGCAGTCGGGAAGAGCTCCAGCGGCTGAATGGAGACGATGAGGAGGGAGGTCGCCATGAGGTAGCCGACGAGCAGTCGCTCGGGAGCAAGCCGACGGTTCGTCGCGAGCACCCGGGCAGCGAGCGGAAACGAGATGCTCTCGAGGCCACGGCCGACAATCCAGTATTGGGTGGCGAGGTTCGCGCCCGGTTCGCGAAAGACGCCCATGCCGAGATAGGCGAGGGTGTGAAGCAGGTCGAGCACGCCGACACAAAGGAAGGCAACCGCGAGGACCAGCAAAAAGCTGTTGGGGGCAAAACGGCGCGTGTTCCAGCCAATGGCGAAGATGGCCGCGGAGACCACGACAGCGCCCAGCTCGACCAGGGCATGGAAGAGCAGATAGTTCGCGCGGCTCAGAAGGTAGAGCCCGAAGGAGCCGGCGATGACGAGAGCGAGAATGATGAGCCAACGGCGCAATGGACCCTCCTCGCAGGTAGAGTCCGCATCCCACGACCGGCAGGGGAGAGTAAGAGCGCCGTTGGCGGCGGGCAGCAGCCGAAGAGGTTCGGCAAGTACGGCTTGACCATCCACCCGGAGAAGACACGACTTGTGCGCTTCCGGCCGCCGACAGGCGGGAAGGCAGGGCAGGAGCCGAAGAGGCCTGGCAGCTTCAGCCTGCTGGGCTTCGCCCGCTACTGGGGCAAGAGCCGCCAGGGACGGTGGGTCATCAAGCGCAAAACTGCCGAAAGGCCGATTCAGGCGCGGGCTCATGGCGGCGACGGAATGGTGCCGACGTGCCATGCACAGGCCTGTCCGAGAGCAGCACAAGGAACTGTCGGAGAAGCTGGCCGGGCACTGGGCGTATTACGGGACTATCGGTAACCACGGGCTGCTCGACCGGTTCCGCGCGGCAGTCAGGGGCGGTTGGCGAAAGAGTCTGGCGCGGCGCTCCGCAGCGGCGAGGCATGAGGTGGAAGCGCTTTGAGCAGATGGAGAAGGTCTTCCGGTTGCCGCCAACCCGAGTCATCCATTCCGAAGAACGAAGAACGGCGTTCGGCCCGGATGGCGCGCGCTGGGAGGAGTCGGAGTCCGCTGTTGCTGAAGCGGCCTGCGGCTCTCTCTAACTCGTAGCGAAACCGTAAACCGAGGAGCCGGATGTGGGAAATCCGCACGTCCCGATCTGTGGGGGAGGCGGGCGACCCGCGCCTCTGCCCGACCTCCGCACCACAGGTCCCTCCCGAGCCCCTCTGCCCCGGCTAATGCAGCGTCGGAGGCTCGGGCGCCTCCGGCCGCGACGTGCGCGCGTGGAGCGCCTCGGCTCGCTGTTTGATTCCCAGCATCCACTTGCGCACCATCAGGAAGATGCCGGGGTCGAGCACGGCGAATTGCAGCACCTTGCCCGGTGTCCAGCGATGGATGCGGAAGCGGTTGCGAGAGATCAGCCGCGTCCTTCCGTCCGCCAGGTCAATGAGCACGGTCGCCCAGGTGGCCGAGAGCTCGCCCTCCAACGACGGCGGACTGCCGAGCACCAGGGCGCGGCCGGGATCGACGCGCTTGACGTAGAGGCCGGGCCCGGCGCCGGCAGGGATGAAGTCGCCGGGCCTGAGCACCTGGTGTTCGGACATCAGCCGATCGACGCTGCGGACGTGCATCCCCATCAGGTTCTCAACGAAGTCGTAGCTATAGAAACCGCCGCGCCCCTCGCCCATCTGCACGAGCCACGGCCAGACGAGGTCCGAGGGGGCGTCGATGGTGATGGCCCACGTCGCGTCGTAGTGCGGGCGGCCGACCTCTTCGTCGCCCGGCATCGCCATGCGCAGCTCCTCGTCGGTCGCGTTCCAGCGCATGTGCCAAGGGCGGACGCGCGTGAGGTAGAGCGCGAGCCCCGCGCCGGTGAGCGCCGAGCCGACGGCCAGTGTCCTTCCGAGCGTGCTGCGAGCGGCCATGCGAGTCACCTCGTGCAGTCTTCCGGCCTAATCTGCGGCCGTCGGGTGCAACCGGCTGGCCCCGCTTGGCTCTGCTTCGTCGCTTGGCGAGCGTGCGGGAAGGCTCACGAGCCCTTTCTGGCCGCGGGCCTCTGCCGCTACCACCGGGACATGGCGCCCAGGTCGTGGACCCGGGTCCACCCGCGGGCCTTGAGCATCCGGGCCGCCATCGCGCTACGGGCTTCCGAAGCGCAGTAGAGGATGGTCGGCCGGTCCTCCTCGCCGAGCTCGGTCAACCGCGTGTCCAAGCTCTCGACCGGGAAGTTCACCGCGCCCTCGATATAGCCGGAGGCGAACCCGGCGGCCGAGCGGACGTCCACGAGCCGTGCCCCCTCACCGAACAGGCGTCTCGCGTCGGCCGGCGCGAGGTCGCCGCGTCGCCGCATCAACGTCCAGGCGATCAGCAGACCGACCGCTATCCAAGCGCCGTATTGAAGGAGGAGCTGCATCATTGGGACAGCCTCGCGAAGACTCGGAACACACTGGGAGCCAGGGTTCTTCAGACGGGTTCACCGCGTCGCGGGAGGGCTGGTGTGCCGATCGTCCGACTGCCGGACGCGAGCGAGAGCTGGCGGGGAGCGCCGGTGGCATCGGCGGGCCTTCACGCGCGGCGTCTCGGCCTCCCGCCACACAGCGAGCGTCTCGTCCGGGGTTCGCGTGGGAGCAGTTGGTGCTCGCTCGTCGGGTCGGGCGATGCGATGCCTTCGGGCGAAGCCCGGGCCATCGACTCCCAACTCCCAACTCAAAACTCCCAACTTCAGAAGGTCACCACCTCGAAGCCCTCGCGAACGAAGGGCTCGATGCCCGCGTGGCCATCGAGCGTGTCGAGCAGCGGCAGCCCGATCTCGCCGGCGAGGGAGGTCACGTCCCGCGCCTCGTCGCGGCAGCCGGCCGAGGCTGCCTTGCAGGCTCCGGCCAGGATGCCGAGCCCGCGGGCCTCGTCGAAGAGCTCGCCGAAGCGGCCCGTGCGCTCGCGCAGGCACTGAGTCGCTTCGCCCTCGATGACCACGCGGACCTCGTGCCCGTGGCGCGCGAGGTCGATGGCGTACATGAAGGCGTGGTTGCGGCGACAGGGCTCGTTGGTGAAGACGACGAAGAGCAGCTTGCGTGTCATGGCGACTCCTTGGCGATGAGCTTCCGTCCCCGGCGGCTCTTCTAGGCGCGCCGCCCGTCGATCGAAAGGCAGCCGACGCAGTCTATCCGGAGGGCGAAAGGGAACGGGCGCGAGGTGCGGCAGGCCTACTCAGAACGCGCTCTGCAGCGGCGTGAGCGTCAGCGCGTCGCACCAGGCGGTCCCGGTCGCGGTGCTGGAGTAGAAGCCGAGCCGGCAGCCCACGGTCACCTCGTTCGAATCGGCCGAGAAGGCAGCGCACTGCTCCTGCCAGTCGAAGGTGCCGAACGGGCCCGGCGATCGCGTCCAGCCGCCCATCAGGCAGAGGTTGGCGCCCGCCGAGGCGTCTTCGTAGCCGACGATCGCCTCTCCGCGCAGCCAGCCGCACAGCAGGTAGGGCGCCCCCGGGGTCAGCCCGCCCACCTGCTGCGAGAAGTGGGCGTCGTTGGGCGCACCGAGGTTGGAGATGCGCGCGCTGCGCGCTCCCTCGTGGCGGATCGCGGTGTCCCAGGCGAAGGTATCCGGCTCGTCCAGCCATGCCCCGGTCTGCCAGCCGTCGGGCAGCGGGCCCGCGCCGTCCTCGAAAGAGCCGTTGGCGAGCAGGTTGTCCGCCGGGGACGACGCGTCCGGGAGCATCACCACGTCCAAGCGCAGGCCGCGCGCGGTGCGCTCCAGGTTCTCGATGCGGAAGAGCTCGCCGCCGGTCAGGTGGCTGCGCGCGACGAAGTGGCCGGCGCCGGTCTCGGGCGCCCAGAAGTCGGCCGGCTGCGGGAAGGTGTCCGGCGCCATGGCGCCGTCGGCCGGCTCGAGCTTGAGCAGCGGCGGGTCCATCCCCTGATGCCCGGGCTCGAAGACGTGGAAGATCGCCAGGCCGTCGTAGCGCTCGGCCGGCGCCGAGCCGTAGCCGGCCTCCGGGCGGCGCCGGTGCTCGATCAGGAAGTACTCCGCGGCGCGCGCGGTGGCGACGCGCACCGCCGAGAAGGCCTGCTCGGCTGGCTCGAGCTCGACGCGGCGGGTCGTCTGGTCGATGCGCCGCGGCTCGAACCAGCCGAGCTTCATCCGGTCGAAGGCGCTCAGCCCGTTGGCCGGCAGCGCCCAGGAGTCGTGCATCAGGCTCAGGAAGCCGATGGTCCCAAAAGGCCCGTAGAGATCGGGCAGGCCCAGGTTGTGGCAGACCTCGTGGTTGAAGTTGCCGTAGGCGCCGACCGCGACGCTCTGGCTCGACTGTGCGTCGACGAAGAGGTTGGCCCCGAGGTGGCGCGAGGCGCCGCCCATGACGTAGGCCGGCGCCCGGTCGTGGGTCGAGGCGATGACCCACATCGTGTCGAGCAGCCCGTCGCCGTCGGCGTCGAAGTCGCCCAGGTCCACCGTCTCGGCGAGCTTGCCCACCACCGCGTCGCGGTACTCGGCCCAGTCGCTGAAGGCCTCGTCGCTCAGGGGTTGATCGAGCCGGATGCGCGTGAGCTCCCACTCCATCCGGTGCGTCCCCAGACTGAGCCACCACCAATGGCGCTCCATCTGCTCGAGCATCGCGCGCACGTCGGTGAGGCTGCGAAGGCCCGCGCCGGTGTGGCCCTCGAGCGTCGCGTCGGCGAAGTCGGCGACGACGCAGAGCCCGCGCGTGTGCCGGAAGGCGGTGCGGCAGCTCCCGGCGTGGCAGAGCCCTGCCTCGCCCGACTCGAGGCAAGCCGCGCCGTCCTCGGCCGCGGCGTAGGCGCAGCTCCCCGAGGCGCAGGAGGCGATCCGGCAGGCGAGCGGCGGGCACTCGGCGACCGAGCAGCTCCCCGCGTCGGGCTCGGGGTCGAGGCCCGCGTCGAACGCGGCCGCGTCGGCGGGCGAGCCGGCATCGGCCGAGGCTTCGACCCGCGGGTCATCGGAGCCGCAGCCGACGAAGGACGCGGCCGCCAGCAGCGCGGCGACGGCGGTGACGGGCAGGGAGGAGCAGGTGCGCACGAGCAGCTCCTGTCGAGAGCGGGTTCCGAGCGAGGGGCGGGCTGCGGACTAGACTGCGACGCCGCCCGCGGCGTCAAGCGCACGGGCCGGCCGTTTCCGTCGTCGCCCGGGTGTGGGCGGAGCTCGAGGGCCGATGCGCCCGCCTGGCCGCGGCGGCGGACACCAGGCGCTATCGCCGGTGGCCCGGTCCTCGGAATTCGAGGGCGCGAAGGAACCGGCTCGGCCCCGTCGGGCCGCCGCTTGGGGAATGCCCCGTCCATAGGCGGATGCGACAGGCGCCTTTTGGGCGCGCCGAGCCTCGGCCCCGGATTCTCTGGAGGTGGACCCGGCAGCCTCAGCCGACGGCACGGGAGGACTCGGGGGCCGCGCCCGCGCAGGTGGCCGCCGAGGGCTTCGGGCTCGGCGCCGCCGGGACGAGGCGGGCGAACAGGCGCGCCAGATCCGCGGCGTCGAGCGTCTCCTTGTCGAGCAGCAGGCGCGCGCTCTCCTCGAGCACCTCGCGGTTCTCGACCAGGATGGCCCGGGCCCGGTCGAAGCTCGTCAGCACCGTCCGGCGCACCGCGCAGTCGATCTCGCGGGCCGTGTCCTCGCTGTAGGCGCGCTGGCGGAAGGCCTCGCCGCCCGGCCCGAGCATCGAGCGCTGATCGCCGTCGAAGGCGACGTGCCCGAGCGCCGGCTCCATGCCGTAGCGGGTCACCATGCTGCGGGCGATGTCGGCGATGCGCGCCAGGTCGTCCGAGGCGCCGGTGGACAGGTGGTCGAAGACGACGTGCTCGGCGGCCCGGCCGCCCATCAGCACGGCCATCCGGTTCTCGAGCTCGGCGCGGGTCATCAGGAAGCGGTCCTCGGTGGGGCGTTGGATGGTGTAGCCGAGCGCGCCGATGCCGCGCGGGATGATCGACACCTTGTGCACCGGGTCCGAGCCGGCGATCGCCGAGGCGACGATGGCGTGGCCCATCTCGTGGTAGGCGACGATCTCGCGCTCGCGCGGGTTGAGCAGCCGGTTCTTGCGCTCGAGGCCGGCGATGATCCGCTCGATGCCGGCGTTGAAGTCGGCCATCGCCACCTGCTCGGCCCCGCGCCGGGTGGCCGCCAGGGCCGCCTCGTTGACCAGGTTGGCGAGGTCGGCGCCGGTGAAGCCCGCGGTGAGCGCGGCGACCTGCTCGAGCTCGACGTCTCCTCCCACCTTGATGCGCTTGATGTGCACCTCGAGGATCTGGGCACGCCCGCGCTTGTCGGGCCGGTCCACGAGCACCTGGCGGTCGAAGCGCCCGGCCCGCAAAAGCGCCGGGTCGAGCACCTCGGGGCGGTTGGTCGCCGCGAGCAGGACGATGCCGCTGCTCGGGTCGAACCCGTCCATCTCGACGAGGAGTTGGTTGAGGGTCTGCTCCTTCTCGTCGTGCCCGCCGGCCAGCCCCGAGGCGGTGCGGGCGCGGCCGAGCGCGTCGAGCTCGTCGATGAAGACGATGGCCGGGGCCTTGGCGCGCGCCTGCTCGAAGAGATCGCGCACGCGGGCCGCCCCGACCCCGACGAACATCTCCACGAAGTCCGAGCCCGAGATGGAGAAGAAGGGCACCCCGGCCTCGCCTGCCACTGCGCGCGCGAGCAGCGTCTTGCCGGTGCCCGGCGGGCCGACGAGCAGGATCCCCTTGGGCATGCGGGCCCCGAGCCGCCCGCCGGCGCCCGGGTCCTTGAGGAAGGCGACCGTCTCCTCGAGCTCCTCCTTGGCCTCGTCCACCCCGGCGACGTCGGCGAAGCCGGTCTTGGTGTCGGTCTCGACGTAGACCTTCGCCTTGCTCTTGCCGATGGACATCAGGCCCCCTCCCGGCCCGACGCGGTTGGAGAGGCGGCGCATCAGGAAGAACCAGACGCCGAAGAAGAGCGCGGTCGGGACGAGCCAGGACAGCAGCGCCGGCAGGACCCGGCTCTCGACGCGCGCGGAGAACTCGACGCCGTGGCTGCCGAGCTGCTCGGCGAGCTGCGGATCGACCCGGGTGGTGGCGAAGTAGCGCTTCCGGGGCGACGCGGGCTCGGTGAACTCGCCGCGAATCTCGTTCTGGGTGATGACGATCCCCTTCGCCTTGCCCTCGCGCACCAGGGTCTGGAATTGGCTGTAGGGGATGGGCGTGACCGCCTGGCGGCCGACCCAGAAGTCGTGGATCAGCATCACCCCGCTGATGGCGATGACCGCGTAGAAGAGGTTGAAGCGCGTGGCCTGCTGCATCGGGACACTCTCCGGCTCGACTGCGTGTCGGCTCGCCTCTTCGATTGCCGGGCGAGCGCGAGGGCGACGGTAACCAAGGGCGCGAGGCGAGGTCGAGGTCTGGCCGCGCCCCGGCCTCCGCTTGGATGCGCGCCGACGCGCCGGGGTTGCGCGCTCCCTGTCACCCTCGGCCGGATGGCCGGGCGCAGCGAGACGAGCCGGCGACGCGCTTCGGCGCGCGCGGCCTCGAAGAGCGTCGGGAGTCAGCGCGAGGAACGGCGCGCACTCACTCCGGATTCTGGCCGCCGTCGCAGGAGCCGCCGCCCTCGGTTCAGTCACCGAGGGCGGGCCCGGAAGGCTCGATGCCGGCTATTCGCAGCGCGGCAACAGCTCGCAGACCGAGCTCTGCTCGGAGCAGGCGAGGGCGGGCTGGCAGGGGTCCTCGGGAGTGGATGCCATCCTGATCCTGGGAGGCGAGTTCCCGCGAGCTGAGCTGC
>ENA-UOOH01002330-UOOH01002330.1-fermentation-metagenome-genome-assembly--contig:-NODE-2330-length-16607-cov-4.899408_pt1 | contig 16607 bp, 4 predicted proteins | sample MGYA00245778_ERZ724025 | MGnify/ENA primary metagenome ERZ724025 (study PRJEB28704, sample SAMN03018313) | fermentation metagenome | biome: anthropogenic terrestrial biome; feature: soil; material... | reverse complement strand
TCTCCCGCAGAGATCGCAGAGGGCGCAGAGGGGTATTGGGAGGGGGGAATGCAGACGGTCAATGGTGAAGCAAGCTCGGGGTCGGGGTCGCTATCGGTCTCGGTATCGAAAGTGCGCGGGATGGGAGTCGGACATGAGAAACCGGGTGCCAAACTGATGTCAGGCCTCTGTCCACCCTGTCCACCCTGTCCACTCAGTCCACTCAGTCCACATCGTCCACCCTCTGCCCGCTCCGGCCTATGGCCTTCCCCAGATGCGCTCCCGTGCGAGAAGGCCTGGACCGATCAGGATCAGCGGGGCGATGACGAAGCCGCCGAACTGGGCGAACCGGCCGGTCGCGCCCGCATAGATTAGAATGGGCAGGAGCACGCCCAGGCCGAGCACGAATGCAGTGATCTTCTGGGTACGGTAGAGCTTGGTCGGATCCGCCAGCTTGGCCAGGAGCTTCGGGTCGGCGTTCTCATCGTATTCGACCTTGCGGCCCATGCTCACGACGGTCGCGCCGACCCCGATCGCGATCAATCCCCCTGTCGCCGCTTGGCGCAGGTGCAGGAACCACGGCTCCTGCCGAAGCGCGGGCAGCAGGATCAAGGCAACGGTCGGCAAGGCAAGCAGGCAGACCAAGACCAGCCAGAAGCGGCGCTCGTGGGTTTCGTCATTCTTTTCAGCCACAGGGGCCTCCTCATCATCACATTCCAGAGAACCAGCTGTCTCCCTCGATCGAATTCCCATCCCAGGTGAACCAGAAGACCGGCAGGTAGAGGGTGAGGCTGAGCCCACCCGCGAATCGCATTTCTCTGTCGAGCTTCTTGATCTTGATCGGCGGCATCTTCACTCCGCCCCAAGGGCTGCCGTAGAGAGTAAACGCCTGGAAGAAGCTGCTCCCGATTTCTCCGCCCTTGTTGATCCCGGCGATTTCGAACTGAATCCCCGCGGCACCCCGCTCGTATCCGGGCTCAACCTTGGTGTTGCGGTATCTCCCCTTGGTCGCGTAGTCCCCGACGATTCTGGCGGCATTTCCGGTGATCAGCAAGTAGATCCCTGCTCTTGGGTCGTCCGGATCGCTCCCGGCGGTGCCGTAGATGCTCCCCAGCCAGAAGGTCACCTGGGGCGACTCAAGGCGTGGGTCACCCCGTGCCGAACCGATTTGTGCGCCGGCGTATATCCAGATCACCGCCTTCCACACATTGGGTCCGTAGAGGAAGTCGAACTGGATTCCGCCGGCCGCCCAACCCTTGGAGATCGCGAGTGCCAGGGAAATCCCAACCTGTGCATCGGCCTGGGTCAGGCCGAGCGCCTTAGCGATGATGAGGACCGGCTGCGGGAAGTGCGGAAGGGCGATACTGACCAGGATGTTGACCACCGCCATCCCGACGGAAATAGAACCGAGTGAGTAGGTCCCCATCGGATCGGTGAACCGCACCGGATTGCCGTTCGCGTAAAGGAACGGATTGAAGGTTTGCGGCTGAGTCGGAATGGTTTGGTAGAGGTCCGGGGTCAGGAACCGGCCGGCACCCGGGTCGTAGAACCTGGCCCGCAGATAGTACATCCCGAGCTCGGGAACGAAGAGCTCGCCCGCATATCGCAGCGAACTGGTCGTATCCCCCGCACCGCGGGTCTGATCGCCGTACGCAGCGAAGGCGTACCGCGCGGCCACCGCGCCGCTGTTGTCAGTGATCATGCGCACACTGCCCAGGGAGTCGATGTGCAGGACATGCGTCGTGCCGTCGACCACACCGACAGGGCCGAGTCCGTAAACATACCGGCGCAGGAGTTGCCCATCGCCGTCGCGCTCCTCCATGAGCTGCGGGATTTCACGGGTCACGTCCCACAAGAGCTGTCGTACAGCGCCATCCGCCTCAATTCGACTGAGTAGGTTGGCGTGATTGTACTGCAATTCCACGAGGTTCGGTGTGGCGCCCTGCCGCTCCAGCCGCACCAGGCGTCCGAGCGAGTCGTACTCGAACTTCTCGAGCACCCCGCCGCCGGAGCGCTGGATCGGCCGGCCGGCGGCGTCGTAGGCATACGAGTCGAACCGGCCGTCTGAGGTCAGCAGCATGGAGCTGTCGTAGCCGAGCGTGCGGTCGCCCTTGGTGGTCAGGTTCCAATCCGCGTCATACGCGTAGGTCATGTTGTCCGCATCGGCGCCGGTTCGGTTTTCTTCCACGATCCGTCCCGCCGCGTCGTAGACGTAATCGACATCGCGATCGAGCTCCGTCACGCTGAGCGGGTTGCCGGCGGGGTCGTAGGTCATCTCGGTATCCCGGAGGACCGTCGTGCCATCCGCGGCAAGGGTCTCCACCCGTGTGATCCAGCCGCGAGCGTTGCGGGTGTACGTGGTCGTTGAACCATCCGGCAGGATCGTTTCGATCAGCCGGCCGGCGATATCGTAAGCGTACTGCGCTTCACCCAACGCCGTATCCTCCAGCCCGATCAGGCGGCCTTCGGAATCGTAGGTGTAATTCGTCTCCCCGCCCGGGGTCCGCACGCTCGAGAGCTGGCCGTCCGCGGTGTAGGTATACTCCACGAAGTTGCCGCCGGGGTAGTCGATCCGCTCGACGCGCCCGTTACCTGCATAGCTATAGGTCGACTGACCCGTAGGCTCATCCGCGGTCAGCAACTGGCGGTCCAGGTTGTAGGTCCGCGTCTGCTCCCATCCATCGGCATGGCGTTTGGCGATGACATTACCCGCGGCGTCGTACTCGAACTCGGTCGTTTTCCCTGTGGCATCGGTGATCTCAGTGATCCCGCCCAACGCATCCAGGGTATACGCCTCCGTCCCACCCCATGGGTAGGTGCGTGAATTCAAGGTTCCGAGCTCGTCGTAGGTAAAGCCCCAGACGCTGCCGCCGGGGGTGGTCGCCTCGACCAGGACACCCATCTCGTTGTACCCGTAATCGGTGCGACCACCGGCGGTATCCGTCGCTGCGATCAGCATCCCGGCGAGATCATACTCATACTCCATCCTCGCGCCGCGCTCGTCCTCGATCGCCGTCAATCGTTTCAGTAAGTCGAACTCAGACTTGAGCGTCGCGCCGTCGGGCAGGTGCGTCTCAACCAGGTTCCCGTCGGGGTCGTACACGAACTCGGTACGACCACCGAGCGGGTCGACGGTCGCGGTCATCTGCGAGGCCGCGTCGTACTCGAAGGTTGTGACGCCCCCGTCGGAGGCGGTCCGCTTCACGACCCGCCCGGCCTTGTCATACTCGAACGTCGTCGCAGAGAGGGCGCCCCGCGACTGACTGAGGATCCGGCCGGCCTCGTCGTATTCGGTCGTCACGGTCAAGCCGTTCGGCAGCCGCACGACTTCAGGCCGTCCCAACGGGTCGAGGGTTCGATCCATCGTCTGGCCGTTCGGATTGACGACCTTGACGACCTGCCCCTCGGCATCGCGTTCGATCGCGATCGTGCCACCGTCGTAGTTGGTGAAGGAATCGATCTGATCGAGCGCATCACGCGTGATCCCTTGTGAAAGCCCGCGCGTGTCGGTTGCACCGACCGGGTAGCCCGATTCGTCGAACTGCAGCTCGGAGGAGTTCCCGTTCGGCAGTGCCACCGAACTGATGTCGCCGTTGGCGTTGTAGCCATATTCGTAGGCGATCTCCTGTCCATCGACCATGAAGCTCTCGCGCGTTACCTGTCCGTCCGAGCGCGTCTCGATCTCGGTAGCGCGCCCGAGCGGGTCGACGAAGCGATTGACCCTGCCCTGGGCGTTGTACTCGAGCGTCAACTCGGCGCCGAGCGGGTTGACCACCTTGGTCAGATTTCCGGATCCGTCATAGCTCTTCTCATACCGCCCGCCGCCGGGAGTCACGATCAGGGTCTCATTGCCGGAAGCATCATACTCAAACTGCGTCTTCCGGCCCAGCGGATCGGTCTCGGCGGTGATTCGCCCGGAGTCGTCATATTCGTACGACCGTGTGTTGCCCTCTGGATCCATGTACGTCAGGAGATTGCCATCCGCGTCGTAGGTCCAGGTCTGAACATTGCCCAGCGGATCGACCCTTGACGTGAGATTATCATTCTCGTCATAGGTCATCGTGGTCTCGTTCCCGAGCGGATCGACCGTGGAGATGATGTTCCCCCGCGGGTCGTAAGTCAGGACGGTTGTATTGCCCAGGCGGTCGGTGACAACCTCCTGATTGCTCCCCTCCTCCCGCTCCAGGGTGATCTGGTTGCCCTGGGCATCGATCACGCCGATGATGCGGCCGTCCGCGTCGTAGATCAGCGTACCCGGTATCTGTCCGCGGGGGTCTACGATTTGCAGCAGGTTGTGCTTTGGATCGTAGATGTATTGCGTCTCTGCGCCTTCATAATCGGTGGTCGCGACCAAATCCCCGGCCTCGTCATAGACGTAGGTCCGGCGGTCGCCCTCGGCGTTGGTCACGGCCGTGATCCGCCCTTGCGCGTCGCGCTCCATCGAGACACTAGCGCCGGCGGAGTGAGTGATCCCGTTGTTGCTGAACGTCACTGTATTGCCGTTCGCATCCGTGATCGAGCTGAGGCGATAGGTCTGACTCGTGAAACCGCCTACCTGGCGGAACACGAAGGAACGCCCGTCGGTAAGCCGCAGGGTGTAGCCCGATGGGTTGTAGGTGTTGAACTCATCATCCAACAGGGTCACCGGCGAACTGTAGTTTGCGACCGGATCGACCCAGGACGGATGGGAATGCGCCAGCAGCTTGGCGTCCGTGCCCGGCATGGGGTTGAAGATCGCGCTATCGACAAACTGATACGGGAAGAGCTGTTGCGTGGCCGGCGAGACACTCATCTGGAAGCGATAGACCTTCCCGTCGGGTAGGGTCACTACCACGCGATGGTCCTTGCTCGGGGCCATTTGATAGGTCGGGAAGAAGCCGCCGTGCTCGATGACCTCCCAGTCCTCGCCCATCACACGCGTGACCTCCAGCTTGACCTCATCGGTCTCCAGCGTCCAGCCGACGCCGAAGTCGCCCTTGGCCTTGTTGCGCGAATCATAGATCCGGCGCACGACCAGTGGCAGACCGGTCACCTGCGCGAACCCGTCCAGGAATGCCATTCGTGTCACGCCCGCCGGCGGAGCTCCAGGATTCAATTCGTATCTCATCGGCGCCGAACAGACCAGGTTCCCCCAGCTATCGGCCGCGCAGACGCGCACATCGTAGAGTCCCGGAGTGAACCCGCGCGGATCGAGCAGACCGAGCACGCCGTCCGTCACCGAGGTAAAGCCCTCGGCGAAGACGCCATACTCGGCGGATCCGGCGGGCGCGGCTTCGAGCCGGTACCATACCAGGTCATCGTCCGTTGCGGTCCCGATGAGATCGGTCGGCAGGTCGAGCACAGCGTCGTCCGCGGGTGCGGTCAGCGCGACCTGGGGTCCGCCGTTGTCCGCCTGAGCGCGCGCCATGAACGTGGCATCGTCGGTCCCGATCAGTCCGGCATTGTCCTCTGCACGGGCGATCGCCGTGTAGAGTCCTTCCGCAGCCGGCAGATAGACCGCCCGGCCGTCACCGTCCAACGCGACGAGCTCACCGTTGACCTCCAGGGTCAGGTCGACCAGGCCCAGGTCGTCCGTCGCGGTCACCTCGATCGTCACCGGGTCGCCGATATTCACGATCTGCGGGGCCGCGGTCACGCTCACGCGCGGTGGTGTGAAGTCGATGGGCGGTCCGGAAGAGACGACCAGATCCACGGCCGAGCCGCCGGGGGCCATCGTCCCGCCAACGGGATCCTGGGCCATCACGATACCGGCCGGCACGTCCAGACTCCCCTCATACACGATCTCGCCCGCCACAAAGCCGGCGTCCACCAGCTCGGTCTCCGCGTCGGCCTCAGCCATCCCGACGACATTCGGGACCTCGACAGCCGGGAGCTCCACGGTGATCGTGACCTGATCCGGCGCACTGTCCAAAGCACCGTCATTGACCACGAGCGTGGCGATAAACTCGCCGTTTCGATCGGCGGTGAACGTCGGCGAAGGCGACGTGGGTGAAGACAGGACCGCGCTGCTGCCAGCCGGCCGCTGGGTCAGGCTCCATTGATGGGTGATCGCGTCTCCATTCGGGTCTGCGGATCCGCTGCCATCGAGCTGAACCAGCGATCCGATCAAGACGGTCTGGGCAGGGCCGGCATCCGCTACCGGCGGTGTGTTGGCCACGGTGATCACGATGAACTCAGGCTCCGAATCCAGGATTCCGTCGGAGACCACAAGCATCAGATGGAATTCACCGTAAGCATCCGCAGGGAAGGTCGCCTTAGGATCGGCGGGGTCGGAAAGTACCGCGTTGCTACCGGTAGGCCGGTTGAGCAACTCCCACAGATAGGTGAGCGTATCGCCGTCCGGATCCTGGGAGCCTGTGGCATCCAGCTGAACGAGCTCGCCCGGCCCGACCACCCGGTCACCCCCCGGGGCTGCGACCGGATTACGGTTGATCGTGGTCAGCGAGATCCCCGCCGATTCGCTCGACTGCTTGCCGTCATGGACCACCAGCGAGAGCGAATAAACCCCTGGCCGGTCGATCATGATCGTAGGGCGCTCTGCCGTCTCATCCGACAGCTCCGCGCTACTGTCTGCAGGTCGCTCATCGAGACTCCAGAGGTAGGTCAGTGGATCGTCGTCCGGATCGTTCGATCCGGAACCGTCCAGGTGCACGACATCCCCGACATAGACCTCGAGATCCGGGCCGGGATCGGCAACCGGCAAATTGTTCGCCTCGAAGGTCACCTGCGCAGGGACGCTCCCTGTCTGACCGTCATGAACGACCAGCTCGACCGTATAGGTCCCGCCCAAGTCAGCGACGAAGCTGGTTTGGGCCGCGTTCGGATCGAGGATCGTAGCATTGCTGCCCTGTGGCCGAGCGGTCAGGGTCCAAGCGTGGGTCAGCGTATTGCCATCCGGATCGAACGACAGTGCGCCGTCCAGGTCGACAGTCGCGCCGACCGCGATCACGCGATCCCAGCCGGCGTTGGCCACCGGCGCACGGTTGACCGTGCTCACCGTGATCGTATCGACCGAGACCGCAAACCCGTCTGATACCGAAAGCTGCAGGATGTATTCACCCGGCAGATCCACCGTGAATCGGGGATCGGCCACGGCGGCGTCATCCAACTCGGCCTGACTGCCGTCCGGCAGCTCGACAAAACTCCACTCGAGCGTGATCGGATCGCTATCGGCGTCAGCGGAGCCGCTGCCATCCAAGGTCACTTCGGACCCGACAATCACCTCCTGATCGGAGCCGGCATCCGCCACCGGCGCTACGTTGGTTCGCACCAGCAGCGTATAGTCCTGCAAATCGATCGCGTCCAGCGGATCGGCCACACGGATGGTCACAGCATGTTCGCCCAGTTCCTGCTGTGTCGGTGTCCAACTGAGCAGACCCTCCGGGGTGATCTCCATTCCGGTCGGCCCAAGCGGAAGCGTCCAGGTCAACTGCTGCCCTTCCGGATCCGTGGCAAGAACCTGGTAGAGATATGGCTGGTCGACCAATGCCACCAAAGGCGGATCGGTGAGGATGACCGGCGCCTGGTTGGTCACGTTGGCGACGATCTCCAGTTCGTAGATCTGCTCAGCCGACAGCCCTTCCGGATCCGTGGCGCGCACCACGACCTGATGAAGACCGATATCGGCGACCCCCGGTAAGAACTCCACGAGCCCGCTGGCCGCTCCGATCGTCATACCGACCGGCCCATCAACGAGCAGATAGGTGACAGACTCGCCCTCCGGATCCTCCGCACGTGCGGAATAGCCGTAGGGCAACCCTGCCACGGAAAGCACCCGTGGTTCGCTTACAAAGACCGGCGCAAGGTTCTGTCGATCCGCATCCCCCGGAAACGCCCGGACAACATTGGATGCTCCGATCGGATTCGCATTGCCGTTCTCGTAAAAGACCAGCCGATAGTAGTAGGCCTTGTTCGGCTCCAGGCCGTTGTCCAGGTATGTCGCGAAGTCGCTGTCGGTCGTGGCGATGGTTTCGAACCCGCGGTTCGGTCCGACCGCACTGCGCTGAACTTCTGCATAATCCCCCACTTTCGTCCATACCAGTTGGTTCTTGATGAGCTTGCTACGCACCATCAGATCGGTCCCGCGCTCCGGATAGACATAGATGGTGGTGAAATCGTCGTTGCTGAGGTCGGGCGATTCCGCCTGTGGGAAGAGCGCCTCCGTGCTGTCCGTCACCCGGAGTCCGATGTCGTACTGGCCAGGTTCCGGCAGGCCGGCAGCCAAGACCGCCGTCTCGCCGCGCACCCCGTCGTCGAAGTCCAACGGAAAGACGAAATCGATCTCCCAGTCCCACGACCGGATGCCGTCCCCAAAATCGGTATCGATGTCGAACGAGCCTGAACCGTCCAAGATGATCGGCTCGCCGGCCGCTGCGATATAGGGGCCGCCGGCATCGGCCGTGGGCGGATGCGGCGGTATGGAAACCAGGACCTCGATCGAGGTCACATCGGCTTGTTGCGGTGCGTTGTTGTCCAGGACCCGGAGACTGACCGTGTAGGTCGCCAACGCAGGGAATGAGGTTTCAACGATGGGGCCGACCGCATCCGGATTGTCAAAATCGATCCCGTCGGAATTATCGAAGTCCCACAGGTACTGTACGATACTGAATGTCGGATCCTGATGGTACGATCTCGAGCCATCCAGTACAACCCGCTGCCCGAGCGCAGCCGGATTCGGCTGAGCCCGGATATCCGCAACCGGCGCCTGCGTAAAGAGCGAACTGGAGAGCATAATCACGCCCCAGGCAGTGCCATACGGCCGGTCCGTAATCCAGTCCTGCCCGATCCAGCTGCCATTGACCGGATCTTGCCGGTCTAAAAGCGTACGCGCTAAACCGTTGGTCGGATCCAGGAACCAGTCGAACCCATTCTGCTCAAACGTGACGACCGGCGTCGGGAGCGCGATCCGCATCGCCTTGGTCAGCGCATAAAACAGATAAAGGTTGTTGCGCTTGATAAAATCATTGTCATTCCAGCGACTCGCCAAAAAGTTCTCGCCGTGCACCCAGAGCGGATCGGTCCGCGGTACCCCGATCCAGGCGAGCTGGACCATAGCGGAAGCGGTGGTCGCGAGACCATCGCCGCGGCCGGTATACCCATAACCACGGCTGCCCTGTGACGATTCCACCCACAAAAGGTTGCGATCCTTCACCCATTGCGGGACCTGAGTCCCGTAGAGGTGCTCACCGGCCAGGTATCCGATCGCGCCCCATTGCGCTGCGGAGTTGTCGATACCGGAGTTCCAGCTGTAACGCCAGCCGCCGACATCGCCGTCGGTCTGACCCCAGGAGTACATATCGGCCATATCCTGGACCAGCTCGCGGTACGAACGCCCCTTGATGTTGGCTCCGCCTGTGCGCGCAACCAAGTCCGGCGCGCCCAGCGCCACGAAGGCGTCCATCACCTGCCCGAGCTCGTAAATGGGCTGACCGCTGTTCACGTTCAGCGCGGTCCCGTTGCCGTTCGTGTCGGGGTCACCAAACGTCTGCATCCCGATGTTGACCGAGATCAATCGAGTCAGTAGGTAATTCACGCCCCGAATGACATTGACCACATACGGATCACGATTCGGATCCATCGTCTCCAAATGCCCGTTGATGGCAAAGGCCTGCACTGCGGAGGCGGTCACACCGGCGGTGTAGCTCGAGAAGGTCCAATGCGTCTCCAGATTGTTCGCGTCCAACGCCACCGGTCCGGTCTGAGTCTTGTGCAGGTACCAGAGCCCCTCATCGATGGCTACATTGATCTCGACCTGGATGTTCTTGGCACGGATCATGACCGGATACTCGTCGGAATACCGATTTCCGTCGGCATCAAACACCGAGATCATCGCGCGGAACGGTGTCCCGACACTCCCGGTATAGACGTGCTTCGCCTCCAGCGCACGCGCCTCGGCCGGCGTGGTAGCCGTACCCAGCACCACCGGGGATCCGTCCCCAAACCGCCACTCGTAGTCAAAGGGCAGAGGCATCCCCTCCGCAACCGCCTTCAACGTGATCTCATGTCCGGACCACGTATCGTGCGGGATCTCGACATCCCCCACATATCGCCACGGCACCGTGACGACCGGCTGGGTCGGGCTCACGACCACCTCCAGCTCCGTCGAGTCGCTCTGACCCGCATGATCGTAAACAGTCAGTGTGACCTGGTAGGTACCGGAGGTCGCGAAGTAATGCGAGACCTTAGGGCCGAACCCCACCTCTGTGCCATCACCGAAATCCCAGACGTACGAAGCGATCCCATAGTCATCGGTCGAATCAGAGCCGTCGAATGCCACGAGATGAGCGCCGAACGGGCGCGCGGGATCGACCAGTCGCGCAGCGGCAACCGGCGGTTCGCCGGTTTGAGATTCCAGATCGACCGAGGCGAACCCGGATTGACCGGCATGATCCACCACCTCGAGCGTGACCTGACCTGAGGGATCGACCGATGCAGAAACAGACTCGCCGTACAAAAGCCCGTTCGGAAGCCATAGATCGTCCAGGCCGAAGGCGCCCTTGTTGACATCCATACCGAAGAGGAAGGCACTGTCCGTGGCATAATCCGAGTTATAGAGTATCTCGAATTCCTCCTGCGCTCCCGCGGGTCGAATGAAATAGAAGGCGCCGGCATCCGGCTTTGTCTCCAGCCGCACCTCGTAAGACTCGCCCTGGAGGTAGGTCCCGACCACTCCTCGGTTCGTCCCACGCTCGTAGACATGCAGGTTCCCGTTGTTGAAATACAACCCATACACGAGGGTGTTGTAGTGCCCGGTATCAGCATTCAGGTCCTTCCAACCCAACATCATCAGCCCTGAATCCGCCGGCGTGTGGACCAATGCCTCGATCGCCCCGCCTCTGGCAATCTGGACACCTTTGTACACCAAATTATTCTGATTCCAATTGTTATTGCCGGTCACGACCATGGCGTCGTCTTGGAACACCACGCCGCGAGGGATCCATTCGCCCCGGTTGATCTCCTGCCCAGGGAACCTCAGCAGGCGTCCCGGAAGGTGCCAAATATATTGCCAGATTCCGAAATCGTCGGTGGAACCGGATCCGTTCAGGACTATCGGTTGCGCCCCTTCAAACGGGACACCCTCCACCTGCACATCCGCGGTCGGCGGATCGTTGACGGCTACCTCCAGCCCATAGGCCCACGTATCGGTGAGGTTTCCGTGGTCGACCACGGTCAGGCTCACCGTGTATATACCCGGCGCCGCAAACGAGTGGCTGACCAAAGGCGTCCCGGATTCCACGGCCGCGCTGCCGTCACCGAAATCCCATATGTACTTGTAGATCCCCGTATCATCGACCGAGATCGAAGCATCCCACTCCGCTGTCCAGGCATGCGCGCTTGCGTAGCTCTCATCCAGATAGAGCGGTCCTGTGAAATCTGCGAAAGGACCCGATATCGCTTCGACCGTGGTCACAAATTGTGTCGAATCCTGGGTTCCGGCATGGTCGGTCACCGTCAGGGTCACCGTGTATTCGCCTTGGGCCGCGTACTGTGCCGTCACGGTCTGGCCGGTCGCGGTCTGACCGTTACCCAAGTCCCACTCGTACTTCCAAATGCCGAAATCATCCGTCGAACTCGCACCGGAGAATTCAGCGGTCCATTTGCCGCTGGCGGCCATCGACTCGTCCATGACTGCCGGTCCCGTGATCATCGCGGTCGGGGCGTCTCCAGGTGTGAATCGCACCGTCGTATCCGCGGTCGCCTGCTGCCCGGAACTGTCCGTTACCGTGAGGGAAACGGTCCAAGGACCGACCCCATCCCATGTGTGGGCAACCTGCGCTCCCTCAGCCGGCGCACTGCCGTCCCCGAAATCCCATTCATACCGTGCAATGCCGAAGTCATCCGAGGATCCCGCACCGTCCAGGCTCGCGGCCCAACGCAGCTCCGAGGCAGCCGCCTCGCCCAACTCGTAAGGTCCGCCTGGGTCCGCGACCGGCGGAGCGCCCTGGACCGTCACGACCGTTCCACGTCGGGTCAGCCGACCTGAGGAATGCTCGTGCAGGAACCGAGCCACATATTGGCCCTCCTGACCCCAGGCATGCCCCACAGTGACACCCTCGTCCGTTGCGCCATCGCCAAAGGTCCATTCCACCGGATCACCGGCGGTGACATCCGCGCCATCCGCCTGAAGAATCAGTTCCTCGTTCAAGGCGACAACCGGTTCGAACGGCTGAATCGCGATATCCAGCGGCTCCGGCAAGAGTGGTGTGCTCAATCCCAACGCATTGCCCGCAGGCCGGCCCGGAAGATCCACCCGCGCGCCGAAAGTGCCATCACCATTGCCCGGCCAAAAATAGTTCATGCGGGCGGAATACGCGGTCAGCACAATATCCAGATGCCCGTCCCCATCAAAATCGTAGGTGTTGAAGGCAGCGTGATTATCGATATCCAGTTCGGGCACCGCCACGCCCGCCGCGAACGTTCCGTCGCCCAACCCCGAAAACAGCGTGATGCTTCCGCTTGCACCCTCGTTCACCAAGACGTCCAGGTGACCGTCCTCGTCAAAGTCACCCGCCGCCAGCCCATACGGATCGCCACCCGCATCGCCCACGACCTGGGGCGCCTCTGTGAACGTGCGATCATCATTGGACAGGTACAGACGCACGATCCCGTCGCCATAGGTCGCACGCACAATGTCGAAGTAACCGTCCTCGTTGAAATCCCCACCATCCATGGCCCGGCCGTTCCCCGGCCAGGTGAGCGTCTGCTGGACGAACGTGCCGTCACCATTCCCCCAATAGGCACCGACTGTCCCACTATTCCCGTTGACCAATACATCAAGGCGCCCGTCCGCATCGAAATCGCCCGCCACCGCTCCCATCATATAACCGCCCGAATTCGGAGTCACCAGCATCGCCACAGGAGCTGCATAGGTCTTGTCCGGCAGACCTTTGAAAAAGAAGGGCTGAATGACGTTCCCCGATCCGTTGCCGCCAAAAACCAGATCATCCACGCCGTCCCGATCAAAATCCCCGACTGCAGCACCGCGAGAATTGCCGTTCAGACGCGCGATCTCAAGCAACTCGGTAAATCCGCCTTCGTCATAGAAGGTGACATAGTAACGGCCGTTGTCGTCAGCGATCGCAACCACCGGCGGTACCACGGGATCGCCCTCGGCGGCAAGCAGTTGAACCGCCCTGAAGAACCGTACCGAACCAGGCGCCTCTGTGGTGACGGGAATCCACAAAAAGCTCTTCTCCAGCCGCACCTCTGTGACCTCTTCCCAGTCCTCTAGGTTGGCACTCGATTGCACCAGAACGACACTGCCCACCTGTCCGGTCAGCAATAGCTCGACCGCCCCACCATCGTCGGTGCGAACCAGTTCGAGTGTGACCGCGCGCGCGCCTGGGACGATCAACAACATGCCGAGCGCAGCAATGACGGCCGCGGTATGCAGATTGAACGACGGTTTCATAAGTCCACTTCCTCTACACTTCCAAAATTTTCGGGGGGATCACGCCACATACCGGCTGGATTTCCAAACGAGCCACGGGATGGGCACTTCTCAGTCCCCTCCCCCTTGTCGGGTGATGGACCCGATGCGGAACAGCGTCTTGACAGGCGGGTCGCGCCGCATGCTGTAGAATTCGAACTCGCCAATAGCCACGGATTCACCAGGATCCAATACGGCGTCCTGATTACCGACACGGGACAGGGCCGTCAGGAACGCGTTCGTCAACCGAAGCTCATCCGCCCCCGTCTCGGTCTTCCCGTCCGGACGCCAAATGCGTTTGTCCGCGGTCGGCATGTAGGAAATGCGTAGTTCTTTTGAGAGCGTCTGCCCACTGCCTGCGGGGTTGGTGAGCACGAGCGTACCCATCAGCAGACCGGTGCTGTAATTGAGCCGCCACCGGAAGTCGTAGCCCACCCACGGAGTGACGTCCCCATAGGCCTCGCTGATCACCCCTGGTGTGGCCGCACCGGAATAGGTCAGCAGGGTCTGCGTCCCCGCATTCGCCCCCTGCTGGACGAGCGCTAACGGACCCATGCGCTGCCCGGCCGAAGAGATCCAAATCGTGACGCTCGTCTCCCCCTGGGGCGCCAGATCGCCCAATTCAAAACCAAGCGCCATCGCGACGTCGTTTTCTTCACCCATCGGCAAGGCGTTCGTGTTGGCGAGCGCCCCACCGTTCAACCCCTGGTGCAGTGTCCCGGGCGAGACATAGCCCGGCTCGGCAACCATCCAAAAGTCCGGCGCGATATCCGCCGGTCCAGAACCAGGCGTGCCCTCGACACCCGCGAACTCATCGAAGAACGTGTTGGCCTCCTGGTCGAGCTCGCCATCGAAGAAGGAGAAAAACCGCAATCCGGCGAAGGGCGCCTGACCCGAGTTCGCTATGGTGTATTCGATCTGCAGGCTCTCGCCGGCCGCCAGCCAGGTCGGATTCACCGCGACCGAAAGCCCATCCGGCAACGCATCCCGCGAAAGCTTCGCTGCGCCCCCCGGATGCTCTCCATTGAGGTCCTTTCCAGGAAGAAACAAGTACGCATCCAAGGCATGCACCGCACCGCCACTCCCGAAGGTCAGGGGCCGCTCAAACACCTCGCCGGCTTCGCCCTTCGGTCCCAATAGACCGTCACCCTGGGCGACTCCAACCCGAGGAAGGACCAGCAACGCAATGACAATCATCCCGATCGTCAGGTTGCTCCAGTACCGAGGCGGACCCCATGCAGCCGCCCTTTGATCCGCACCGATCCACGCTTTCATTCCAACCCCTCCAGAAATTCAGTCATCCCCCAAACCGCACGATCTCCACGCCACCACCAAGGCAAAGCGCCCAAAGGACTAAAATTCCTTGACCAGGGTCAGCCCGATGACATACCCGCTGACATCCACCTCGGTCTCGACACCGCCCACTTGCACCTCGACCTCGTCAGCGACCCAGTCGTAGCCGCCCATCAAGCCGATCGCCCAGGTTGGAAGAAACGCCCAGTCCACCGACGCCCGAATGCCCAACCCGGGAAGCAGGTCATCCTCCGATGCCTGTGCACTCCGCCGCATGGTGGAATTCGCTCCCCCCGCGCCGCCGGACCATTGCACCGTCTCCGTGCGGGTGGCCTCGACGTCCAGGTACGAAAGCGAGACGTACGGCTGGATACCAAAACGAATCACATCCAAATCTCTAAGTGCACAATCGAGTCGTGGCCCCAACCATACCTGGTAGAGCTCGCTCTCGACCTCCAGCTCCACCCTGCCAAGGGCGCGCCAGGTCTGCGAAGATGTCGTCACCTCGTCCCTGGCCTGTGGGATGTTCGAAATCACATAGCCCGGTCCGGCATACGTCCCGGAATAGGGTGCCGGCGGCGGCGGTCCGCCCTTGGACGTGTCGTACGTATCCATCACGCGGTAGGTCGACCGACGGACTAGCTCCTCGTATGGCTCCCCAGCCACTTCGACCGAGTCCATCCAAAATCCATTGAATCCAAGCGTAACGGAAGAATCGAGGCCCATGACCTTCCAATCCCGGCTCAGCTCCAACGAAAACCCCGGCGCCTCCGTCTCCTCGTCGAACTCGAGCTTCTGATTCCGAACCACCGATTGAGAGAAACGCTCGCCGCCGGCCTTCGTAAATCGCAAGGTTTCGCCGGCGGCGTTGTACTGCCCACCGTCGCGATACCCCCAGTACCAGGTCAGCCCCGGGATCAATGTCCCGGGAAAAGCGGTCCCAGGATCGATATAGACGAAGCCGTTGTCATAATTGCGGTTGGCATAACCACCCAGACCGCCGATCCCCGCCGGCGCCCGATTACCGCCCGCAATCGGCGGAGCCGCTCCCGCGGAGGATACACCGCGGATCCCGACATCCATGTTGCCGCGATACAAGGCCGAGGCACGCACCGTCCAAAGCATCTCGCGCTCTTGTTCATCCATCTCCTCCATCCAAGCCTCGGACGCACCTGCCATCTCCTCAGGAACCGACTCTGTTTCAGGGGCGTCCGACTCAACCACGGGGGCGCCGGACTCGGGCACGGCCACAACCGGCTCAGCCTCCACATCACCCTCCAGTCGGTCCGCTGGAACAGCGGGCTCTTGCGCCCGCAATGCCTGTCGGACAGGGAAAAGGCCCCACGCAAACGCAAAACAGACCACACACAACACTGACCGAAGGTTCCCATTCATGTGGACATCCCCCCCCTCGCTTCGCCTCCCCCTTGTGCGCCTCCGCCCGGGATCAGAAGCCTGGTCCCAACCAGCCCGCACATCCTCATCTCCCCACCCCTCGATTCAATGATAAGCGCAAATTACCGCCCGGGGTTTTAATGTGTCAATCAAATTAACCAAACTCGACGAGGCGGGGATTTAGACAAAGTATCCAAATATTCCAATCCTAAGCACATAGCACAAAGCGACGAAGCACAGCCGATCACCCGGACACGCCTCGTCCCCCTTGCCTCTGTCGCCAATCGCCGCTGCCGGCCGCTCGCCTCAGCCCGAGGTCGTCCGAAATTTGGAGAGCCTCCCGCAGAGGACGCGGCGGCGTTTTCGACTCGGTTATGTGGATGGGGTGGGTCGATGCCCTGACGCATACCCTTTCTGGGGTAATTGGAGGGTATCCTTTTGCCTGCACGACCTAGAGGGTATCCGAAAAGGCGCGTTCCATCATGCGTCGCCTCCAGGCAATGGTTGCCGA
>ENA-UOOH01002326-UOOH01002326.1-fermentation-metagenome-genome-assembly--contig:-NODE-2326-length-16631-cov-3.449264_pt1 | contig 16631 bp, 23 predicted proteins | sample MGYA00245778_ERZ724025 | MGnify/ENA primary metagenome ERZ724025 (study PRJEB28704, sample SAMN03018313) | fermentation metagenome | biome: anthropogenic terrestrial biome; feature: soil; material... | reverse complement strand
CATAAATACTGGAGCCGACGAGCGGGATTGAACCGCTGACCTACGCATTACGAGTAGTCCACCGCTATCTCGCCAAAAGACCGCTACCATGCTGAATAGCGCTATTCATACCCTTCTCAAGGTTACCAGCAGTTACCATCATGGACCTTAAAAGGACATTTTATACCTATAATTGTTGTCCTATTTGTTGTCCTTCGGACAGGAGTAATATAACCTACTCTTCCGGCATGCCATTCTCAATCCCATGTTTGATTTCTTCAATACAAAACTTGATTTTTTCCTCATGCGTTTCTTGTGGAAAAAGAGCCCCGATAATACCACCAAGAGTATTACTGAGAAAATCAATAGTGGAGCCAAGATTTTCCTCGTTTACTTTATGAGAACGGAGAGCACGCTGAACCTGCTGGGCCACATCGTGCCTGGCCGTTATCTCTTTATAGGCATCCATTAGAATCTCCTTTTGTTATTGCATTCCGAAAAAGCTGAATAAGTAATTACTGAGCATAGTAGATGCAACTGATGTACCAACAGCTAAGGCTCCAGCCTCCGCGTGGGAAACCATCTTTTCAAGCCATGACTTAGTGTTCTCTCCATAGGCAGGTTTATCGTTAGGATCCTTATCTGCCTGTATAGCAGCTTTAAGGTCATCAAAATCTTTATTCGATACCCCCAGCGAATCTAAAGCACTTTTAAGACTTGATAAATCACCGGCAGTTACATTAAACTCGCCATCTTGTGAGACATTATCGTTACCTAAAGCAACATTTTGCACATTACCTGTAATATAAGTGGTAAAAATTTGCGACACTTTCTCTTGAGGTACTGGCGATGTGTTTTGTGGCGCTTCTCCAGCATCGGGAGCTTCTTTTTCAATGGCTAACGAGAAATCAAGTATTCTTGTCTTGATTGTGTCAATAACTGAAACCATCGCTCCATACGGAATCATCTTCCATGCACTCAAACAGGCCATATTTTCATATATGTCATTAGCAAAACGAGTTACCATATCTTGCGGCCATGGGTCTTTAAAATTCTCACCCGTGTTTTTTGCATCGTTAACAAGTGCGGCATAAGCGCTTATTGGCCCTATGAGATAAGATGTTGTGGTCATATAGCTTACCTCTTTAGGTATGCAAGATGGCGGAATAGGAGCATTGTCCATGCTACTACCAAATGGCCCAGCGAAAAAGCCATACGACTGTGTATTTAGAACTCTGTATATTGGGAGATCTCCTTTATCATTATACCCATTTAGCTCATAGTCTATCCAGTCGCTAAATTCCTTATTGTTTAATCTTGCTGCTAGTATCTTACATTTACGAAGCAAATTACAGATATCTATGTTGTTATCTACTGCTGCATCTTGGATATCCCTTAAAAGCGGCACGACATTATCCCCCTTTATATAGTTTTAGTAACCTTTAATTTAATTATGACAGACAGCAAATACATGAGTCAAGCAAGCGCTATTATGATTATTCCACATGAAATAATAGAGTCCCGAGTATTATAGTTGGCACTATGTTTTATAGCTGTCTTGATGTTAATAGTGGAACACTGGGAAAGACAGATAAGGCTATGAGAACAAGCGTTTGTTTGATGATCTATAAAAAGCAATCTATACTGAAATATAGGAACTATTAATCAGGGGGAGGAACATATTATGGAATTAACAGTAGTGGAAAGGATCATTATAGCTAATCAGTTAAGAATACTAGAGAAGCTTTATCCTGGCGATTACAAAGAACGATTAACATTTATCGAAAGAGGGTACACCTATAACTACAGAGAATTAAGCAGCGGCTTAAACTCCGAGACACCGCTAGATGTTTGCAACGAAGTCATAGACATACTTGATATGTACCGTTCAATCACTATATCTTATAAAAATCTTCCTGAGACTGATATTTCTCCCAATGATATACTTTTTTCTGGGTTCGATATGACCAGCGAAGAGTATCATTATGGATATGCAACATTTTATCTAAATGAATTAGGGCGCTATGAGGAGCTACTACAAGGAAATCCGAGAAGAGATTTAAATAGCCATGGTCCCACACTCCGACGCTATCGACGTATGCTTGAATGGTGGAAGCCTTTTCTAGAAGAAGAACAACTTGAATCCATAAATTACACCTTAAATGAAGAGCAAATAAAAGAGCTTCTATCTCTCTGGAAAGCATAGCGAAATATTTATCAAGTGAATTGCAAAAAACAGCCGGGGCACTGCTGTAATGGCTATAATGGCAGTGCCCCGGCTCCTTCGGGGGAAGGCATGATCGGGCGGGAATCGCCCTATGAGATATGCAGATCGGAAAGGTCAGCGTCTCCGTCCGGCACCATCTCGCGGTACCGGCGGTTACGCTCCTCGGGGGTCTCCTCATATGCTGAGGTATCGGTCGTTAAAGTGGCGTTTGCCGGCAGATCCGGACGGCCGTTATCCAGCCGTATCCGCAGCGGGAGTTTTGCGAAACCCGCCGATGAGGTTCTTGAGGTTGACTACCATGTCGATTGCCTTATCGAGGAAAGCGACAATCATGTCCTGGTCCAGATCAAGACCGGGCACTGCCTTCTCGGCGGCCACTATGGATTCCTTCATCAGGTCCAGGACGGCTTTCTTCTTCTCGGCACCGTGACCGGGCTGCTCTACCGCCTCGATCAGTTCGATCAGGGGCTTTAAGAGACCGGTCAGGAACAACAGGGTCTGCAGAAACTTAAGTATCTTCATCGATATCACCTCCATTCTTTTTGGGCTTACCCTCTCCCCTAAGGTTATCCGGCATCGGCCGGTCTATTTGGTAACGATAGTGACCTTACGCGGACTGGCCGTATAAACCACCTGGCCGCCCAGCGCTTCGGCATGGGCCCGGATGGGGCCATAGGCGACGCCGTTTATGATGACGGCCATGCCTATCTTCTTAGTGCCCACGTAGATAGGGAACTCGTTGGGTGCCGACGTAGTGGCCACCGGCTTCAGTTCTTTCTTGATGGCGGCCAGGAAGCCTTCCCATCCGTTCTTCCTTGCCCGGAGGATCTGCGGGCAGTTCTTGCCGCTCCAGTGGTTGTGCTGGACAACGCACTCCGGGAACGGGAGCAGGGTAGGAACATCCCGAATGAGTTGTGCAATGGCAGCCGATCCCTTGGCCTCGATCTTTTTCCGATCACCGTCAAGATGCATGCACATCTCTACGCCGAGGCTCTGACGGTTGCCTGGTCCGGCGCCATCTGCGGCATGGTAGCCGCACTCGTTGAACGGCAGGCTCTGATATACATCGAGTTCATCGACGGTCAGATGCCAGGATACCAAGTTCTTTTCAGCGTCCTTGTTGACGGCCAGGTACGCGGCATGAGCGGAGGCATCCGCTCCCACCTTTGTGTTGCCGGTATCGTGGACGGTTATATACCGCGGCGTCATGATCCGGCCGGGCCTGTTCTTTCTCCCCTGTGGGATGTAAAGCTCGATGAATTTCATACTACTTCCCCCCCTTCAATACTAAATAAACAAACACAGCCAGGCCGATCTGGATAAGTGTATTTAGTGCGGACAACAGGAATGACACCATCATCTTGTCCAGGCGCTCAAAGATCTTACCGATGTTTACCTCGTTACGCCTTACATCTTTGACTACATCCACAACATCCTTATTCAGTAGCTGCAAAGCCGTGCAGCCCTTCTCCGTATTGCAATCCACCGCCATAGAATTCCCCTCCCCCTGCGTTATCTCTTCAGATCAAACCCGGCCGATAGCTTACCGGCCTTTTTGAGCCTCTCCACTGCCATTTCCTGGACCATCTGCCGGGCCTCGGCTGTTATCAGATCCTCTGCAGCCTGGTCTTCCATTACCTGGGCTCCGTTGGCATCCCACCAGGCAGTAATGGATCCCCATGTGGGTTTGGGTCTGGCGTCCTCCCATAACAAGGCGTCAAAGGATTTTTTACTGTTGTCTGTTACCGATCCGCCATATTTAGCGGCCGGCACCAAACCGTCTATGGCCAGAGCAACATCCATATTTATCCCACCTTCCATATTCTCACAACGGTATAACGTTCGTTGCCACCAAAGTTGCTTGCTCGGCCAAAGCCGTCCGTCGCTTGGGTGTTATTGCACCGGTGACGCACTTCGTAAATTGTTTCATCTGCTATGGTTATCTCCCCGTCTATGATCGATTCGGTAGCGGTCGAGACACTATTGGATGTCTGTGCGCTGGTGCTACTCAGAGCGGTAGCCGCAGCGCTGACATCGTAAAAGATGGCGCGATGTTCGCTGGCCACCATAGCCGGCGCAGTAATCAGGAAGCGATATGTGCCGGCCGGTAGAGTAATCTGGTTATTACTCAAAGAGGCGATATTGCCCGGGTTGGCAATAATAGTATTCAGGTCCCGGGTCCTCCAATCGCCAGCGGTAAAGGTACCGCCGTGCGTACCAGCGCTCTTTTCATCCGCTATCAGGATGTAGTCATTCTGAATCCCATCCAGCTTGCTCTTGTCGGCTGCGCTCATCATCCCGGGATCCTCGATGGTGGCCAGTGGATGCTGGTTAGCTCCTCCGGCTCCTGCCAGGTGAGTTCCCCAAGTGACCAGGTCGACATATACTCCGGGATCGATGTTCACAGTCACGGCCAGGCCGCCGCTGACGGTGAATATAGCCTGCATGATCAGCGTCAAGGCGTTGGTACCTTCTGCCGGCATATACCCGGCGTTGTCGCCGGCGTTGCCGTAGGCGATGAGGATATCGGGTCCCGCCTCCGGATCTGCGGCGAAGACGCCCAGCTCCTTCAATTGATACCCGGCCACCAGGCCGGCGTTGGTGAAGTCTCCACGGACGGTGACCACCTCATCATCGGCCGTCACCGTTACAACATTCTGCTCGGCCTGCTGGCCGGCCAGGGCCGTCATCTCCTCCGGAGCAACACCCTCCGGCAGATCCCCGCTGCCAATGGCCAGCTTGGTAACGGCCAGCGCCTCGGCTCCGGCTATCAGATCTGCAAAGAGCATCCTGCCGGCATCGGTAACTTTGAGATTGAATTGACTCATGGTATAGCCTCCGTAACCGTCATGATCCAACCCTGCATACTGCCTGCGCCGATATTACAGGGGGCATCTCCATTGTTCCGCATGATCAGCTCCGCCCAGCTTCTCACGTTTTTCACTATGCGCAATCTGGCCAGGAAATCAGGCCAATCGGCGATAACGTCTATAAACTCCACTCTGAACCAGAAAGGTTCCCCTGCATACTGGAACCACTCCTGGAGGGTGTAGTTACCCTCTCCAAAGAAGTCATCACACAACTTCCGGACGGCGTAGCGGGTGCCGTGCATCCTATGTTCGGCCATGGATCCGCGCACCTGGGCACACTTGTCTGCCAGGGATCCGGACCGGGGCGGATAGTCGACGTGATGCTCCCAGGCCAGAAGGTCCACCACCCTCTCCGCCAGGTTGTCGATATTGTAGATATTCGGCAGCCGGTCCCGGATGGCAGCCATGACGGCTTTGAGTTCCGGATCGGAGGCCTGCATGATGCGAACGGCGTCGTCATCCCAAATGACGGATCCCGGCAGCAGGGTGGCCAGATCGACGTTATGTATGGTCTCAGTCATCCTCCAAGCCTCCGTAGGTAACAGTTGTCGCGCCCTCCTGGGCCACCTGGGTGGCGTCCAATGCAGTGTAGACCGGAGCGGTGATAACAACCCGCTTGGCGCCGGCGTTGAGAATCAGCCGCAGCAGTTCATCCGGATTGATGTCTCTGCCGATCCGCGCACGCTGCCAGGCAGTATAGGCGGCTACGGCAGCATCCACGGCTGTGCGGATTGCGTCCACCTGGGCAGCCTGGCTGCGGCCGATATAATAGGTCAAGGTGATATCGTAATTGCCGGCAACCGGCGCTTTGACGCTGACCAGGTCGGTGAGCGGCCGCCGCGTTTCGTCGTCCAGGTAGTCCTGGACGGTATCCAGAATATCGGCCGCCGGTGCCGGGATGACTCCTCCGGCCAGCAGTATATAGACATCCACGCAGCCGGGATCCGGAGAGAGAACGGAGACATCGCTGATCTGGCCGCTGGCGCTGAGAGCGTGATAGATGTAGGCGTCCCGCGGTCCGGCGGTGGAATACTGGGTGATGCTGAGCCTGACCCTCTCGCGATAGCGCTCATCATCCTCCGGTTCGGCTCCTCCGCTGGTGGCGTTGGTATTGCCGACATCGGCGACGCCGGCTATGGGATCCACCATGGTGGCGATCTCACCGGTGATATAGCCGTTACCGGCCTCGCCGGTGGCCTCACAGACGGCGACAACGCTGACGGTTGTGCTTCCGGCCGGAATGACGGCAGCCTCAGTGGTGGCGAAAGCCAGGTCTCCGTCCTTGGTGGCCCTGATCCCGGCGGGGATGACTATATCCACGGCCGGGGCAGGATCAGCGGTGAACTGCAGAATGCAGGTAGCTGCCGCTGCCGTCAGCCGGGGAACGCCTCTCGATTCTCCGATCACGTCCAGGTAGAGCGACCGAGCGTATTGCAAAAAGGTCTGAGCAGCCGCATCATCGAGCAGCGCCCTCTCTTGGGCAATCTGCTGGGCGATGGTCAGCAGCTCCAAACGGACGGGATCTCCGGGATAGAGCGTCCTGCCGGCGGCTGCCTCATAGCGGCTGATAACGGCGTTGGCTATGGCCTCCGGACTGGTATTGACCCAGGATATTTCGGGGATGATATAGTTATCAGACATCTTTCACCCTCACTATCAGGCTGACGGTATAGTTGCCGTCTATAAGTTGCTGGATGTTGCCGGCGTTGAGATCCACGCCGCGGATCTCGGCCCGTGGCTCACTACGAGCAACGGCCTCCATGATTTGCTGTGAGATCATCTGCATGGCTCTGTCTACGGGGGCGTCGATAAAATCCGCATCGATGCCCAGCCCTCGATCCAGCGGGACACTGAGCCGTTCGGTAGCGGCCAGGATGCGCACGTTCTGGTATACCTCTTCCTCTATAGTCCCTGGATATCTGTTGATGGAACCTGTTATGCCGTTGACGTTGACGATCATATACTACCTCTTCTTTTGAGTGTTCTTTTTGGTTATGACAACATCCCCGATCCGCGTTACGGTGACCTCAGTGCTGGTGTTCTGCACTGCTGATTGTTGCCGGGCAATGGAGCTTGCACTCCGGATACGGATGAACGACAACTGCACCTCGGCCCGGGCGGTTGATCCGGATCGAGTAAAAACCGTGCTCTCCACGCTCCATGATTCTATGGCCCAGTATGAGCCGCTGCCGCCATGAGGCTTGCCGCCGATGATCAGCGGGTGACTGGTTCCTGCCTCGGCCAGGCCGGCTACCCTCTCCAACTCGGCCTCCGCATCAACGCCGTGCTGGGTTGCAAAGACCACTGTAAAGCAGGCTGTCCGCGGGGCCGGGCCGTTCCACTCCTGCACCGGCTCGGCCCCGGCCACCTCATGGGCGTTCCAGCGGCCGCCGCCGGCGGCGCTGATGGATGGTATGGGTGTTTTGCGGCCGGGGGAAATCTCGAATATCAGGGGGCCGAAGCTGCCTGTCTGTGCCATTGATCTACCTCTCTATATCCGGACGTTGCCGGCGGCATCCTCCACAATGGTGTTGCTCTTGAGATGTGCGGCCGTCAGATTGCCGGTGACGGTGACGGCGCCGTCCAGGACGATGGAAGCCGCCTGTATGGTCATAACGCCGTTATGATACTTAAGTTTGCTGCCGTCCGGGGCCCGGAAGTAGAACATGCCGGCTCCGCTCTCCGGAGGCGTATCCTCATCGTTCCAAGTCTCGCATAGCGCCAGGCCGTCCTCCTCGCCCTCCTCCCGGAGAATGCACCACACCTGGCGCCCCTTCTCCGGCAGCTTGTAGGAGCCGGCCCAAGCGAAGAACGGCAGCCAATCGGATATGTAATCCGCGTCCTGGTCATCAAAAAGAACACGTATCCGGTGCGTAGCCGGATCCACGGCGTGAACCGTGCCTATCCTGAGATACATTATGTCACCTGCCTGAGCTTCAATGCGGTGGTATAAGCCGGTCCGGCATGGGCCGTCTCCTCCACGGCGTATTTGCCGTCATACCTTCCCCAGCCGGCCACTTTGACATTCAATCCGGAGAGCAGTCGTTCATCACCCACCATGGTGATATCGGCCGTCATCAGACCTCGGTTGGCAGCCATGAGCCTGGCCGGGGCGATGCGCCTGGCTTCGGCCAGGCTCTCGCAGCGTTCGGTGATGCGCAGCGTCTGCCCGTCGGCCGGGGCGCCGGGGCGGTTATAGGTATATTCCAGCACCTTCTTCCGCTTTTCGTCCCGATAGCGGATGACGGCCGCCCGGTAGGTGTCCACGCTGTCCCGCTTGAATGAGTGAGACAGCACGGCATCCGTGCCCTTGCGAATGGTGAGCACGCCGGCGGCGGCATCGAACTTCTTCTGGGGAAAGACGGTGATCTGCCCGTCGCCTACCTTCACCCGCAGCCCTTCACGGGCGCAGAGCTTGAGCAGGAACTCCATATCGCTCTGATTGCTCTGGCTCAGCTTCTGGTAGACCGAGTTGATGCCGGCCTGCCAGTTGAGCCTCAGCCTGGCGCCGGCGGCGATCTTCTCCGCCACCTGGCGCAGGGAAACCTTGGACCAGGCCTTTGATCTCTTCTCCCGCCGGCCGTTGCTGTTGACATCGGCGCTGACCGCCTTTATGGTCATGGTATCCGGCGGCCCCTGGTGTTCATGGCCGTCCACGGAGAAGAGCCCGCAGGGCAGGCGCCGTGGACCGTCGCCGTCGCTGAGCAGGATATCGGCCCGGATCCTGTCGCCGCGCTCCGGCATCCAGGCGTTCATCCATCGGCCGTCGGCATCCTCTACGGTGATTTGCAGATCGTCGGCCTGCTCCAGCCCCTCGGTATAGGACCAGGAGAGAAGAAACGGCTGCAGATCGGCACTGATATCTGTGCTCTGATAGACCACCCTCAGATTGGCCCGCCTGGTGAAATCAGTCATCCGTTTCACCTGCCTGTTTCCAGGGCGGCAGGGCGGCCGCCGCTGGTACATCGACATCCGGACAGACCAACTCAACGCCGGCACTGAAGACGGCGGTCTCGATATGCTCCGGATTATGCCGGATGAGCTTGTCCATGTAGGCGCACGATCCGTAAACCTTGTAGCTGATCGTATCCCAGGTGTCTCCCTGGACGGTTACGTATATGTCACGGTAATCACCGGCCATGACGCGGCTCCTTCTCCATCGGGTTATGGCACATCGGGCACTTGCGCTCGAAGCGTTTCACACATGCATGGCAGAACCGGATATCGCATATAGGACAGATATATCCTGATGTTGTAGTAGTTTTCTTACAACTGATACAATTCACAAGCTATCCTCCGTACGGCCCTGTCGGCGGTGTAAAGCTATCTGTCCACAGGGCCTCACCGTTCAGACAGATGAACTCATCTATATGCGGAAGGCACCGGCCACATCCCGGATATCCTCCTATATAGAAGGGATACGCGTTGGTAAGCGGGGTTGTAAAATTACCGGACCATATATACTTCGTCCCATTCCTGAAATATGCCATCTCCGATCCATGCTTGACTAACGCTATATGGGTCCATACGTTATAAGTCGGACCCCAGTACCTCTGCTGGGACAATCCTGTGAATTCCGCCCTCCAGCCGGTATCGGCATCTCCGGAGAAGTAAAGCCTAAAGTATCCCGTTGAACCCAGCGTTCCTTTACTGAAAACATGACTATCAATCGCCGGCTCTATCAGTTTGATCCAGAAGGCAAATGTAAAATCCCTCGTGCCGAAATTGAAATAATCTGCATCCGAGCATTCGATATAGCCGCCTTGGTAGCCTCCGAATGTACCTGATGCCGTGCCGAACACCTTATCGGACGTTATGATCTTCGCCTGACCGCTTGCTCCGTCATGTGGTGTCCATATACGGCTGCGTTCATCCGTAAAGGCAGTGCTCTGATCCTCTCCATCAAAATGGAGTAAGGATACCCAATTCAATGTAAACGGTGAACCGATAACGTCGAACGCTACTCCGACAATCATATCCCGGGCAATATTGGCGATTGTGTAATGATCATCCGTTACCGGTATAGGTTCGCCGGCAACATACAGCCCTTGAACCTCATATCCCTCACCCGGAGCAAATTGCAGAAGCAGACTTCCGCCTGCTTCCACCTGTATGGCACCGGACGGAGTAACGGTTCCCTGTCCCAGGGATACGGCGATCGTGACGGTGCGATAGAGGACCTCTCCTTCGTATAACTTCAATGACGCTGTATCCGTATAGGTATCATTATCGTAATAAGTATCCGTCCCGATGAATCCGCCCCAGAGACTATACCTGGCAGTGCCGTTCTCCTTGATGTCAGTGCTCTCATCCACCATGTTGTATTCCGGATGCAGCGGGTATTCCATATGAGTACCAGTGTAGGCTATAGTCCATTCAGGGGTATAGACGTGAGCATATACCTTGGTCTCCGTCCATGTATGCATCTCATACTCTGTGCCCTCATCATAGATAACAGGCTCGGTAGCATCAGAGCTTTGCAGCACATACGGGCCGTTTGCATAGGGATAGAGGTTGGCTCCATAAAACCAGAGATCCGGTATTATTGCCGGCACACTGCCCTGTTTCTTGGGTATATAGATAATCCGTCCCACGTTACACCTGCCTGTAATGGGCTGTAAGCTCCAGATCGGCGCAATCCACCACATCGCTGATGACAACCGTCACCCGGTCGCCGTCGGCAAAGCCGGTGTCCAGGGCGGCGGATGCTATCACCTGCCCTACCTCCAGCGCACTATCAGGGACATCCACGCCGCCGATCTGCAATTTGACTGAGCAACTGCCGGCAGAGCAGGCCGCCGCGATCCTGGTCAGATGACCGGCTCCGTTGGCCCTGGTGGTCAGAGGCACAGTCTGCCCATCTGCAGCAGGCTCCTCGATGACCAGCTCCCATTCCAATTTTTGCTCGATCACCACTATGCCCTGCTGTCCATTGACGGATAGGACATAATTGGAGTTTATGGACCGCTGCCAGATGGCGCCGTTGCAGATGATCCAGTCACCAACCTGGAATTCAATGTCGCCGCTGCCCAGGTTCCTGGTCCCGGCAACATTCACCAGGTATATGTCGCCCGTATCACCTATGCCGTCGGCAAGCTCCGGAGCATTTGTCGAGACATCCCAAGTGCCCTTGAACTCCATGATTGTGCTGGGCAGCCTACTGGCAGGAACCTTCTGTCCTATATCCAAATCGCATGTGCCGCCAGCGGCGCCCTTCTCGCTGGCCGGTATTGCTCCCGTCTGGGCCGCCGTCACCTGGTGAGGATTATCCGTCCGGACATCATGAGCACCGTCTGTCAATTTGTCCAGCTCCGCCTTGTTGTCATGGCCGTGACGGGCGGCAGTGTTTTCCGCTATATCGGCATGGGTAAACTCGGTTTCATGCGCCGTCACCGCGCCATCCACATATATTTTGGTTGCCCCTGGGATGCGGTTCTCCTTGCCTGCCCCTATGATCTTATCTCCCATCATCTCACCTCGCCAGTTCTGTATAGCCTTTTTCGGCATACACCAGCATACGATCGTTGGCCCCGCCGTTGGCAGCCACACCGGCCGCATCGGTCAGCGCCAGGTAGATACGCGGCAACGCTGTCTCCGTCTTGATCCAGGGATCCAGGTTGATCACGGCCGTGCCGCCGTCTGTTATATAGCCCTCGGCGTTGGCCGGGCTGCAATCATCCTTGTCCTCTCCGTAATCGGCCCGGAAATACACCCGGCCGTTGGGGCTGGACAGCAGATCCGCCTGCAGGACCATCCTGTTGAGTCCGGAGCAGTCCAATTCAGCCGTATCCACGCCTACCAACGCTATGGGCGCCGTAGGCCCTTTGTGTGCCTGTATCATAATGCTTTACCTCCTGGTAAAATTGCCGATAAATATTCCAGAAACATTCCTGGAATATTCCATGTGAAATAATCTAAGCAAAGGACCGCCGGCGCTCCTGGTCCTGCAGGCCCATGATGACCCGCTTAACTTCGGCGGCGATATCAGACGCCGCAGACCGCAGGCCCTCCGGGCTCTGACCCGCTCCGGCGTTGACGTTGACGTTGATGGTATAGCTGGCGCCCGCTCCGGCGCCGATGGCCGCCCCTGTCTGTCGCCACAGGGACACAGCCCTGTCGCGGTTGTTGGCCAGGGGTATGATAGCCTCCGGACCGGTTTCGCCGGCCCAGGTCAGAGTAGGCCGCCTGATGATGCCGCCCAGGGCATGCTTGGCCGGAGGCGTGCCTCCTCCACCAAAGGGCCAGAGTTTAGGCGGCTTAACCAGTTTCACCTTGTCAATGAGGCGACCGATCCAGCCAAAGGCCCGTTTGACGGCACCTGTTATTTTGTCCCAGTTTTTGGCTATCAGGGCGATGATGGCTACTATGGGAATGAAGCGCCCGGCACCCTGAGAACCAAAGCGGACGAACCACGCCCAGGCCCTACCAAGAGCGGCCACCACCTTATCCCAGTTCTTTACAAGGGCGTAGATAACCCCGATGAGGATCCCTATTCCCAACACCAGCAAAAATACCGGATTGGCAGTCATAGCCGCATTAAGCAGCCACTGTTGCGCAGCCAATATCTTCTGTGCAGCAGCAGTGGCCAGCATCCAGCCATACCAGAAGGCCATGGCGCCGGCCACTCCCAGAATAATCGGCCCCAGCCAGGACCAGTTCTTCTTCAGGAAATTGAATGTCTTGCTGCCGCCATTCCAGATGCCCAAAAATATGGGCGCGATCTTCCGGGCGACGGCAACCATCTTGTCCAGCGCCTTAACGCCGCCGGCCATCTGTCCCGGCAGCTTCGGCCCCAGCCAGTTCAGCACCTTGGTCACCGCCGGCAGTACACGCAGGCCAATCTCTTCCTGGAAGTCTCCCCAGGCATTCTTCAGCTGGATGACACGGCCCTCCGGTGTGTTGGCCATCTGCTTTGCCAGGTTGCCGTAGTTCTGCCCGATGACCTTTGTCATCATAGCCACCTTCTGCTCCTGGGTGCCAGTCTTTAAGATTTTCTCCTGATGCTTGTCAAAGGAAATGCCTACTCGCCGCAGCACCCCCACCTGGCCGGTGAAGACCTTGCCAAGCATGTTGGCGCTTTGCTGCATCTGTTCATTGCTGACATTGACGCCGTAGGTGCCGACAGCAAGGTCCGCCAGTGATGGCATCAGCTTCTGGATGCTTTTACTCTGCAGCTGATATGTCGCCAGCTGAGAGGCCCCGTGTACGGCAGTATCGTCACCCACGGTGCTGTAGTTCTGAATGGCCCTGGCCAAGCGCTTTACCTGCTCAATGTCCTTGGGGGTCGTGCCCCGGACGTTGTTCATGAGTGTCTGTAGGCGCTTCTCGGCGGCCAGGCGCTCATTGGTGTTTTGCGTGACAGACTTTATGGCAGCACCCATCTGCTGCACACCCACATAAGTAGCGGCAAAGCCTACCATTCCCTTGAATACAGCCTTGGACATGGAACCGGAAGAGGCGGACGCCCTGGCGCTGGACTTGGCCAGGCTATCATTGGCGGCGTTAACCCGAAAGACATTCTTGCGGTATGTCTCAAGGTTTCTGGCCGCCTTGCCAAATGTGCCGGTATAGGACGGGTCCAGAACGCCCTTGAGCCTGGTTACCCAATCACGCGTCGCCATGGTTAGCCTCCTCTCCCAATTCGCTGTAGATCGCCATCCAGTAGAACAGGTCCATTATAGGCATCCCCTCTGCCTCCGGCAGGGATGTATACGTGCCCCGGCAGAAGACCAGTATGGCCCTGTCCAGGTCATGCAGGCTGCCTATGAGCCGAAAAAACCTACGGCCAGCCCCAGGGCCTGCGTGTAATCCCTGACGTCAAAGGAATCCAGCATCTCCGCGGGGATACCGGCCGCTTTGCAGAAGATCATCTCCTGCCCGTCAAGGTCCAACACCACGCTGGTCACCATGCCGGGCCTCTGCTTAGCCCAGTCACGGATATCCCGCCTGGTTATACGGCCAAAGTCATAAGGGATATCCTTATGTTCCTGACCCTCGAATGTGAAAGGGGCTCTCAGCTCGAGAACCCCCTTTGCCTCTATGCCCTGCGTCCTAGCCTCTGCCGCCTGCACATCCGCTGTTGCCGGCTGAACTTCCGCAGTTTCGTATCTCTCCATTTCCTCACTCACGACATACCACCTTCCCCTTCCTGCTATGCCTCTACAGGCCCATGTCCGTTCTGACGCCTGCCAGGTAGTCCACGCCGTTCACCCGGTAGATCATGTTCAGCTTGTCCACCTCAATGGCCTCCTTGTTGTCCACAAAGAGCTTGAGGGCCGTGACCTCGAAGGTCAGCTGCGTATCCATGCCGGCGCCAGGCTCCAGCTTGCCCAGGTTGGTGCCCTTGGGCACGGCCGTCATATAGACCGCCAGCGGCTTGCTGGAGTATGTCCCCAAGCCCGTGTCCTGCACCTGTATGGCTGCCCGCACCACCAGCTGGTGCGACCTGGGTTCAGAGAGCGTCGATATGTCTCCCTGCACCACGGTAAAGTCCAGCTGGCAGGTCATGGAGCCGAAATGCCCCAGGATGGGCACGTCCATTTCCCCGGCTATGCCCAGGCCCTTGAGGCCGTCCGTCAGCGGCTCCAGGTTGGGCAGCGTGACATTGGCTATGCCCAGCACCCTGGCGTTATCCTCATAGACATGGGCGTTTATAAGTTTCTGTTTCAGTTCGTTGGCCATTTATCATCACCCCCTAAAATACGCCTTCATAGTAGGACGGGTCGAACTCCAGGCGCTCCACGATCTCCTCGGCGGGGCTGCTCAGTCCCACGTAGAGATGCAGGACCACCTTGCCGTCTATCATGTCGGCAATGGGGTTCTCCGTATCGCTGAAGACCACGCGGCCGCCCAGGATGGCTTCCGCTCCCTGCAGGCTGTTGAGCCAGGAGTTCTGGCTTTCCACGATGGTCTGTATCGTCCGCTTCCGGATGGGATAATCCATCATCCTGCGGTTGGGGATGAAAGCGTCCTTGGGATCGGTGGATGTCGGATAGACCGACGTCCTGTTGCCCCATACCTTCCACTGCCCCTGCAGGTTGATGGCAGTTACTACCCCGATACCGTTCAGGTCGTTGGCCTCATCACGGCTCAGTATCACCTCGCCGCCGGCGGCATCCACCAGGCCGTTGCACTGCATACGGTTATTGGACGGGCTCCAGTAGGGTATGCCTCCGCCCTTCTCCGCATCGGTGCGGGCGATAGCCCCGGCAACGTGCGAGGACATCCAGTAGGTGACGGCGGAGGTCCCGGATCCCAGCACCACCTTCGGCCAGCAGGGTATCAGGTGGGCGTCGCTATAGTTGTTGGTGCTCTTCCAGGATGTGACCTCTCCAGCGATATCCGCTCCTGCGGAAGTGCTGTCGATATCCGCTATGGCCACCGCCTTGAAGCCTCCGCCGTATCCGCCTGCCTTGGCCACCATGGCCGCCATGACGGTAGCATCGTGGCTCCAGCCGGGGGCAAGGATAAGCGTGGGGATCTTGGCATAGAGAGGGTAAACATTCTCTATGGCCTCAAGGCCCGTCCGCACGTTGCTGGTGTCGCCGCCTATGATATCCGCCGCGGCCGTCTCGTCGCCCTCGATGGTCTTGTAGGCGATGCTGACGGTGGAGTCGGCGGCCGGTATGGTGCCGTCTGCCACACGAGTGATGACGATCTGACCGTCGTCATCGTAGGCGGCGGTATAGTCGTCGCCCAGGACGAAAGCGTCACCCGCTCCACCCTCGGCCTTTACCACCAGGCTCTGCAGGACGGCGTCCTCATCGTCTATGGTGTAGGCTCCGGCCACCAGGTCCACGTCGGCAGCCGGCACAGCCGTGCCGTTGGTCACCGGGTCCAGCACATTGAGGATGACCACCGGCCCCACGTTATACAGGCCGAAGTAAACTTTGGCGAACTCGCACAGGCTGAACTTGCTCCAGTCGGCACTGTAGCCGAAGGCGGCCACGAACTGATCGTAGCTGTAGCATACAACCGGCCGGTTGATCTTATCCGACAGGTCCGCCTCCTCCGTCAGATGTATTGGCGCCGTGCCCACTACAAAGGGCAGGGCACTCTCCACCTGCACGGCTGGCAGAATACCCGTCGGCAGCTCATCTATGTAAATACCGTGTCTGTAACTCATCAGACACTACCTCCTCTCGCATATTCACTCACCCTGCGGGCCGCCACGTTATAGGTGGTGCCGCGCTCTCCCATCAGGCGCCTGGCTTCCATATACTCTGCTATGGGTATCAGCAGGGTCCTGACGAACGGGCAGCCATCCTCACAGGGCAGCTTCTCCGGCATCGATGAATAGATGCGCGAACATGCCAGCCCCGGCAGGCTCGGCCCGATATAGATAAACGGCCCTCGCGGAGCCGCCTTACCACTTGTTGTCGTTATACGTCTGGCCATGTTCGTCATATTCCTCCGTAATGCTGGGCGCTTCCAGCGTAATCTCCGCCGCTATGAAGTAGTGCGGCCAGCTCTCGGCCGGGTTCTCCGAGCTTCTCCAGGCAAATGGCGGCTTGATCCGGAAGTGGCCACCGTCCAGGAAGCGCTGCTGCAGAAAG
>ENA-UOOH01002324-UOOH01002324.1-fermentation-metagenome-genome-assembly--contig:-NODE-2324-length-16636-cov-8.532839_pt1 | contig 16636 bp, 6 predicted proteins | sample MGYA00245778_ERZ724025 | MGnify/ENA primary metagenome ERZ724025 (study PRJEB28704, sample SAMN03018313) | fermentation metagenome | biome: anthropogenic terrestrial biome; feature: soil; material... | reverse complement strand
AAACCAGAAAAGGCCCCTTCCGGAGCCTTTTCTGATTGAATATCGAATGAACGATTAGTTGGTTATCACTACTTTTTTCGTAAAGTTCTCACCGTTGGTGGTTACAAACTTAACAAGATAAGCACCGGCTTCATAGTTCCGTACATTGAGTTGGATGGTTTGAGCTTTGGTAATGGTTTGCTCAAATACAACCTGACCAACATAATTGTAAACAACTACCTGACCAATGTTGCTGGTAAGTTCGATATTGACCACACTGTTGGATGGGTTAGGATAAACACTAACCGCAGCAGTTGCAACAACAGGAACATCGGTAACCAGTACACAGGCTTCCTCACTCATTGGTGATTCGCAATCTTCGTAAACGGCAGTTACCGTGTAGCAGAAGGTTTCACCAATTACAAGTGCAGACTGGTCAGCATCGGTGTAGGTGGTTTCCTCGGTTGAACCGATCATTTCACCTTCACGGAATACATTGTAACCAACCAGTTCGCGGCTGCCTGTTACTTCCATTGGAAGCGATGCTCCCGGAAGTGCAGGATAACTTACCGAAGCAAGTGCTGAGGCAGGTACTGTTTCGTAAACCGTATTGTCGGTAATGGGCTGCAATGGAGTGCTCACACCATCAATGGTTTCAACAAATCCCTGAACATTCCAGTTGGAATTGATGTCAGAAATGGCTGACAGGTCATCCCATGTTGAACCATCAAGAGAGATTTTATCTCCAAATCCGGCAACAGCAGGACCTGCATCACAACCGGCGGTAAATACATTGTCACCGTGGGTAATGGTATAACCAAACCAAAGCTCGGTTGCTCCGGTTACCGGGACAGCAGTATTGAGATCTATCTCGTTCCATGCTTCGGCAGTGTATGAAGCCAGAGGCTGGGTAAGTACAAGCTGACTGGCATTGGCGCCTGTCCATACTTTAATTACGATGGTAGAAGCGGGATCTTTAAAGAATACACGCATTTTGGTAAGGCTGGTACCGGCATACTGAGCAAGCTGAGTCGGAGTAAACCTTACAGCTAAGCTAAATGTACCACCACCGGTCAAACCAATAGCATTGTCATTTATTCCATTATCCCAGGCAAGCCATCCTGATGGTCCAGGTCCTGTTCCACCGGGGGCAGTCCAGTTAAGAACTACACTCAGGTTTCCAGGTGAACTTACTTCAGTAGCTGTGAGCTCGGTAGGTTCAGCACATTGACGGTAGACGTGAATGTTATCTATCATCCAGTTGTATATGTCAAGTGTATTCATGCCTTCAGCGGTAAAGCGAATGCGGAATACTTTATTCTTGGCAAGACTGCTGATGTTGATGTGCTGCATCTCCCAATCTATGTTGCCTTCTGCGGTAATGGTCTTAACTGTCGACCAGGCGCTTCCGTTATAAACTTCCACTTTCAGTATTTCGTCGCCGGTAGCGTTCAAATCCTGAAGTTTCAGATCGAAATCAAGCCAGATGTTGCCGTCAATGTATTGAGCAGCATTGAGCCATGAACTGGTAAGCGATTGGCTATACTCAGTCTGTGCCGGATTGTAGAAGAATTCTGCTGAAGGAGCAGGATTACCAGCCTGACCGGCAATGCGCCAGTTGTTACCGTTAATTGACCACTGGTTGGTTGTAAACAAACCGGTGTTCCAGTCTTCGGTAAATGGCAGGTCGTAGCCGTAGTTGATGTTGATTTCAACGGTACCTTCTTTCATGGATTCTGCGGTCTGACCGGGATAACCGTAAGGCTCAAGGTCATAAACAGCAGTTACATCATACATATAGGTACCCGGATCCAGGTTCATATCAAAATACTCGGTGGTAGGATGCTCAACATAAGCCGCCACCTCATCATTGCGATACAGGTTATAACCGAGCAGGTTGGTTGGGGTACCTAAGGCACCACCACCTGAACCGTTAATGATAAACGGCATGCCCTGAGGACCTACGTCAATCAGGTCAACCCACGTACCACTCTGGTTCTGCTTGGCATTTCCGGTAGAGGTCTGACCCTGTATGGTAACAGCAGGAACCCATGGTCCACTACCCAATGTACCGGCTGTTGCCCATTCAACCCAGTATGTACCAGGAGTAAGGGTTAAACCGGGTGTTTCAGCAATAACACGCATTACCGGACGATCGGTAGCTCCGCCAGGACCATTGGTATTGCGATAAATATTAGTCCATTCGGTAGAAGCCATCAGGTTGGTGGTTAAATCACCCCAGATAATGGTTCCGCCTGCGGTAGGATCACCATCCCATATCCTTAAATATGCTCCGGTGAATGTACTGGTAGTTGAAGAACCAGTCTGATAACCAAAGAATTCAAAATTCTGAATGGTCCATGGTGCTGTAACTTCAAAATCATCAGCCACACTGTTACCGGCTGTTTGTTGCATTCCGGAACCGATGGTATTCATGCCAAGGTCTCCCTGGAGAATACTTTCGTCGGCACCACCTGAACCGGTACCCGGACTGTTTACAATAGGTCCGTTGTCAAAAAGAATCACCCTGCTGGATGCAAGTGGAATATTCCGCTGTGGGAAAGTCCGGTTGCGATCTATATCCAAAGCTATTTCAGCAGCAGGTTGAGCTATAATAACCGGAAGATTCTCGGTGTTATCGCCCAAACCGGTGGGTGATGAAGGTGGCAGCCACCACAGGTGTGCATAGTCGGTACCTTGTGGGCTCATTCCTTCTAAACTATCAGGAGGATACAGATACTGTGAACGGAACAGATAGGTATCCAGTTCGGAATAGCCAGAGCTAAACAGCGCAGCTACACCGGCCAGATATTCCTGTCCGTAGTTCAGATCGCGATAGGTATAGGTTTCTTCCGGAGTATTGTCAACCAGGGTACCATCAAGGAATACACCGTATCCATCGAAAGGTACACCACCAGAAGCAATTTGAACATCGTCAACAGCCCATCCTGAAGACCATTCACCATTGTCGTCAGCGTGGAAGGCAAGCCATACACTGCTCAGACCATTGGCGCCTGAATACTGGGTAAGGTCAACTTCAAGATCAACCCATCCGCCTGGAGCAGGCTGTAAGGTATTGATTACCGTCCAGGTAGCACCGGCATCGGTACTGATCTCGATGTATGCACTTTGTGAATAAGTACCACTGTAATAGCTGGCAAAGTTCAGGCGATAACTGTCCAGATTTGTCCAGTCCATTTCGGGAGTGATCAAATAGTCACAGCATCCGTCTCCATTGTCAATGTCATCATTTACAGCAGCATACCTGGTATGCGAAGGAATCGGGAAGTTGGTACTTCCACCATTGGTTGTTCCAAACCAACCTGTGGTATTCTGGGTAAGGGCCTGCCATCCGGCGGGTGGGAATACTGCATTTTCAAAATCCTCAAGCACTGAAACGGCCAAAGGCTCGTCCCAGGTAGCTACCAGAGTCAATGCATCAACATACAGGTTGCGGGGTTTGTATTTCTTCTCAAGAAGAATAATATTGAATGTACGGTTGCTCTGAATGTTGGGGGTAATGATATAATCATCGAAACCAACTTTTGCAGCAAACAACTCATAACTTCCTTTATTTACGTCTTCAAACACTACGGTACCATCTTCCGGAACAGTCTGTGTGACAACGTCGTAAGGATATTCCTGACCGGTAAGACGAACTATAGCTCCGGCAGGGCTGCCACCGGTAGTAAGGCTTACGTTCACGGTAACGTCAACAAGTTTCCTGTGACCTACGATGTTGGAATACGCTTTCTCTGACTCTCCACCATTGGTATAGTTGGCAGCTACTGCATAAGCATACCAGCCTTCTGGTAGTGGATTAAATGTATTGTCAGTATAGTTGGTGTTAGGTACGTTACCATTCAGCAGGGTAAGGGTACCGGTTTCAGGTCCTACATTGGGATCGAAATCACTGATGCGCCATACTTTATATGAAGTAACATCGCGGCTGGTTTCTCCATTCTGGATGGCCCTGAACTGACCTTCACCTTCAACACCTGACTGAGCCAGTGCTGCTGATTGTGAAATCAATGCGCGTTGTTTGGCTGGATTGCGAACCTGAGTCGAAGCCATATTTATGATGGCGTCATCATCAGAAGCTGGTCCACTTACAAAGGCACGAATCATCATATCCTGGAAAGGAGACAATGCCCAGTTTCCACCGGTTGTTACGCTGCGTGAATAGCTGCGGTAAACCGTAGGAATGTCCTGGTCGATACCAATGGGGGCTACATTGGGGGAGATTTCACCCTGAACCATGCCCAGGTAGAAACTGCCTTCGGTAATGGTAGCGTTCAGGCCGCTAATCATAACCCAACCGTAGTTATTAACGGTTACTTCTACCGAATCAAGCGTGGTTCCAGGAAGTCCGTTGGCACCATCGTCATCCAAAAGAATGGCTCCAAAGGTGGTACCCAGGAAACCCGTGGTGTTGTTCGGGAAGCTGCCATCGCCTACATAAATCTTACCACCTGTGATGGTAGCAGGATAACCGGCAGGAGTAAATTTAACGGCGTTCATGTTGCCCGGAAGTGCCCATGCAGCATAATTTTCTGCCGTACCATCGTCATACAGTATTTCATAATCCGGACGCGGAACGCCCCAGGTTACTTCAACCTGTGTGTCGGCAGCATTTACCTCTGCATAAACCAGAGTCGGAGGATAGAAGCCTTCTTCCAGTTCGGCATCCACCATGGTAGTATTGGTTTCGGTTACCACTACTCCGTTTACAACGGTGGAAGTAAATCCGGTCTTTGAGAAATTCATGGTGTAGGTATCTGCGTCAACCATCATGCTGTATGTCCCATCCTCATTGGTTGAAGTTGAATACATACCGGCGGTTACCACAGCACCAAAAATGGGTGAACCATCCACAGCACTGGTAACTGTTCCCGAAATCATACCCGGGAAGTAAACCACCATAGTGGCAGGAATCATCACATTGGCATTGGCCAGATCGTTGGTGTTAAGCTCCAGTTCTTCGGTATAGGTTCCCGGTGCAGGGAAATCCTCATCGTCTGAAGTAAAGGTGGCTGTTACATCTACAAATTCACCGGGTGCTACAAAGCCTGATGCAGGAGTTACACTGGTAATAAATGAAGGAACGGGCAAGCCAATCCATATTGCCAGGTTGTTGTGCAGGTAAGCGCTATTGTAGTTGATGTTGGTAGCAATGGTTCCTGTGGAATTCTCAATACCAACGGTGGCACTGGTGATGTCAAAACCACCGGCGATGTTGTTGTAATACATGTGAATATCTCCACTTTTGTAAAGGTGAACCTGAGCAGTTATGGTTCCGGTTCCACTTGAAGGATATTCATGGTAGTTGGTAAACTGAATTACCCAGTAATCGCCCATATTCTGATAATGTACCGTACTTCCGGCACCTGCCCCGTGAAGGTCATCCCAGCACCAGGCAATGACATCATTAGGTGTTGAGCTGTTGGGAATATTCTGATTCGATAATGAACTGGACGTTCCGAATGTAAGGTAACCATTGGAGCTTACGCTGATGGTAGAATAGGTGTTTTCGTAGAACGGGAAAGAGAAACCAAGAGGGAAAGGGCCAACTACGTTGTCGTCTGTCAATCCTGTTACCAGAGTGCCGGTAGCAGCAATGTCGTTCCATACGTAAGCGGGGCCTCCGGTCTCATCGCTGTCTATCCACAGATATCCAAACTGATCGGGGCCTCCGGCACCACGAAGGTTGCGGTTGCCTTGTCCATCCGTAGGATCATTTGCACCTTTGGATACATTCACATGCTCAACGGTTGAACGCTGATTGGGCGTAAAGCCGGGTGAATTTACCAATTGACGGGCAGCATATTCAGGGAAGGAGAATGATAAGGTTCCTTCTCCTGTGTTGGAGATGCGTAAATTTACAGGCTCACTGCTGTTGGGATACTGCTCATTGTATAATGAAGTTGGGTTCAGCACCAGAGTAGGATTGGCCCACTCAATGGTTACCGGACCGGCAGGAGCAGAATTGCCTTCGGCATAGGCAGCCTGTACAGTGTAGCTATATACGCCGTATACCGGCAATGCATCAGTATAGGTCATGTTCATAGTAGTTCCTACCTGAACACCGTTACGTTTTATCAGAAAGTACTGGAATGAACCACCTGACACAAAATCCCAGCTCAATGTTACGGTTCCTGCAACAGGATTACTCAACACGGCTTCAAGATTTTCGGGAACATTCAAAGGAGTGCCAAATACAGTCATGCTAACCGGAATTACTACTGTTCCTACATTAGGAGTAGAAGTGAAGGTAATTTCAGCAGTTTTTACTGCACCTGATGCAAGTCCGGTAGCATTAAAAGCAACGGGAACATCAAAATTGGAATAAGCGGGAACCATACCGGTGGTTGAACCCAGGCTCAGCCAGGTGTTGGGGCCCGGTGAGGTATAGTTAATGCTGGCAGTCCAGGTCAGTTGACCATCACCATTGTTGAGAACGTTGAGTGCACCATTAACCATTTCGTTCGGGTTAACCGAAACATTGTATGGGTTTGGTGTAACTGCCATAGATGGACGGGTCATCACTACGTTCTCATAGGTTATGGTTGACGGAGCAACTTCTATTTCCATTACGGTAGTATTGTACCCTTCAAGTGTGGCAGTCAGGGTGTAAGGACTGGCAGTCACCAGATTAATCTGATAAGCACCATTGGGCCCTGAAACTGTAGAATAAGTACTGATGCCATTAGAGATAGAAACATTGACACCCCCTAAAGGAATACCAAAACCATTGGTGGTAAAACCTTCCAGAGATCCAACACCAAGAGTGGTAGTGAAACTATAAATAGCATTACCGGTTGCCTGTCCTAAAGCATTGTAGGGAACTATCTGCCAGAAATATTGAGTTGCAGTAGATAGTGAAGAAGGAGCAGTATAGGTCAAAACATTTCCAACATCTACACCGTTGGCGATGTTAGTTGGGGGATTGTCTGAACCATAATATACTAAGTAACCAGTGGCAGCTCCTCCACCGGTGGTGTTTGGAGTCCAGTTAAGACTAACATTGGTAGGCATACCAACGGCACCGTCAACGGGTGACACATAGGTAGCAGCCAATGGAAGCATGGCACCAAAAGTCCAGGTTAACCCTGAGGCAGGTACCAATACATCACTATAAGTCATGGTTGCAGAATTGGCAGCACCAGCAATGGTAGCATCCCAACCGGTAGTAGAGGTCCGGTTTAAAAACTGAGTGGCATCAATGCCACCTAAACCCACTTGTGCAGTGGCGCTTATAGACCCAATGACATATCCGTAAACGATATCTACCATATTGGTAGTTTCGTTTAAACGGATCTGGAAATTGAGGTGTTCATCTGTATAAGAAGATCCGTAACGTTTATAATCTTTCCACTGGATAACGCAAACCCTGTTGGGAGCGGTTCCTATGGTTTCATAGCGGATTTCAGCACCAACACGTGACTGCAAATCGCGTGCAAAACCAGCGATACGGTTACGTAATACCGGATTAGCCGGGACAGTGGTGGAACTCAGTGGTGAATAAGAACTGGAAGAGGCGATGTCTACCGAAGGGGTAGCAGCGCTCTGTCCAAGTGATATCCACCCATTGGTATTAACCGCAAAGCGATCGAAAGTCGATCCATTGAATACGAAATCGAATCCAATAGGCAAACCAATACCTGTAAGCGTAGTCCCACCAGTAGGTACTGCAGGATCCACATACCGCTGGTCATCAGAGGTCTCAGTTCCTAACATGGTACCCCCGGTTATTTCTGTATAGGTTCCGTTTGTTGGCGTAAACCCATACGAAACAAACTGAGCATACGAGTTCCCGGACAGCATAAGTGCCAGAACCAGAAGCGTGAGTAATTTTCTCATTTTGGTCATTTGTTTTTGTTTAATTTTTATTTAATTGTATTCATGAAAATATGTCGCAAAGACAGTTTTTTCTCAGGTTAAAATTACTTTATGTTGCCGGGACCTCCTTTCTGCCATACAAGACCATTGGTTTGATTGTTTTGGTTAAGAAATATTTTAGGCGCAATAAGCACATGATGAATATCAGAAACGAAATATATATCGGAACAAATGCTACAGAATGTAAACTCACCGTTTTATCTGAATAAGGTTAAAAAAATTTGTAAAATTCCAATGTTAAGCGTTTAATTAATGTTACAAAAGTTGCCAAAAGTAATGTTTTTCTTCAAAGAACCACCCGTTTTTTTGACTTGAATAAAAATAAAATCTTTATTCAATCAACAGACCATGGCACTGATTTTTATTTTGGGTAATACTATGACAACCATGTATGCTTTTACCCCTATCTCAAAAAAACATAATTGAAAATTTTTCCTTGTCACGAAATCTCCCCGATGTACAATTATGTTTCAATTATTTAAAACCAACACCCAATAAACTCCAGGATAAAAGGTCATCTTTAACATGTAAACATGCAAAAGTCATTAGGTTGATTGAAACCCACGCGGGTTAATCATCATTCAATCAGAAAGTAAGTCTGTTTTGAAGAAAAATTTGAAAATAAATATGGATTTACCTGTTTAACAGCAACCTGAATCGATAAGTTTCTCCGGAAAGGCACCTCAAAAGGCCTGAATATAACCCTGATTCTAATTTATTCAAATTAATTTCAACCGGACTTCCGGGCCCTGAAAATCTAATGGCTTGAGTCTGGACCAATTTTCCTGCCGCCGAATAAATGTTTACTTCTGCGTCACAGTCGTTTCCGGTGACAGGCAACATTATCCACAGGCGATCTTTGGCGGGGTTGGGATATACGGTTAATAGCTGTATCTGATCGCCGGCATCAGGAACCTCAATATCGATAGACTTTTCTTGCACCGACAAACTGATGTTCTCTGCATTGGGATGAGCAGGCGATAAAGTAATCAGTGGGGAAACACTCCGGGAATGTCCGGCTTTCTCCCCAAGCAAACGGTAGTTGCCGTAAGGAAGTTGGGCAAACGAAAATGATCCATCGGGGGCACTTAAACTCCAGGCCAATACGTGAGTAAGTGATGGATTCATCAGCAGTACGGTATGGTTTGCCGCTGCATTACTTGCTGTAATGGTAGAAAAATTGTCCATACGACTGGCAAACCACGGGCTATTGTATATGGTGTCAGAAGCCTTGGGACTGCGTTCGTATATGAATGTGCCTTCAATTTTAGCTTCACCGGTGGGCAGATTTACCGATTCAGGTTTAAGAATGATATCAATATCATAAACATCGGCATTGCATGGAACAGCATAGGCATCCTGCCAGAAAACACCCTCCGCATAATAGGTTGGAAATACTGCAGCCTCTGCAGGATTGGGAACAGCATAAATATAGTAATTTCCTTCCGGCAGACCGGAGAAATAAAACTCACCGGAAATATCTGCATTGGTAAGACTCACCGCCCGGCTTGCTTCAATATTACTATTTAGAGCAAGTACCGGAATGCCCGCCACAGTGCCATTGTCATAGTGTACTCTCCCGCTGAGGCTGAATGCGGGAACAATGCTGAGCGTTACCGTACCGGAAAGATTGTTGCATTTCGAACTCAACGCAAGGGTAAGTAAAACCTGGCCCGCAGCGATATCGGCTTCACCGGGAATATAAAGGGTATGAAGTTGAATAGAGTCCTCAAAATGTCCATCACCTGAAGTAGTCCAGACAAGATTCGTATAGTCTGAAGCTGATGCGCTTTGAGTATTATAGCTTTCGTATTGATTTATTGTAGTATCATTTCCGGCAAAAAGCTGAGGCTGACCGGCAATAAGAAGCAATAAAGTATCAGACAAGCTGATATTTTCATTTATTTGATTGATATATAGCCTAACCTCTCCGGCTTCAATATCTCCGGGGCCGGGCACATACCAGGTGATGAGTTGGTTGGATACAGCAAAGGAACCATCGCCATCGGTATACCAGTTCAATGGAACATCGGGCAGTCCGGTAGCTTCAAGTGTATAATAAAACTGATCCTCACAAATTTCATCATCTTCTCCGGCATAGGGCCCGGCAATAGCCAATGAATAAGCGCTCTCGTGACCTTCCCGCTGATCGGCCTGGTCATCTGCATCTGTGTCATAAGCAGTAATGGCTACGGTATCCGAAAGCATTATCCCATGAAGCACAAACCGGGTGATCATTCCAACATCAATCTGCTGCCCAAAACCGGAGTGCGGCCCGTTGCCATAATATATTTTATATCCGGCAAGATCACTTTCCAGGTTGGGCTTCCATGATAATAACAGGCTATCACCTGCCTGTCGCTTGATTACGAATTTAGGGGCCGAAATGGGAGCTTCGGGATGAGGTGCTGACAATAACGGACGATAGAGAACTTTACCATAGATATTTTCATCATAAAAATCAAAAATGAGCGAATCTACCCGGAGGGTGTCCTGGGTATACCAATAATTATTGTATGCCACTACATCTTTTTCATAACGGTTTACAAAAACTCCGGTATCGCGCCTGCTTTGAATGGTATTATAGGTAATTTCGCGCTGTGGCCCCGAATGTACGCTAATGGCTTCGGTATGATTGTCTTCAAAAGCATTGTACTGAACCTTGTTAAGCTCCGATTGCCTTTCGTCGGAACTCAATACGCATAAACCAGCAGCATTTCCATGTATATTATTGTATACCAGAAGGTTAGAACTTGACCCATCGATGATTTTTATACCCCAGGTTGCAGAATTGCCAATGCTGTTTCCGGATATGAGATTATCAGTGGCCCGGCTTAGCAACAGTCCTATCCCATTGTATTTAAGTTCGTTGCCACGAAGGGTATCGGCATCCTGCGAAAGTTTAATGCCAATATCATTATAGCGAACAATATTGTTTTCAAGGGTGTTATAGCCCCGGTCTGCCGTTCCGCCATTGCCTATGTGCAAGCCAATATTGTTGTGGGTTACAGTATTATTACCTATGTAATTGTATTGCAAACTGTTTTGCCCCAGGCTGAGAAACAGGGCAATATTGCGGTTGTAACTAATGTTGTTGTTTAAGATGCGGTTGAAACGGCTGTTGCTGTTTGAGGGAAAGAAAATACCTATATCGCAGTGGCTGATGTTGCATTCCTGAATCAGGTTATTGCTTGAATTACGGAGATATAGCCCATAACTACATTCATAAATAGTGGAATGCTGAAAATGGATGGAACCCTCAGATTGAATGAACAAGCCATAACTATTATTCAGCAGTTGAATGTCTTTAATGTATATAGAAGCAGTATCAGAGATCAACAAGCCTGTAGTTGCTTTGCTCAACGTTACATAACGAAGTATGTTACCCGACAGATAATTGCCCTGCTCATCCCAGACAGAATGAGCATTTACAAACTGAACCCCGTTCCACCGGTTTTCATCCCCCTGGGTATTCAGAGCAGTAAGCTGAATGGGTTGAGATGCGGTACCCTCGGCGTGCAGGATTCCTCCCTCAATAAGCAAAGACGAGCCTATCATGAAAAGCAGTTTTGTACCCGGTTCAATGGTGAGCTGAACGCCCTGAGGAACAATAACCGGTTCAGTAACAATGTAGGGGTTTAAATTCGGTGAGTAAGTCGTATTTTCCCATAATGCGCCCCCTATATATTGCTGCGAAACAGCTGTATATGGATTAACTATCCAAAGCGCAGTTACCCAAAGTAAAACAAGTAAGGAAAACCTTTTAAGCATTTAAATTCTTTTAGTCAGGTTGAGTTATTAAACAACAATCTGAAAACAAAAGTAGTCAAAATTTTAAAGTCGTTCAACCTCCGGTTTCATTTTACAGTAATCACAGCCATTAAAAATGAATTTACCTGCTTCAGAAGTTTTTTGGTTGAGGAAAGTAGAGTAGAATGATTATTGCCGGGTTTCACAGAACACTGTAGCCCCGCACATTTATATTCCAATAAAAACTATAGTCGCATTATTAAGGAAAAATCTGCACCCAAAGCGGCCGGATAAATTTTTATTGTAAAATCTTTGTATACGGACTGCAGGGCATGACGATAATGAATGCCTGCGTTTAAAACCAATTTGGAGGAAATGGGCAAGGAAACACCGGCCCCAACTTTAGCAGAAAATAATAATGGTCGGTTGTTAAGTGTTTTAGTATCTGCTACTGTCTGATTATCAGATGAAAGATAATAACCCGATTTCCCTACCGAAACACCGGCAATAATACCTGCATTAAAATGGATGAGATTACGGGCAACCGGTAGGTTGTACTGAATCATCAATGGAAAATCGAGGTAACGGTATCTTACCAGGGTATTGTATCTGAATTGTTTAATGTCTTCAGACAAATAGGAAGAATCTACCAGGTAAAACCAGGCAGTATCGTTATTAGAAACCGTGTAGTAAGCATCCAGGGTATCTTTCAAATAATAGCCACCGGTAGTTGTAATAAAGTTGTAATTAAAGCGGTGAGCCAGTTGAACCATTTCAACACCCGAAATGAAACATAATCTTTCGTAATTCACGCCAATAACAATACCGGCCGCCCCCGAAAAAGCATATCCTGAATCGGCTTTGCGGTATGCCTTCAGCAATTCACCATAATCCTCATCTGCGGTATAACTCCTGTATGAGAAGAGTGGAGAAACTTTCAATCCCACGTCAACACTGAATTCAGGTTTTAGTCGCGCATACATGGGTGGATTATTTCTAAAGATATCCTTGCTTCCGATTTTGTTCTCGGGTTGTTTTTCAGCGACAAAAACCGTATCGGTCTTAATTTGGGTTTCAATTAAGGTGATGGTGTCTGTTACAACGCGTTCTTTCACCAGATACACAGTATCAGGCTTTATTTCTTGTAATTCTTTTGAATGAGTTGAATTTATTGTTGACTTTGATTCCGAATCTGTGTCACCTTTTCTAAAGATAACCACCTGGTTTCCCCGTTGTCTGAAATCAAATGTATCTTCATCAAAGAGTTCTCGCATAATTTCACGCAGTGTTTTCCCGGAAATTCTGAGCGATACTTTACGGTTTATACCGATTTGATCAGGATTGTATGAAAAGGTAACTCCGGCAGTGCGCGCAAGTTGATCAAGCACGGTGCCGAGGGGTTGATCAGAAACAATAAGGTTGTATGTATCGTCTGAGGAAGCTTTTTGGGCATTGGTATGGCTGGCTTCCAGAAAGGCAAGCATAAAAGCAGGCACCAATACGAAAAGTTTGATTGAAGTTGTCATCCCTGTATATTCACCAGCCGGTTTCTGGCGAAATGATGACCTAATGAACTATGATTTCTGCATCGCCTGATTCAAACTTTAATTCAAAGATCAGTGCAAGCGTTTCAAGAACCTGGTCAAGTGTTTCGCTTTCGAATCGGGCAGTTAAACGTTCATTTAAAACATCCGGGTTATCAATGGTAAAAGTCGTTTCATACTTATCTTCCAGCGCTTTGAAAACATCAGCCAGCCTTGTTTCCCTGAAGGTAAGTACCCCAGTTTTCCAGCTAAGGAAATTCAGATCATCTACCACTCCTTTATGCAGTTTGCCAGAAGTCTGACTATAGGTTGCGGTTTCACCGGCATGTAGCATCATTCCCCTCTCGGGATGAATGCCCGATGGATAAACCAATACCCTGCCTGTGCTTACGGCTACCTCAACAAAGCCGGTACCTGCATATGCTTTTACATTAAAAGAAGTGCCCATCACTTTGATATCCAACCCGGAGGTATGAATAACAAAAGGTCGGAGTGCATCAGCATGTACTTCAAAAAACGCTTCGCCAAAGATAGAAACTTCTCTGATATCATTATCAAATTGTTCAGGATAATTAAGAATTGAACGTGTATTTACTGTTACAAGGGTACCATCAGGAAGCAGGGCATCATGCACCACTGTTTGATTGGAAGCTACCTGCAACATGGTTTTACCGGCCTCATTCACCGCATTATTGAGCAACCCAAACCAACCAATTGCCAACAGCAACATAGCTGCAATGCCTGATATGGAAGCGATCTGAAAAATTCTTTTACGATATACTGTGGATTCCGCATTTGTAGCGTTATTCGACTCACCGGTTGCTGCTATACGCTGCTGTAGTTTTCCCCAGGCTTTATCCACATCATAGTTTACCTGCTTAGGTTCTGTTAGTAACAAAAGTCCTTTTTGTGATTCAACAAACTTTTTGTTGGCAGTCTGTTGTTCCATCCACTGCTCTACAATGCGCTGCTCGGCAGGGGTAGCTTCACCCTGCAAGAACTTGAAAACAAGCCTTTTATAATATTTTCCTTTCAGTCGCATTGTAATTCTTTAAATACTTTGATCATCAATAAGACAACTAAGTGGAGTTTTACCCCTATTGCTGTTTCATATTTTTATGCACTTAATAAAAATATGAGGGCTGTAATTATAGGAAGATACTCTTTTAATTGTTCCCTTAAAAACGTAAGTGCTTTCGACATTTGAATTTCAACTGTTTTAACACTAATCTTTAGTTTTTCTGCAATTTCCAGATATTTCAACCCTTCAAACCGGCTCATTTCAAATACCATACGTCTGCGCTCAGGCATAGATTTTATCAGCAAATTAATCTTGATTTCCAGATCACTGCTCACCAGAGTTTCATGTGCAGTTACTTCAGAGGCAATGTCGGTATTAAAACCAACATATTCTTTGTAACGGTGAGCTAATTTTTGATATTTAATATAATTAAGTGCCTGATTAGTAGCTGCTCTATAAAGATAAGCATTGAGAGAGGAATGCACTGACAGCACCTCCCGTTTTTCCCACATCTTAAAAAACATATCCTGAACTACCTCTTCAGCAGCTTCAGCGTCTATAAGATAACGCCTGACATGCACACACAACGGGATATAATATTCCCTGAAAACCGATTCAAAAACTTTCGAATCGCCTTGCTTGAGTGCCAGAAGTGTTAATCGTTCCGATTCCAATCTTATGATTTTATTAGGATTGAGAAACAAAAGTACAAAATTAAGTCAATCTATGACAAATAAATCTACCTGGACCTCCAATCAAAAATCCTTAACCAGAATACGTGCTTCCATCATATCGTAGATGGCATACTTTAGGCCTTCCCTGCCAAGTCCGGAATCCTTTATGCCCCCGTATGGCATATGATCTACTCTGAAGGTTGGCACATCGTTTACAATCACCCCGCCAACCTCAATCTGGTCAAAAGCACGGTTCATTTCATCTATTTTATTGGTAAACACCCCAACTTGTAACCCATAACGGGTATTATTTATTTGTTTTATTGCGTCATCGAAAGTTTCATATGGCTCAAGGGTTACCACCGGACCAAATATCTCTCTATGGCAAACTTTCATATCGCTTCGGGTATCGGTTAACACGGTAGGTGGATGGTACGAGCCCTGACGTTGGCCGCCTGTAAGAATGCGCGCACCTGCCTGTACTGCTTCATTTACCCAACGTTCTACCCTTAAGGCATTTTCTTCATCTATCATACTGCTTATATCAGTTTCAGAAGAAGCCGGATTTCCATTTTGTAGCTGGCGGGTGACCTGAATGAAATGTTTGGTGAATTCTTCAAAAACGGAATGCTGCACAAACAGGCGCTGGGCATGGATACATACCTGCCCCGAATAAGAAAAAGCTCCACCCACACACTTTGAAACCGATGTTTTAATATCAGCACTATCAGACACAATAACGCCTGCATTTCCACCCAGCTCAAGCACTACCTTTTTCTTTCCGGCTTCCGATTTCATCTTCCAGCCCACTTCCGGACTTCCAGTAAAAGAAAGCAAAGCAAAACGGTGGTCGGTTACCAATTGATTCCCGGTTTCCCTGTCCATGGGTAGAATGGATATTGCACCGGCAGGCAGATTGGTTTCAGCAATGATTTTGGCCAGCTTAAGCGTTGATAACGGTGTTTTGGATGAAGGCTTTAGAATGATGGGACAGCCGGCTGCTATGGCAGGAGCTATTTTGTGAACCGCCAGATTCATCGGGAAATTGAATGGGGCAATCCCAGCCACCAATCCAATTGGAAAGTAACGCACAAGGCCTTCTTTTTGCTTTCCTGCAGGCGTCCAGTCGAGACTAAGGCTCTCTCTCGGCAGACGCCTGGCCTCTTCAGCAGCCACTGCAAATGTTTGAATGCTTCGGTTTATCTCACCAACAGCATATTTGAGCGGTTTTCCCGATTCCAGCATCAAAATATGCGCAAAATCATCACGTTGAACCTCCAACTGACGGCTGATGTACATCAAAATATTATACCGCTCATAGGCAGGCATATGTTTTAATTTAACTTTAACACCTTCGGCTTCACTTATGGCTGTTTCCAGCTCCTTTTTGGAAGCCAGATAAACAGTAGCTATCAAGGATTGATCATAGGGATTGACCACATTCAGGGTAAGATCCGTGCGGATAAACCTCCCGGCCTGAAAAATTTTCACTTCTTTACTATCCATAGTCAAATGTTTTATCCATAGTTCACCCACCAAAGATAAACACAAAACATTTACCAGCATTTAGTAATGATACGCTTAAATTGTTTCAAAAAGATAAACTCACTTTTCGGATAGTTGACGATTTTTCCTAATGACCCACTTCAAAAAAAACTAATTTTGTCCGAATTTTTATACGATGTCTGCGAAAAAATCATGGATACCCTGGATTATATTCAGAACTCCTTACCCCTCGCAATGTGAATTAGCGGTAATTTTATAAATCA
>ENA-UOOH01002322-UOOH01002322.1-fermentation-metagenome-genome-assembly--contig:-NODE-2322-length-16647-cov-12.389103_pt1 | contig 16647 bp, 14 predicted proteins | sample MGYA00245778_ERZ724025 | MGnify/ENA primary metagenome ERZ724025 (study PRJEB28704, sample SAMN03018313) | fermentation metagenome | biome: anthropogenic terrestrial biome; feature: soil... | reverse complement strand
TCTTATTCTCTTTCTCTCGTTAATCTCTTATATGCCCTTAATGTCAAAGATCTTTTGTTTACTTCAAAAGTAAACCTTGCTGGTTTACTGATTTAACTCAATAAACCATATCATTTAAAAATTATTGTTATGCTATTGGATTAACAGATACATAGGATCTGTTATTCTTACGTTTTCTAAATTCAACAACTCCATCAACTAATGCAAATAGTGTATGATCTTTCCCTATTCCAACATTATTTCCTGGATTGTGAACGGTTCCTCTTTGGCGTACTATTATGTTTCCTGCAATGCAAGATTGACCTCCAAATATTTTAACACCTAAACGTTTGCTTTGCGATTCGCGTCCGTTATTTGAACTACCAACACCTTTCTTGTGAGCCATAATATTCTTTCTTTAAACTGTGAATAACTAATAAAAACACTACTACAAAATTTCAGTAACCTGAATTTGTGATAAATATTGACGATGACCATTCATCTTTTGGTAACCTTTTCTTCTTTTTTTCTTAAAAACAAGAACCTTATCTCCTTTTAAGTGTTTTAAGACGGTTGCCTTAACTGATGAGCCTTCAATTGTTGGAGCACCAACGGTGATTGCACCATCAGCCTCTTTTAGCATCACGGTGTCAAATGACATTTCTGCTCCTTCATCTGCTTGAAGACGATGAACAAAAAGCTTTTGATCTTTTTGAACCTTGAATTGCTGTCCTGCGATTTCTACTATTGCGTACATTACTCGTATTTTTATGTTTTTCCCTCTTTATTGGGGGTGCAAAGATACAAATGTTTTATTTACTACCAAAAAAACTTGAGAAAATTTTCACTTTTCTGAGGAAAAGTTATTCTGTAGGCATTAGGTATATAATTAAAATGAAGAAAGAATAAAATTAATTCAGAAAATAGTTATCTTTTATTTGACTTAAATACTTTCTAATCGCAAAAATAGTTCAATGAAATACTTTTTTCATAAGGTTTTCAAGAAACTAATAATATATTTATTATTTTTGCTGAAAATAACCGATTAGTGTGCCATTAAATATTAAATACATATCTAAAAAGAAATTATTATTGTTTTTGATAACATTAATGGTTACTCTATTTGCCGTCTTAAGTCTTCTTGAGCTTAAAAATCATTCTTCTAATGCAATTTCAAATAAAATCCAAACAAAACTAAATGATGAGTTTAAAGAACTCAAGTCTAATGGAGATAGGTTTATTTATTATAAAAATAATCTAATTACATGGACAAATAACGACATCAATCTTCCTAAGGTTTTATCTACAAATCTATATAGTAACTTCATGAGATTATCAAATGGTTTTTATGTTCTTAATCATGAAAAGAAAAATGATTCGGTTATAATATATGTATCTCTTATCAAAAAGGATTACTCGCTAAATAATAGCTATTTACGAAATGACTTTAATCCCAAGTTTAAACTTAAGGAAAGCTCCGACATTAATATTACTTTTAATAAAACTAATTATCCTATTGAACTATATGGAAAAACTATTTTTTATTTGGATTTTTCTAAATACACACATCATTCAAATTCATTGCTAAGCTATATTTTATCCTTTCTTTACCTATCAATTATTTTCTTTGTTGCAAAATTAATATTGGTAATAGTTAATCCAAACAGAAAATTTTTTAGATGGTTAATAGTTCTAAGTATATATATTATTTTCTTTGTTATTCTAAGACTATTGGATGCTTATTCATTAATCTGTAATATTGATTTTTCTAAATCATACGCATTTGTTAGTGAGCTCGAATTTAATGTATTGGAAATATTTACATTTCAAATTTTAATATATTTTCTTCTTACAAATCATAGTTTTAGCTTTAAAAAAGATAGAGCAAAGCTTTTAGTTCAATTGCTCTTAATACCGATATCTTGGGGTTATTATTACTTTATTGAGTTTTTACTTAATGGATATAATAGAATTATTTCTTTAGCAGATATAATAAACATTAATGGTCAAGTCATAATACTCCTTCTTCAACTAATATTGAGTGCTTATACATTATATGTAATCACAAAAAATATTCTATCACAAACCTTTAACTCATCTAAAATTTTTAAGTTTTCATACATTAGTCTAATTATATGTTCAGTTCTTTCACCATTATTTTTATTTAATAAGCTATCAATCATCTCATTAATATCAATCACATTAATTTCCTTCATATTTTTCCTATCTGTTTCAAAAGAAGGAATTACAAAAAGAAAACTTTCTCCAATACTATATTATGTCCTAATTCTGATTATCTTTTCAATACTTAATGGGATTATTATTTATTCTTATAATTCTCAAAAAGAAAGAGATTTTTTAGAAAAAGCACTAATTAATATTTCAAGAAGTGAGGATAAAGAGGCTGAGGCGATATTACTTAGGATTGACAAGAATATAAGTTGTGATAAAGAGATTAATGATAATAAGAGTAAAAAAACTAATAAGGAAATTGAGCAGTACATTAGTGATAAATATTTACAAGAACTTAATAAGACATATAACTCTGATGTAATAGTTTGCTATTCTGATGAAGCTTTATTTATTCCTCCATTAGAAAGATATATTAATAGTAAGGAATATTTTAAAACAAGAATTCAAGAGTCGAGATTGGTTGTGAATAGTAAGTCAATATTTAGAGAAAGTACGGATTTAACTGAGAGGGCATATATAGGATATTTTGAGACTATTCATAATAAGAAAACAAGATTAATTTTTATTGACTGTATTGAAAAGAAAGCATCAAAGGAGATGGGGTATCCTGACTTGCTAATCAATGATAGGGTTAAGGAAAAATCTACCCAAATAGACCTGGATAACTATGGAGTATATCAACATAATAACTTAGTTGTTCAGTTTGGAGATTATAATTATTCAATGAAGTTGGATTATAGTCCAAATAATTGGTATAAGGAAAATGGATATCTACATTATGTTGTAAATAATTTGAGAAATAACACTATTTGGGTTGGGAGCATTAAGCAACAGACGCTTTTCGATAAGCTGTCAATCCCTTCATATCTTTTCTTACTCTCATCATTTATAATACTACTGGTTATTTTTATTTCCAATCCTAAAAGATTTTTATCATTTGGTGGCTTTAATTTAAGTTATAGTTTGCAAGTTACTCTAATAAGTATTTTCTTAGTATCATTTATAGTTTTTGGAAGCATTGCCATTAAGTACTTTAATCAACTCAACGATAAAACCAATAAGGATATTTTGATTGAGAAAACACAATCAATAAGCTATGAAATTAAGGATATATTTGAAAATCCAAAACAGAGTCAAGAAGACATTTATTATGAATTGGTTAACTTATCCAATACTTTTCTAACTGATATTAATCTTTATGATACTAAAGGATTTCTTATCAATACTTCACGTCCAACAATCTTTTCTCAGGGAATTATAAGCAAATACATCAATAATGATGCACTAAAGCAACTAAGAACAAACACCAGTCCACTAATTTATCAGAAAGAGAGAATAGGTAATAGGGATTACTATGCATCCTATATGAGCATAGTTGATAAAAATCATGAAGAAATAGGCTATCTACATATTCCGTATATTATTAAGCAGAAGAACCTCGAAGATAAGATATTAGACTTCGTTTCTGCATTTATTAACATATATATTTTATGGATAACTCTTGCATTGATTATCTCAATTCTTCTTTCCAATTTCATAACTCAACCTCTTAGGCAATTGAAAGAAAAGCTTCGTTTAGTTAAGTTAGATACGCAAAATGAGAAAATTCAATGGTCAAGAAAGGATGAACTTGGGAATTTAATTCTCTCGTATAACTCTATGATTGATAAATTGGATGAGAGCGCTAAACTTTTGTTGAAGAAAGAAAGAGAAGGAGCTTGGAGAGAGATGGCAAGGCAGGTGGCTCATGATATTAAGAACCCATTAACTCCAATGAAACTTTCCATCCAACAACTCCAAAGATTACAATCAACTGACATTGTTAAGTTTCACAAACTATTCCAAGAGGTTACTCCTGCATTGATTGAGCAAATTAATACCCTTGCTGAGATTGCCTCTGAGTTTTCAGATTATGCTAAAGATAAGATTAACAAAGGAGAGATTACAAATATAGATGAATGTTTAAGGACAACCATTAATATATTTGAAAATCAAGATAATATTAAGATAAAATATTCAAATCCTTATGGAAACTCAATCCATGTTATTGGAGACAAACAGCAATACATTAGGATATTTAATAATCTAATTAAGAACTCTATTCAAGCTCTTTCTAACAAAGAAGATGGTTTAATTCAAATAGAGGTAGCGGAAGAAGAAAACAATTGTAAGATCTCAATCAAGGATAACGGAATAGGGATTAAGCCCGAGAATATTGATAAGGTTTTTTCTACTCAATTTACTACTAAAACTGATGGTAGTGGGCTTGGACTTTCAATTGTAAAAAGTATAATTGAAATGAACGGAGGAGAAATTGATTTTGTTTCTCAAGAAAATAAGGGAACAATTTTTTACGTTTACATACCTGTTTGGAAACAATAATTGAATTAAAACGTAATTAATTATTAGGAATATACAAAAAATATTGTATTTTTGTAGGTTGATAATAAATTTATGAAGATAAATAATAGTAGATATATGAAGTTCAAGAATGTTTTTATTGTTTTAACACTAATTTGTTTAAGTTTTGGAGCCTTTGCTCAAAAACAAAGTTTGACAGAAAAAGCTGATGAGGCTTTCTTTGCAAAACAATACACAATTGCTGCTGACCTCTATAAAGAAGCCTATGCTGATGTTAAGCTTAATCGTCAGGAAAGAGATAGAATTCTATTTCAACAAGCAGAATGCTATAGATATATGGATGATAAGGTTCAAGCAATCAAAACATACCAACGTCTCGTTAAGGCAAGATATTACAAAACTCAACCCAAGATATTTCTTCACATGGCAGACTTTCAACGCTTTAGAGGAGAATGGGATGATGCTGAATATAACTATAAGGAATATTTGAAATTAGTGCCAAACGATGAATTAGCGAAAAGAAGACTTTCATCAATTGCATTGGCTAAAGAATGGATGCAACACCCAACCAAACATCAAATAAAGAACGAAAAGGATATTAATACTGAATGGAACGAATGGGCTCCAAAATTTGTTTCTGCAGACAATTATGATGAAATTATTTTCACTTCCTCTCGCTTATTGGATGAGTATTCTGAAAAAGATGCATGGACAGGTGAATTTTTATCAAACATATATACTGCTCAAAAGCTAAAATCAGGAGAACTTGGAGAAGCAACCTATTTCAACGAAGTTGAAGTTAATACTGATGAGGCAAATGAGGGAGAATTAGTCATAGTTAGTAGAGGAAAGCGTAAAAACTACTATTTCTCAAGATGTAATATATTGGATAATAAAGATGTGAATTGTGCTATATATAGCCTTCCAATTGAACCAGCAAAAGGAAAAGGGAAGAAAGGGGGTTCTACAAAAAGAACTAATCAGAAAGGCTCAACCAGCGCTGCTGCTAACAAAAATGCAACAAATAATTCAGAAGAGGATGATTCACAATTCAGAAAACTTGACTTAGGAGACACTGCCTTCAATTATCTTCATCCTGCAATATCTTCAGATGAACTAACATTATATTTCTCTTCAAACCGTCCTGGTGGACAAGGTGACTATGACCTTTGGAAAGCAACAAGAGAGAACATAAATGAACCTTTTTCTAACATAACTAACTTAGGCAGACACATAAACTCCGAAGGAAAAGAACAATTCCCTTATTTAAGAACTGACACTCGTTTGTATTATTCATCTGATGGATTGGCTGGATTGGGAGGCTATGACCTTTTCTATTCAGAATACCAAAACGATGATTGGACAGATCCGGTTAATCTAAAATTCCCAATAAACACACAATTCGATGAGATTGGAATTATATTTATTCCTAATGAAGACGAATCGGAAGCTGCAGTAGAATCAGGTTATATTTCTTCAAACCGTCAAGGAGGAGTTGGAGGAGATGATATATACTCATTCTATAGAGCTCCAATGTTGTTTACACTCAAGGGAAAGGTTAGAGATGACAAGTCTATGCAGTTGATTGAGGGTGCAAAAGTAAAAATACTTGGCTCAGACAAAACCATTCAAGAAACAAGAACTGACCGAAATGGACAATATGAGTTTACTGATGAGCAAATCAAGCACAATGTTAAATATACTATTCAAGTATCACAAGTTGATTACATGAATGAAGAAGCAGTAGAATCAACCATTGGTCTAACTACTAACAAAGATATCGTTCGTGACTTTGTTTTAAAACCAATAGCTAAAGACCCTGTTGTTCTTCCAGAAATACGTTACGATTTAGCAAAATGGGACTTAAAAGACCAATACTTAGACTCATTATCAGATCTTTTGGTAGTGTTGGTAAATAATCCAAGCTATGTTATAGAACTGCGTTCACACACAGATATAAGACCATTCCCACAATTAACCAACGATACTCTTTCACAACGAAGAGCAGAGGCGGTGGTTGATTTCTTGTTTGCAAGAGGAATTGATAGAGAACGACTAATCCCTAAAGGCTATGGTGATAGAATACCAAGAACATTGACTGCAGATACAAAATCAGAATTTAATGGTAGAACGTATCTCTTCCCTAAAGGAGTAACTCTTACTGAAGCCTATATAAATTCATTAAAGACCGTTGGCGAAAAGGAAGCTGCACATCAACTAAATCGCCGTTCAGAATTTAGAGTTGTTAGAACAGACTATGTTCCAGCCGAATATTTAGACTCACTCGAAGATCTTGCACAAAATAAACCAATAGTTGATATGGTCAAAGGAAACAAACCTACACCAATTACAACTGTTCCAATTATATACACCGACAACAATATTAAGCTAACAATGATAGACGGAGACAAGTCAATGCTTTACATAATACTTAACGGAGCCAACGTACCAGCAATTTATAATGAGAGATACCGCGATGCAGCCGTTTTGGATTGGGATGTTGCAATGAACTTCCTACTATCAGGCAGAATAACAAAGGATGACTTCAAGGACAAAGACAAAGCCTTTGATGCAGAAGGAAACATATTGGACGAGTCGATATTGATTTTCAAAACAGCCTATATTGGCAAACACTATGCTGACAAATATGAAGTTTTGGTTAAGAAAGGGATGACCGACAAAATGATAGTAAATAAGAATGGCATTTCTAACTTCGGACGCTTCAAATTAGACAAAGCCAAAGGTGAACTAATATTTGATTAGAACCACTTCAAAGAACATACAAAGGCAGTACTCAACAGGGTATTGCCTTTTTTTATATCGCAAAAATAAAACCTCGTTTCAGTAAATTAAAACGAAGAGTTAGCAAATTAAAACGAAGAGTTAGTAAATTAAAACTTCGTTTCAGTAAAATAGAATAAGGAGTTAGAAAAAAAGTCATCATAATGAAAAATAAGTCCTTCATATATAAAAATATAAGGGACATATTCAGAAATATAAGGGACTTATTTCAAAATATAAGGGACTTATTTTTCATTATGATTGATGTTTTTTTGAATACAAGTCTTTTATCCTATAAAAGGGGTTGGAAAGCTCTAATTTTTGACTTTGTTTCCTTTTTACAACTCCAAATATGGGAGTAGTTTATTGTAGGTTTCTTGGTCTATGAGGTGAATTTGCTTAATTTCTTCAATTGATTTGAATGATTTTAAGTCTGAGCGAAGTTTTATTATGGCTTTTGCTAAGTAAAAATCAATATATGGATGCGAATTTAATTGCTTTATGGTTGAATTATTCAAATTTAGCTTTTTGGGATTAGGATTATTTATTTTTAGATATGGAATTATGGCCTTGTAGAGGGTGTCAGTCATTCCATATACCTCTTTTAATTGTTCAATTCTAACATAACCCCCAAGTTTTTGCCCATATTTGAATATTCTTCTTGAATATGATGGTCCTATTCCCCTTAAAGCTTGAAGGTCTATGGTGTCTGCTTGATTAAGGTCAAATAATAGTTGCTCTTTGGAGGTAAATTTGTTTTGAGAATAAGTATTTGAATTTGAAGGGTCGCTTTTTGGAGATAAAGGCTCAATTACAACATAGGGAGAGATTTGATTATAGATATAATCTGTCATAAAGTATAGTTTCTTAAGGTCTTGTTTGTCTCTGAAAAATCCCCCTGCATTTGTGTAGTTTACAAAATTATTGGCTTGCTTTTGGCTTAATCCAAAAGATAATAATTCTTCTTTAGTAATGGTATTTGGATTAAAAGGCTTAAACTTGTATGTATTTCTTTCCCCTTTTGCTACTTCACTATTATTTTTATCAAAAACTATTTTTTCTTTTTTAGTTTTTAGAATTTCTTTTTCAGTTATTGGAATTGTAGTTCTACAATTTTCAAATATTAGAATAACTAACATTATGATTACTCCCAATCCTATTCCCAATAAAAGAAAAATCCCCTGCTTAGACTTTTTTAGCATAAGAGGGAACTTTGGTTTCATATCTTTTTATTTCTATTATTTGGAGAAATAATCTTCTAAAAATTTATCTAATTCGGCTCCGTGAAGATTTTTTGCAATAATATTTCCTTCCGAATCGGAAATTAGATTATAAGGTATATACTGAAAGTCGTAGCGTTTTGTGAATATATTCCCATCTCCATAAAGAGAAAGCCAAGGCACTGGATTGGAGGAGATATAGTTTCTCCATTCACGTTCAGTTCTGTCTATTGAGATTCCAACCATTTCCAAGCCCCTTGACTTGTATTTATCGTAAATTTGTTTCAAATGAGGCATTTCTTCCTTGCAAGGACGACACCATGATGCCCAAAAATCAATAAATATAAGTTTACCCTTCACATCTCTTTCTGTGAAATTCTTACCATTGAGGTCAACTGCCTGAAATACTAATTTCTTTGAGGTTTCCTGTGCTAATTTCTTCTCTCCTATCAAAGCACAGAACACTTCTTTCCATCGGTTATCCTTTGAATTTGTACATATAGAAACACAGTAGTCGAGCAATGGATTTGTTTTGTCGAACTGCATATTATTGACTTGGGAAATCAAAAGCATATAGGGAAATCCTGACTGAGGATATTTGTCTATATATGTTTTATATGTTGGAACAAAGTTTTTGTAGCCTTCATTAACCTTATCGGCAGGAAGTTTGGAAAATTCAAGCATTTGGTCTTGTAGCTTATCCCAAAAAATTGTGAAATCTTCAGCATGCTTTGTTCCTTTATAGCTTAGCTTGATTTTTTCACCCTTCTTATATGCCTCAACGTTAGTAAACTTTACATCAATAGTTTTACCCTTCTCAACAGGAAGAGGTACATTTACAAAGAATGATTCATCGTTGCTCGTTAGCAAAAGGGCACAATCTATGAAATCCTTATCAAAATTTATGCTGTCAAGATTTATTTCAGCCTTTGAGTTTTTGAAATTTTCGCTGTAAATAACTGCAGGACTTGTGTTTGACACTTGGTCAGGATTAGCAAATACTATTGAAATCTTACCTTCTTTCATTTCTGGTATTTCAATGTTCACTTTAGTAGAATTCTTGGAGCATGAGGTAAACCCTAAAGCCAAAAATAAATAAAAAAACAATCTTTTCATCTTTATTACTATAAATTAAATCTATGCAAAGGTAGTAAAAACAATATTTACACCAAAACTAATAACTTATTTTGCAATATTTTATTATTTGAAATCTTAATAAAGTGAAAAAACTTCCTCAGCTGTTTGTGTTGTAATCTTTGCTACTTGCTCAATATCAATATTTTTTATCTCTGCAATCTTTTGTGCTATAATTGGAATATAGCTGCTTTCATTTCGTTTTCCCCTAAAAGGAATTGGTGAAAGATACGGGGCGTCTGTCTCTAAAAGGATGTCTTTGAGGTCAATATCATTAACAATTTGAGCTAATGATGCATTCTTAAAGCTTACAACTCCCCCTACACCAATCTTAAACCCCATCTCTATTGCCTTAATTGCTTGATTTTTATCTCCTGAGAAACAATGGAATACTCCCGAGAATTTCTTGTCTTTTGTTTTGAGGGTTTGTTTAAGTTTGTTTAGGGATGAAAAGGTTTGTTCAAACCCTTTTCTAACATGAATTATTAGGGGTTGATTAAGTTCAATTGCCCATCCTACTTGGGTTTCAAAAGCTTCTATCTGTTCATTAATATAGGTCTTGTCCCAATAAAGATCAATACCAATTTCCCCAATTGCATAAATCTTGATCTTATCAATATAGGATTTAATCGTTTGAAGTTGTGTTTGATAATTTGAATCAACCGAGGTTGGATGAAGTCCAAGAGTTGGGAAGAAACAACCATCCTTTTTACTCAAACTAAGCATTGGCTCAATTGATTCAACGTCAATATTTGGAAGGATTATCTTTGTAACCTTTTCTTCTTTTGCTCTAAGAATTACCCTATCTATATCTTCTGAAAATTCTTGAGAATAGAGATGAGAGTGAGTGTCTACGTAATTCATAATGGTTGATTAAAATAAAAAAAGCCCAACCTTTAAAAGGAAGGGCTTCTTCAATCAATTAAATATATTATAAACTTGCTATCCTTTTCATACATTTTGACTTAAGGTTTGAAGCCTTATTCTTATGTATAATAGAACGTTTTGCCAATTTATCAATGGATGACAAAAGCTTAGGAAGTTTTTCTTGAGCGTTAGTCTTGTCTTCTAAAGCACGAAAATCTCTTAAAGCATTACGCATTGTTTTTGCATAATAACGATTAGCTATTCTTTTTCTTTCGCTTGAACGAATTCTTTTTTGTGCACTTTTGTGATTTGCCATAATTCTTTTTCTATTTTACTTGTACCCCGTAGGGGATTCGAACCCCTGATTTCAAGAATGAAAATCTTGCGTCCTAGGCCAACTAGACGAACGGGGCGTCTGATTGTTTTTTCGCCGTGCAAAGGTACAATCTTTTTGATTACTACCAAATTTTATTGTAAAAATTTATTTTTTATTTATCTCCTTCACGCCTTATCTTGCTTAAATTCAAATCCTAAACGCTTTCCAGTAATTTGTTTTTTAGTGGATTGATTTGACTGAATTTCTCCAACAGTTGTAATTTTAACCTCATCAAAAGGCGGTGTGAGCAAATCAAAATTATTTACATATTCCATTGATGAAACTATAATATTATGTATAGATGCTTTATCTATAATTGCTTTATGAAAGCTTGTGTACATAAGCCCAACCTCTCTTTTTCCTTCAATAAAATAGTGATTTTCCTTGTTTATAAATACTCTTCCAATCAAATAACCTATGTCTAAATCGCGATGATAATCAAATGAATCTGAAAGGAAATTATAAATATTTATCATTCCGCAATATGAACGTTTGACATCTTCCTTAATATAGGGCAATCTCATAACCTCATGCAAACGAGGAAATTCAAATATATTGGTGTGGAGAATAAAAACCAATGTATCTGATCCAAAACTAAGTTTGAATTCAAAATCACCTTTGTTTTCAAATCTGCAATTAATTATTGGGTATCTTTTATTTAGCTCCGAAACTATCTCCTTTGACACCTCTTTAAAAATATTAAAGGCTTGATGAGCATTATCACTAACAAGATTATTTAATTCTGTTTTTTGTTGAATTAAATTTCCAAGTTCTATAGTATTCATATTTATTATGTGTAAAATGAAAAAAAACTTTTGATAAAAAAGCCCTGAAGAAGAAATTTCATCAGGGCTCTATCTTAATCAATCCGATGATTTATTCAGGATGGATTGCTTCAACTGGGCATGCATCAGCACAACTACCACAATCTGTACAAGTAGTTGGGTCTATTTTGTAAATATCTCCTTCAGAGATAGCTCCTACTGGACATTCATCTATGCATGTTCCACATGCAGCACAGTCTTCAGAAATTTTATAAGCCATGACTTTAAATAATTTTGGTTTGTATTAAAGTGCAAATGTACGAATTATTTCTTAAATTTGCCCCGTAATTGAATTAAAACAACATGTAATTATGACAAAAACAAACCTAATTAACTCCATATCAAAGATTAATGCTATTTTTTTATTAGTATTAATTTTTTCCTCCTGTACCAAAAACAACAAGGAAGTTATCTCTTTTTATGAAAATGGAAACCCCAAATTGGTTTATTTTACAAAAATGGACAAAAATATTAAGTACAAGGTTGCAGAAAAAATGTATTATGAAAATGGCAAATTGCAATATGAAGGAAATTTCAATAATAATGAGAAAACTGGCAAGTGGACTTACTATTTTGAGAATGGAGCAATATTTTCTAAATGCGACTTTACCAATTCAAAGAGTGGAAATGGATGGGAAGTCTATAAAATGGACAATACCAAGATAGTAAGCTCTAAAGATAAGATTGATGAAGTTAGTTTTTATCCTGAAGGAACTTTGGCTGCCATTAAGTTTAGAAATCAAAATCAAGAGAAAGAATATAAATTCTTTCCAAGCTTTAAAGTTATGGAAGAAAGAAATTACAAAGGCAATATCTTGAATGGTCAAACTCTTTCATTTTATGAGAATGGGAATATAAACTCAAAAAACTATTTCAAAGATGGTATGCAGGATAGTATTTACGTTTTATATTATGAAAATGGCACAACTCAAATTAAGGGTAATTATAAGTTAGATACTAAGGTTGGTAAATGGGAATATTTTAGGGAAGATGGCTCCCCTGATGGTGAAGAAATATATGGTGATGAGGGTTCACTCTTGAAACCAAGAGACACTGGTCTAAAGTATTACGATAAAGAAGGAAATGAAATTAAATTTTAGATTTATAGATTATGAATAGAATTATTACATTAATAATTGTGTTTACATTGAGTTGTACTAATGTATTCTCACAAGCATTTTATAGGGTTCCAATTGAAAAAAAAGGCTCCGAAGCAACATTTAAAATTGATAAAGACACTTATAAAGCAAGATTTGGAATAACAAGCGAGTCAAGAAGACCAAAAATTAACTTCAGCTCAAAGACAAACTACACTTACAACTCAATTTATCAAGATGCAAAATTGGATTTTGAAGTTTTTTCCTGTCCAAAATCAAAGTTTAGCTTTCTTCTAATCAATAATTACTACGATTTCTCCTTAGGAGCAGACCTATATATTATTGAAAATGGGGAATTTTCTTTTATTGGAACCCTAAGTATTGGTGCTTATAATAGTATTGAAGGGGAAAGGATGAATTATAATTCAATCTTACCATATATTTCTATCGTGCATACAACCGAAAAAACCTATTTTTCTTTTGAAACTCCTTTGGTTGTACTTAATCCAGGAAGTCAAGACGAAAGAATTATTGAAGGAAATAAAATACACTACACTCTCTCAAACAACAAACTAAATCAAAACATAACACAATAGAATGAAATTTGAAGATATTGAAATTATGTCACCCGTTGGATCATACGAATCGCTAATGGGTGCAATACAAGGTGGAGCGAATTCTGTATATTTTGGAGTTGGAGAATTGAATATGCGTTCTCGAAGTGCCAATAATTTTACAATTGACGACCTTAGAAATATTGTTGCTATTGCACAAGAACATAAACTAAGAACATATCTTACCCTAAACACCATTATATATAATGAAGAATTAGATTATATGCGAAAGGTTGTTGATGCTGCAAAGGAAAGCAACATTACAGCAATCATTGCTTCCGATATGGCAGTAATTTCTTATGCAAGAGAAAAAAATGTTGAAGTTCATCTCTCAACCCAATGCAATGTAACAAACACTGAAGCAGTAAAATTCTATTCTCAATTTGCTGATGTAATTGTAACTGCAAGAGAAGTTTCACTTGAGAAAGTTAAGCAAATAACTACCTACATAAAAGAAAATAATATTAAAGGACCTTCAGGACGCTTGGTTCAAATAGAATGTTTTGTTCATGGAGCCTTATGTATGGCCGTTTCTGGCAAATGCTACTTATCATTAGACAATGCCAACAAGAGTGCTAATAAAGGAGCTTGTCTTCAATATTGTCGTCGTCCATATAAGGTTACTGACATTGACGGAGGAACTGAACTTGTTGTTGACAATCAATATATAATGTCTCCTAAAGATTTGAAAACAATAGATTTCTTAGATAAAGTGTTAGATGCTGGTGTTAGAGTTTTAAAGATTGAAGGAAGAGGTCGATCTGCTGAATATGTAAAAACTGTTACCAAAACTTATAAGGAAGCAGTGAAAGCTTATTTTGACGGAGAATTTACTCAAGAGAATAAAGACAGATGGAATGCTGAACTAAGCAAAGTATATAATAGAGGCTTTTGGGATGGCTACTACTTGGGACAAACTATTGGTGAGTGGACTGAAAAATATGGTTCAAGAGCAACCAAGGTTAAAGAATTTATTGGAACAATTACCAACTACTTCAAAGATATTAATGTTGCTGAAGTAAGACTCGAAACAGGTGAACTAACTATTGGGGATGATATTATTATTCTTGGAAAAACAACTGGAGTTTATGAAGATACAATCAAAGAAATTAGAGTTGACTTACTCTCAGTTGAAAAAGCTGTAAAGGGAGATATGTTTTCTATACCAACACACGAAATAATTAGACGAGGCGATAAACTATATAAAATTAAAGATGCTGAAATTTAACTATCATAGTCATTCCACTTATTGCGATGGGAAGAATACCCTTGAAGAAATGGTTATTTCGGCTATTGATAAGGGATTGAAATATTTTGGATTCTCTGCTCACTCTCCTGTGCCTTTTGAAAATGACTTTGGACTTCAACAAGAAGAAATATCAAACTACTTGAATGAGACCAAGCGTCTAAAAGCAAAATATGAGGATAAGATTAAACTATTTACCTCAATGGAATTTGATTATATTCCTACAATGTCTGAAGACATAAGAGAAAGAGCAACTAAATACCAATTAGATTATATTATTTCTTCTGTTCATCTGGTATATTCTCCAAATGGATTATGGTTTATTGATGGCTCCAAACAAGAAAGCTACGATAATGGGTTAAAGAACTGCTTTGATGGAGATATTAAAAAAGCTGTTGGAGCATTCTATGGTCAAACAATTGAAATGATACAAGGAGCAAAACCAGATATAGTTGGACATTTCGATAAAGTAAAGATGCATAACAAAGACAGGTACTTTAGAGAAGATGAAACTTGGTATAGGGATTTGGTTATGCAGACCATTGAAACAATGAAGAAGAATGATTCAATTTGCGAAATAAATACAAGAGGGCTTTATAAAGGACGTTCAAATGATTACTTCCCTCAAACCAATTGGATAAAAGCTCTTGCCAAAGAGAATGTGCGAGTTACAATTTCAACTGATTGTCATAAGGCTGAAGAGGTTGACAACCTTTTTGTGGAGTGTAGTAATCACTTAAAGGATTGTGGACATAAAGAAATTTGGTACTTTGATGAAATTTGGAAATCAACTCCTCTTTAATGGAAAAGATTGATAGCCACATAGAAATTCTTATAACCGAAGATGGTTCTTCAAGTCTTAGAAGAAAAGATTTGCAGGAAGGCTATCATTCCACCTATGGAGCAATTGCAGAAAGCAACCATATATTTATTAATGCAGGACTGAGAAACATTGAGAGAAAACCTCAAATAAATATTTTAGAAATTGGATTTGGCACTGGTCTTAATGCTCTTTTAACATGTGAATTTGCAAAAAAAGAAAAGCAAAATATCTTTTATCAAACAATAGAAAAATATCCTCTTTCCAAAGAAATAACATCTAAACTCAACTATGGGAAAATTCTAAATATGGAAGAAGAATTTGAGATGTTACATTCAATAAATTGGGAGGAAAATAATAAACTTAATACCTATTTTGAGATAAGAAAGACAGCCCAAGCAGCAGAAGAAATCTCCTACAAGGAAAACTTCTTTGACTTAATTTACTTTGATGCCTTTGCTCCTCAATTTGAAGAAAAACTTTGGCAAAAGGAAGTCTTTGATAAACTTTTTCTATCGATGAAAGACAATGCTTGCCTTGTAACCTATTGCTGTAAAGGTGAGGTTAAAAGAACTCTTAAGAGCTCTGGCTTCCAAATTGAGAAACTCCCTGGTCCTAAAGGCAAAAGAGAAATTCTTAGAGCCAAGAAACTTGCCTGTGGCATTAAACATTTTCTCGTACTTCTTGTTTTAATTTTCCCTATGCTTGCCTTTTCTCAAGAAAACATTGTAGATAAATCTCAAGCAGTGAAAGAAACTAAAAACAAAACTAAGGTTTCTAAATTCCATCATACCATAGGTTTTAATCTGACTCCAATTATGTTAGGAGGGTATAAGTCATTTGAATTAGACGTGTTTGGAGAAGGAGATAATTTTAGACGAGTTAAATTTGGGGGCTTGCATTATTTGAATTTCTTGCCCTACTATCAGTTAGATTATAACAAAAAAATATATCTAACAACATACTACCGTTACAACCATGTGGGATTTGGTGATTACGCTCAAATGTGCAACATTAACTTCAGCTACAACTTTCATAAGAAAGAGTCCAAAACAACTGTCCTCTTAGGTGCTGGTGCTATGTACTATAAAACAAATTCCAAAGGAGGAATTGCTCCCGTTTTATATTTTTTATA
>ENA-UOOH01002320-UOOH01002320.1-fermentation-metagenome-genome-assembly--contig:-NODE-2320-length-16666-cov-14.483655_pt1 | contig 16666 bp, 13 predicted proteins | sample MGYA00245778_ERZ724025 | MGnify/ENA primary metagenome ERZ724025 (study PRJEB28704, sample SAMN03018313) | fermentation metagenome | biome: anthropogenic terrestrial biome; feature: soil... | reverse complement strand
TCAATATTGATGTAAGCATCACAAGGGTATTTAAGGCAAGCAGCCAATGCGCCATTTCCACCGCCGCTTTCCTCATCGCAGTAAGCGGTGAATAACACATCCTTCTTTAGTTTTATGTTTAATGCTTTGAGAGTTCGCATAGCGAAAAGACTCATAGCAATTCCGCTCTTGTCGTCCCCGGCACCGCGTCCCCATATGCGGCCGTCAGAAATCTCACCTCCAAAGGGATCGTGCTTCCAAGCTGCGGGATCTCCTATTGAGACTGTATCAATATGCGCTGCAAGCATAGCTGAACCGTTACCCTTAGTACCTTTTAGGACAGCTGTGACATTTGGCCGCTTATCTGTGCCGCGACCAGGAAGATATTCAGGATGGCTGATTAGTCCGGGAATATTATCCGGGCAATAGAGATCAGGTTCAAGCCCTAATTTCCTGTATTCATCCGCTATATATTCTGCGCATTCAAGTTCTTTGCCCCAAGTGATGTAATTGGTGCTGTCGAAGCGGAGGAGATACGATAGTTCTTTGTAAAGATCTTCTTTGTTAGCCTCAACATAATCGATAATTTTCTTTTCTAGGGAAGTCATTCGCCCATCTTCCTTTCATTTTTCAGAGAAATAGAAACTCTCAGTAAAGTCAACTGCATACTTTGCCATGCATTTTTCTTACTATAGATTGATCAGTTTTTTTGCGTTCCAATACATGACTTGTTCATAGAGCTCGTCACTAGGGCAGGCTAGCCTTACAGTATCAATCCGGTTTGGAATGATGGATTCCGGAATGCGTCCGGCTCCGCCACAGCAATAATCTGTACCGAAAAGCAAATGATCCTTCCGCTTCACGTCACGGAAAACTTCGCGTGTTTCACCGATAGTTGTACCCATCAAACACAACCAAATGTTTTCGTGGAGATTACATGCTTGAATAGCAGATCGTGTTTCATCATACAGGCCTGCGTGACCGAGGATTACCTGCAGCTCCGGATAACGCTCGGCAATACCCGCTGCTTGTAGTGTACTGGCATAGGGTGGCGTTCCATCATGGAAAAGCACGGGTACATTGTATTTTATTGCCTGCTCCATAATGTGGTACATACCTGGTTGATGAATAAAGAAAGACTGAAGCCAGCTATGAATCTTTATGCCACTGAACCCGTATTCTTCAAAACAGATACGAATCTCTTCCTTCATCTGTTCAGGATAGTAAGGGTTTATAACTGCAAAATTGACGAATCGCTTAGGATAAAGTTTTTTAAAGTTCTTGTACTGTATTATGTTGTGCTCATGACAATCATTGACCATTCCGCTTGTGGGACTAATCCACATCTGCTCAATTTCGAAGCGATCCATAGCATCGATCATTGTTGCTGCGTCAACCACTTCGGTGCTATTGATTGGATAATTAACATCCTTGGTATGACCGTGCGTATCTATAATCATCTATAATTCACCCCCAGAACAGTTTCTATGTTCTTTGACAATGCCTTTTCCAATGCTGATTGCTCTGGCTCCCCATAGCGTAGCTTTTTGAGTTCATAAGAGATTTCACTTCGAGGAGAGCAGCTACCAAAGACGACCCGATCCGGGATTACTTTCATGAATCGAGTCATAGCCGGGGTAAGAGCCAAGCTTGTTTCTAACCAGATGTTGTCTCGCCCATACAAGGATGGAATAGCATCCGAAACAAAATCATTGGCTCCCAGGTGCCCCAGCAGGAAACGAACATCTGGATGCCGAATAGCAAGGTAATGAAGATTAAATGGAAGAGCGAATAAAGGAGTACCGGTGTGAAAGTATGCAGGAACATTATATTCCTTGCAGACATTCATTAATGGGTCGATAATATGGTCGTTAATTGGGAAGCCCTGAATAGAAGAGTCAAAATAAACAGCTGAAAGACCATTTTCTAAAGCTCGCTTAAGGGAATTAACAGCTTTATTTCCAAACCAGGGATTTGCCACTGCATATCCAATAAACCGATCAGGGTAAGCAGCGCAAGCTGCCTGCACAAGCAGGTTGCCTTCTGTGTTATATGCGACCACATATTCGTCGACAGGTGCGATCAGTGCTTTTTCGACACCATTTTGATCCATTTTACGGATTAATTCTTCCGCATTTTGGTTTTTATATTTACCTTGGCCGATGAAAGAAAGTGAATCGATAATTTTCATTTTATGCCTCCTTTAAATCTGGGAGCGATATATTGATTCCACTGAAAAACTTAATCCAATGAAGTATTTCTTTTAATCAACAAGTCGCGAAACGAAGCTTTATGTTTCAGTGGAACCAATATTTTATTATCAAGCAATTAGCCTAAAAACTATACCTTGTAGATAACGACCGTACCCATCCGCTCATCAGCACCAATAGCAAGATATTTCCCATCAGGACTGAGTGAACAGGAGCGGACATATGTACAGCAAAACTTGGCGTCAATACTCACTTTGCTAAACTGATGAAGCGTTAAACCAAGCCATCGCAGCCCGTCTGTATCATCGTAGGAGAACAGAACAGGAATATCATCCTCGTCTCCGCCGACACCATATACGCGATTTCCATCAGGTGTGGCAGTTAAAGCATGAATCGGTCCGTTAAAGGCTGCAGGTCCGAGGCTATACAGTGAATCTTTACCGGCAATGGCAAGCATGCCATCAAGAGTACCTACTAACCATCGGTCTCCAGCCATCTTTGCAGCTGCAACGACCTTCGCCTTATACTGGCGGCCTGGATAATGTGGAAGAGTTCCATGCAGTTCAATTTCAGGGATGGTTCTATCAAGTGCACGCTGAATTTTTGCTGGATCGGCCTCTTCGGCGGGGATTAACACTGAAAGCTTTGTGTCCTTAATTTCAAAATAGAATTGATTCTTCTCTCCGCATACTCCGCAAAGGGTATTATTATCCTCCCAGAAAAGCCCTTTTACAGCACTATCATCGATGTGATCCGGTGCAAGAGCACGCCAAAGGAGTATCGGCAAAAGAGAAGGAATCTGCACAGCGTGGGGATTTTGAGCTGCAATCTCTTCTTGCTCGTGAATCATTAAGGCTGATTCGATATAGCGTGGTGAATTCGGGTTGAAATAGTCGTCAACCAGAAGCTCTTTAAAATCAGCGCGTGTCGGTTCATATATATTGAGGTCAACTCCTATCAAACCTGGACCGTCTAAGCTGTGGTTGGAGTTGGCTGCATACATAATGTTGTCTTTTGAAATATAAAGGTCACTCATCCAAGCGCCACCACGTTCCGGCGTTCCGATGCATCCACACCATTCTGGCTTTCCGCCGCGTGCAATATCCCATCTGAATAAAGGCGATGGAATGCCTGATTCAGGTTTGCCGGCGTAATTATTCAAAGAAGACACAGGATACCAAAGAACACCGTTAACATCAAAATCCATTGCATGTACTCCGTGCCGATTCTCTAAGGGAGAGTATCTATCCGTTGGGAGATACCAGCCCATATCTTCGAACTTGTCCGTCTTCGTATCCAGTGCGTAAATGCTGCGGGAATACATAGAAGTCATGTATAACCTCCCGTCAGGACCGGTTCTGGCAATTGACATCATATTGCATCGATAGGCATGATCATATGGCTCATGCTTAAATTGAAAATTTAGATCCTCAATTTTGAGGGTATCAGTGTTTACCCGGAAAACCCAGCCGGTATTGGTCGAACCATAAACATTGCCATCAGGCCCGAGTGTTAGGCGAAAAGAATAATGTTCTGCGACTTTTCCGAGGTCAATTACCCGTTTTTCGTCAAGAGAGTAGCGGTAAAGATGTCCACGCATAAATCCTAAACAGAAAAGAGCGTTATGAGCGGGATCGTACACTGAACCGTAGATTGATTCATGGGGTTTGGGCATTCCCAGATTTTCTGCATGACCTGTTTTTGGGTCATATGTGATGATTTCGCCGCCGGCAAAGCCTTCCCACAGATGGTGATAATACGCATAAGGAAGCCACGTGGGATGACGTGGGCTTTTATCGGTGGTATGTGTAGTCATAATGATGCGTCCATCCGGCAAGAAACTAATGGAAGAATGAAACTTGCTGGCTCTGATTGCTCTATCTTGCGGGAGAATCACGTCCTCAATTTTGAAAAGCTCCTCAACCGAGTTAGTTTCATAATCATAACGGCAAAGCCGTACATAATTACTGGAAGAGATCTCACTTGCCAATCCGAAATAAAATTTCCCGTCAGGGCCAACGGCACTATCCCAAATTGCGTTATGAGGAAATCTCTCAGGGTAGCAATACTGTTTAACCCCAACCTGTGACATAACACGATAGTCGTCGTCAATTCCTAATAAATACTTGCTGCTCATTCGATTTATCCTCCTTAAATGGCTGAAATGATATAGAAAAAGTATTTCTTTGCTTTTTAAACATATGTCTATCTGTCAAAAATAATTTCAAAATTTCTTTTATTAAGATTATTAGCGCCTTTGAGGTGCTGGTATCAACAGATAAACGAGCAAATGGCGATTATAAGCTATTACAGAAATAATGCCATAGAAATAAATATATATTTATTTCCTACAATATATATTATAACAGCGTATTTTTCTTTGTCAATATTCTTTTAATAAGAAATATGTGAATGGTTAAAAATACATACTATTTACGATATCTATTTTAGAGAATCTGATCAAGCATGTTCTCAAAAGTATACAGGCAAACGCTGGTTTCAAACTCACTTAGCGGTAATTTTGCAATTTGAATGTTTGGTTCGTTCCTTGCGCGTGTAGGTACTCTTTCTCTCATCAGCATAAGTGCAGTCTGCAATACGTATTGATCGATTGTTACCAGGTCGCCAAAAAGTATAATACAATTGGGATCCAGCATATTGCGGATAATAAGCAGAGCTCGTCCAAGGTAATTTGCTGTTTCTAATAAAATCTCCTGGACCCGAACGCTTCCCATCCTAAAAGCTTGATAAGCAGCATCGAGTGTAACCTGTCCGCCGTTCTGCTCTACTACTGTACGGAAAATCGAGCAACTACGCTCCTCCGAAAGTAGATTATTTAGTCTTTCCAGTATATGCAATTTCTCGCAGTAGAGCTCAAAACATCCTTTGTTGCCGCAATAGCAGGTTGGTCCATTCTCGTCCAGGGATACGTGACCAATCTCCCCGAACATATTGTTTCTTCCTTGAACAATCTTCCCGTCTATATAGTAGGCCAGACCTATTCCCGGTTCTAAGCTTAAGAATACTACGCTTTTATTTCGAAGGTCATCCGGTAAAAATCTCATTTCATACTGCCCCTGAATACGGAGGGCAATGTCCACGAAAACCGGAATACCAATGGAATATTGAATTGCACCAGCTAAAGGGAGCTGTTTCCAGTTTGCCTCAAGCCAGTCAATCGTGTTATCAGCGGAAACGATACCGGGTACAATTAATGTCATCGCCATTACCTTTTCCGATTCATCAGCATTCATGGATAAGAAATTTGTTATTACATCGACAATTGCGTTCACCACGCGAGTTGCATTTCCATTGCGAATGACCATGTCGATAACGGCATCTTGTGAAGCCTTTATATGACCGTTGATATCACAAAGACGCATGTAGATTGTGCTGTGGCGAATCCGCACGGCAAGTATACCGTAAGCTTTCTCATTGATGCGAATTAGACGTGCTTTTCTTCCGACAGAAGAACTTTTTTTGCTTGTTTCAATAATCAGCTCCTTCTGCACCAGCTCATTTACGATTAGTGCAACCGTTGCAGGACTTATTCCAAGTTTGTTGGAAAGCTCTATCCTGGAAATATCCTTGTTTAGAAGAATTTCCATCAGGATATTTTTGGCATTTTGTTTTTTTACTTCGACAATAGATGGATTCATAACAACACCGCAATTCTAAAAATATTTTATTCGTTTTAATGTCTTAACAATATTATATAAACTAAAAAGTTTCAATACTTTTATGCCTGCGTTTTAAATTAGATTTTCGTAGTTATAGGTTCAATTTAAGAGAGTATAGAAAACCCTGGTATTAGGAGCATAAAAAGGTATCCAATTACGGAAATAAGGATAATAGTTGTAGCAGTCAGCAAAAATCCCTTTTTCAACAAAAATTTTGTTGGAACACCATATCCAATTGGAATGGAACGAACTGTTGTTGGCAACATATAGGCACTGTTGAATGCAGCTATCGTTATAAAAACATAAGGAATTGGATTCAGGTTCAATACTTTTGTGAAACTTATTACGATCGGAACAGAGATCGCGGCAGCCGATGTATTATTACTTGATTCAGCGAGCAGAACCGTGAAGGTTACAATAGCAAGAATCATTCCGAAGCCGCCTGACAATCGAAATGAAGTGAGTAATGAAGCAAATTCACTGGCTGCACCGGTTTCTGTAATCAGATACCCGACTGCCAAACCGCTGGAAATCATGAACAAAATGCCCCAATATACTTCCTTAAATGCTTCTGTCCAACTTAGAAGAGGTTTTCCATCCTTTGCAGGAATGAAAAAGACGGAGAACGCAAGTAAAATGAATACATATGCAGGTTTTAAATTGGGTATCAAATCGACATAGAGTGGACGGGCAAAGGGGAGAATGATCATTAATGCGAATAAAAGCAATCCAATCTTTTCGTAGCGGGACATAGGTGGTAGTTCATTATAGGTGGAGCGGAAAAATTCCCGTGAGCGGGGGAGCTTCGCTCCTTTTGGCTTCAACAGCATTAAAACAATAAGGTTGCCAACCAAAAGTAAAATGAGGAACGGGATAAAGCGTACTGCCCAATCAATATACAAAAATTCTTTTCCAATTAAATCTTCTAAGTATTCTATAGCCACGAGGTTCATTGCACCACCTATCGGTGTTCCCAGTCCACCGATGCCACAACCCCAGGCAATAGAGCAGAGAATGAAAGCGCCTGCTGTGCTTTTGCTGCAATCGTTCTCGCCGGCTGATTTGATCATGGAAAAAGCTATTGGTGTCAGCATTGCGCAAACAGCAAGATTAGGAAGGAACATTGATAAAAAAGCGGAGGCTGAAAACCATACAATTATTTGCTGTCCCAACGATGGTCCGATTAAAACAAGGGAGCTGATAGCTATGCGCTTATCGAGCCCGACCTTATTCCAATATAGTGCAATGATATCAGCACCTAAAAGTAATACGAATGTTTCAGTGGCATACTTTCTCAATAACTCATCCATTGGTATTAATTGAAAAAATAAATTAACCAAAATAGGAACAAAAGCTGTGACACCAATTTCAACAGGTAGATTTGCCCACCAAATGCCCATCCATATCAGCGTTCCTATCGCAGCGCTGGAAGTAGTTGAAAATACGTCACCAGGTAAGAGTAATACTGCCACAACAAACATTAATGGTCCTGCCAGCAATGAGATTAAGTTTTTGTTTCCCTTATTAGTATGACTTTCCATGTGTTATTTCCTCCTGTACTCATATGATGATATTTTTGATTTTATCAGAGAAACAGATAAAAGTAAATAAAATTCTTAATATAAGAAATATTATTGATTATTGCGCATAAATGTGGTAAAGTTAGATATGGTTATACCGCAATAAAAAATAAAAATAAAAACATAAAAGTCAAAACAGGTACATGTACAATATGAATAATAAGCACATCTGCAATATAAATTGAAAAAGAAATTGGATTATATATTGTAGATTGTACGAGCTTATTTTTCAATTTATATAATAAAAGGAGAATAAGAATTATGAAAATGTTTCAGGAAAGCATTACGGTAAAGTCCGAAGGGCTGCATCCGACTTTTCACGATATCACAGCTCAGGTGAAGGATATCCTTGAACGTTCCGGCATCAAAAATGGACTTTTAACAATCTATTCACATCACACCACCTGCTCTGTCATGATACAGGAATGCTCTCACGACAAAACATATTTCGGACTAGAGTATCTACAGCAGGATTTGTGCAACCTTATGGAAAAATTTATTCCAACCTGCAGAGTTCAAAATCAATATTTACATCCAGGTCCTGAACACATTAAGTTTGGCGCAGAAGCAGGTGATCCTGGTCCATGGGCCAGCCTGAATACCGATGCCCACCTTAGAAGTTGCCTGTTCGGGCGTTCTGAGAGTATCAATGTTGAAAATGGAGTACTTGATTTGGGTGAGTTTGGGTTTACTTATTTCATTGATTGGGATCAGGTGCGTGCTCGCACTCGTGTTGTTAAAGTCACTGTCATGGGCGAATGAACCAAACCGACAGAACAATGAGGAGGAGCTTAAGATGAAAACCAAAATCAGAACACCCTTTTTCGAGGTTGGTGTAAAAAATTACATCTATGGTGATGATGTTCTGCAACTAGCAATTGCTGCGGACAAAACTGCTAAAAAATATGACATTGATGTACTTTTTACCGCACCATACACTGAAATACGTCGGGTTGCAGAACATACCAATCGCCTGATTATAATGGCGCCCTATATGGATGTCCTCCGCCCCGGACGTGGTCAGGCGGATGTGCTGCCGGAGGCTGTCAAAGCTGCAGGGGCAAAAGGGGTTACCGTCAATCATTGTGAACGACCTATGACGCTGTCAGCTATTAAAAAGACAATTGACAGAGCCCATGAATTAGACATGTTTGTCTTTGCTTGTGCAGATACTATTGCAGAGTCACAGGCGATAGCGCAGCTACACCCTGACATTATTAATCCGGAACCTACTGATCTCATTGGTTCAGGCAATGTCAGCGACATGAGCTATGTCATGGAATCAGTCCGGGTGATTCGGGCAATTTACCCCGATATCCTGGTCGAACAGGCTGCTGGGATAACTAATGCACAGCAAGTCTATGACTTTATTATGGCGGGTTCTGATGCGGCCGGTGCAGCTTCCGGCATTGTTAATGCAACCGATCCTTTAAAAATGCTGGATGAAATGGTTTATGCAGTGCGAAGAGCTGCTGATGAACTTTATAATTTAAAAAACAGGAGGCCTATATGAAATTATTGCGTGAGACCATAGAAACACAGTCAACCGGTATGCGACCGACATTCACCACGCTGACTGAACAGGTTCAAAAAATAGTCGACAGGTCAGGTGTCAAAGATGGCATATGTGTCGTGTATTCGCACCATACAACTTGTTCTGTAATGACGCAGGAAAGATCGTTTGATATGACATATACCGGACTGGAATATCTTCAACAGGATTTGACTGATATTTTTGAAAACATCATTCCTACCTGCAGAAAGGAAGGACAGTACATGCACCCGGGTCCGGAACTGACTAAGTTTTCCGAAGAGCATGGTGAAAGTAAGATGGAAACACTCAACACAGATGCGCATCTTCGGTCTGTATTCCTTGGACGAAGCGAAACAATTGTCATTATTGACGGTAAACTGGATTTGGGTGCTTTTGGTCATATCTATTTTGTTGATTTTGATCAGACACGATCTCGTAAGCGACAGGTCCAAGTTCAGATCATGGGAGAATAGTTGAAATGTGTCTACGGATTACTACATAAACATAGCTTTGGAGGACAATAGTATGGACCGTTTGAGGGTAACGAAAGAACGGCTCGAAAAGGATGTAGCCTCATGTGGGTTGCATGCCGGAGACACAGTTCTCATGCATAGTGGACTTAAGGCAATTGGGTTTGTTGAGGGTGGACCGGACGCTGTGATTGACGTACTTCTTGCACAGCTTGGCTCCGATGGAACTCTTATGGTACCGGCTTTTACTTACTCATATGCAGGGAGGACAGCGACAATACCATTCGACGTGAAAACAACACCGGGGTCTCGAAATGGAGCAATCGCTGACCGGGTCAGGGAGAGACCGGAGACCGTACGTTCTGCTCATCCGTCCCATAGCTTTGCAGCTATTGGAAGGAACGCACATTTTCTTTGTGATGATCATCAGCTTGAACATGCGGTTAGCGAGCCATCACCTCTGACACGACTCATTGCACTTGACGGACGAATTTTCTTTCTTGGTTGTGGAGTCGAAAGCAATGTGATGTTACACCTAGCTGAGGCGATGGCTCGCTTCCGTTATGATCACATTCCTTTTTCTCCGCAATGGGGTGAAGAATATTTAATTGCCTCGCCGGATGGTCCAATACGTGCGCATGTATCGGAGCACCCTGGCTGTGATATCAGATTTCCAATTGTCGCAGATAAACTATTAATGGAAGGACGCGGCATTCGTAGTTCAGTCGGAATGGCACAGACATTCTTGTTTAACGCAAAGGATATCCTTGAAACGGGTTTGCAAATGCTGAATGAAAATCCGGACATACTTCTTTGCCATCAGCCGCACTGCGAGGCCTGTGAGCCAAGGCGAAAGTATCTTAAGGGGATTGGTGCTATTTAACCATAGCCAGCAGTTCAATGAGCGCTTGCGCGAATTGTGCGCCAAAACGCGGGCGCTGAAAGCGCCTTCCTTGCGCGTTTTGTGTGCAACGCGCCGCGAGCATTTTATCAAATGCCCTTCAGTGGGGGATTGTACCCGCCACTGAAGCAGAAATCGGTTTATCCCCCGCCTATAGAGGCAGGGGTCTTAGGGCATTTGATAAAAAACCTATTTTTACCGATCACCATTTTCAATAATGAAAGGTAGGAAAATATGCTATTTCTCGGAATTGACATCGGAACAACCGGCACTAAAAGTATACTTGTTGATGAGCAGGGTTCCATCATAAAGCGGGCTTATCATGGATATGGTCTAACTTCACCAAGACTTGGCTGGGTCGAGCAGAATCCATTGGATTGGTGGGAAGCAGTGAAACTCACAGTAAAAGAGTGCTTAAATGATGAACAACTTAAAGAAAGATTGTGTGCCTTGGCAATCTCTGCGCAGGGAGGCAGCATGGCTTTATTGGATCAGAGCGGAGAGTTTTTGGGGGATGCAATTTCTTGGCTGGATACCAGAGCTAAGGTTGGAAGACAGACTTTTATTGATGATAAAGGTGCTGAATATTACCACAAGAGAACCGGGTTTATGTTGAACACAGGTCTTGCGATGCAAAATATCCGATGGCTCAAGACACATGATCCAGAACGATTTGACAAAGTAGCCGCAGTATACACAACCCTTGACTATATTAATTTTAAGCTATCCGGGAGGGCAGTCATCGATCCGTCATGTGCCTCTTTGATGCAGCTGCTGAATATCAGGCAAAAATGCTGGGATGAAGAAATTCTCGATCTGATAGGCTTCGATCAAACCAAGCTGGCGTTGATAAAGCCGTCTGGTAGTCTGGTCGGTAACTTGACAGCAGACGCTGCTGCTGAGCTAGACCTACCGGAAAACATCAAGGTATACAACGGCGGGCTTGACCAAAGCTGTATGGCATTAGGTAGCGGTGCTATCAACAATGGCGATGTGGTTCTGTCAACCGGTACAGCTTGGGTGATGTTGGCGATTACAGACAAACCGGACGTTATCAGGGGCTTAAAGTTTTCAGTTATCCCTCATGTAATCGAAAATAAATGGTGTTTCTTTTCGTCAATTCCTTCCGCCGGAGCCTCTTTAGATTGGCTTAGAGAAAAGCTTCTCAGTATGGATGAAACAGAATCTTACAAAGATATGGATATTAAAATTGCTGAATGCGAGCCAGGAGCAAAAGGCATCACACTATACCCGTTTTTTACCGAGGCTGCAGGACATACTTCACAAGTAATCGGACTGACCTTAGCGCATAATCGCTATGATGTTCTTAGAGCTTATATGGAGTCGATCTGTTTTGAGATAAAGCTTTTGCTTGATGCGCTTGCCAGAGAAGGTTTTAAGCATGAGAGCCTAAAAGTGACAGGAGGGGCTTCCCGTAGCAAAATTTGGATGAGTATCCTCAGCAATGTCCTAAACAAAACAGTTCATGTTGAATCTCAACCTGATGCTGCTTGCATCGGCGCTTGCAGGCTTGCTGCAATTGGATCCGTGAATGCTTCTGCAGCCGACTTTGGATATCAGCCTGATACCGGCAAAGCCACCGATAAGATTGAAACCGAAGGCAGATTCGAACCAAACAAAAATGAGACTGAAATTTATCAAAAGCTTTATGAAAAATACATCCAGAATCGGGCTGCTGGAAACTAGCTGAAGCTGTGAGCTAATAATTGTAGGAGGTAATAGCATGGCAAAACTATACAATCAGAGCCTGAGCAAAAGGGACTTACTTGCCCGGGTCAGTCATTTGTCCCAGATTAGCGGTCCCAGGTCATATACCTTTAACGAAGGTAAAGCCAAGGGCATGACGGCTATCGATATCCGCACCGGTGGCGGTTTGTCGTATACTGTTTTGCCAGACCGGGGACTTGATATTGCCTGGGCTGAATACAAAGGGATACCGCTTGGTTATATCAGTAAATCAGGTCTATCTTCACCGCAATACTATTGCCCGGATAAGAGCACCTGGGGTGAAAGCTTCACTGGTGGATTATTAACCACTTGTGGCTTGATGCATGCTGGGAACAGCTGTGTTTACAACGGCAGGAAGTTCAGCACCCACGGCAATATCTCCAATATCCCCGCAGTTGATATGGGTTCCTTTCAAGAATGGGAAGGCGATGAAATGCGTATGGGCGTCAGGGGCACGCTTCTTAACGGTCATTTATATCGTGAAAACCTGGAAATGAATAGAACATTGACATCCTGTTTAGGTGAAAATATCATACGGATACATGATGTGATTACTAACAACGGATTTGAACGAATGCCTCTAATGCTAATTTATCATATGAACTTTGGTTTTCCTTTTGTTGATAAAGATACTATTCTGGACGTTGACGCAATTAGTCGCAAAGTCGCCGGCAAAGCTTTGGAAACGGGAATTGATACTTACATAGAAATGATGAATGAGCCCCTTGCTGATAATCCGGATGTGACGTTCTTTCATGATCTGAGACCGGATGACCAAGGCATGGTGCGCTGTCAGATGATGAACAAGAGAATAGGTCTTGGTATCTATATGATATGGGATAAAAAAGAGCTTTGGAATTTTGCCGAATGGAGGCACCTGAAGCCAGGCGACTATGTTGTCGGGTTGGAACCCTGCAATAATTACATTCGAGGTATTCTAAAAGAACAAGAAAATGGTACGCTTGAATACATAGAACCCGGGGAAAGCAGAATATTTGATCTGGAGTTTGGTGTATTCGAACTGGGGGAGAATGAGTAAACGAGTACAGAGAAGGTGAAACATAATGGTTATGGGGGGATAACAAATGAGCTTGTTTGAAATAAAAAAGGTTGACCGGGATTTTTATGAGCAAGAACTGAAAAATTTCTTACCTGCAAAAATAATCGACATACATACCCATGTTTATGCCAAAAAAAACAAGGTTGTTTTACCCGCTTATAACAAGCGGAAGGTTGTATGGCCGTCATTGGTGGCGGATGAAAACACAGGTGAACAGATACAGGAAATGTACCAACTTATGTTTCCAGGTAAAGAAGTGACACCTTTGATTTTTTCCAGTATTGAGCGGGGACAGGATTTCAAACTGAACAATGACTATGTGGCTGAAATTTCGAGAAAGTATAACTATCCTGCTCTGTATTATTCGCGTCCGGAAGAAAGCGGTGAGGAACTGGAGATGCGTTGCTATGAGGGTGGATTTTTAGGATTGAAATCGTATCTTTCGCTGTCACCGGAATATTTACCGGAGAAGCAGATCAGGATTTTCGACTATTTCCCAAAATACCAGTTAGAAACGGCTAACAGGAACGGCTGGATCGTGATGTTACATATACCTCGCGATGGTAGGCTTGGTGACAAGGTGAACCTTATGCAAATGCTTGAAATCGAAGACAATTACCCAAATCTAAAACTCATCATAGCACATATTGGAAGAGCTTATACTATGAATGATATTGGAGATGCTTTTGAAGTACTTGCCTCCACTAAAAATATGATGTTTGACTTTAGTGCAAACACCAACCAACACGCAATGTACAAATTACTTGAAACAGTCGGGACAAAACGCGTGATGTTTGGTAGTGATGCACCAATCTGTAGAATGAGAATGAAACGGATTACTGAGAACAACACATATATTAACATCGTTCCCAAAGGCCTGTACGGTGATGAGTCGCAAGATCCACATCTTCGGGGTGTAAAAGGAGCCGAAGCTGAAGCACTGACATTCTTTATGTATGAGCAACTTAGATCATTTAAGAAAGCGTCAGAAGAACTTGGCCTTAACAAGGAAGATATCGAAGCAATCACTTATTCCAACGCCAGAAAACTGATTGAAAGCGTAAAGTCTTTCAAACCATGATCACAGGCTGAAATTCTTCATATTGCATAAGCCCGGAAACGTTTTACAGGCAAAATCGTTAAAGTTCAAAGGTAACAGAGGAGACGTATGTGTGCAATATTAGGAAACATTAGCAGAATGCAGCTTGGAGATGTATAGTCAGAGCGAGGAGAAGCAAGCTGACTGGAAAGGGTTTTGCAAGCAAAATCCCGATTCTAGCAAAAAAGAAACAAAATAATATTTTAAAATGCATTTTTGCGAGTTTCTTTATGGTAAGCAATCATACATTAAAGCGGTATTAAAAAGGAGGACACAATACATGAAGAACAATAACTGGTGGCAAGAGGGAATGCTTAGGACAACAAAAGGCTTCATAGGCGGATGGAAGTTAAGCCAAACAAATGTTGAAGATATCCCGGAGATAGTAAAGAAGTATGTTGCTACAGGATGTAATATGGTTCAGATTCCTGTCATTCAAATAGGGGAGGGCTGTGGTACAGATCCGGGTGGATTTTATTTTAAATCAAAAACGGAGCCAAACAACAATCCTGATCTTTTAAAGCCTTTTCTGGATGAGTTCCATAAATATGGAGTCCGGTGTATTGTTTATTTCAACGGCCACTCATTTATCCCGGAATTTTATAGATTACATCCCGACTGGGTAATGTATAACGAGGAAGGAAAGCCACATCTTAAAGTATATGGTACAGGCGCTTCAGCATGTCCCAACAATTTGGAATATCGTGAATGGCAGGCAAACGTTATTAGGGATCTGTGCGAATATGATATAGATGGAGTTTTTCTCGATGGCGACATTTTCTTTGCTCCGACTTGCTACTGTGATACATGTAAAAAATTATTTAAAGATATATACGGGAAAGACCTTCCGAAGAAGAGTGATAAAATGCATCCGGACTGGCGGCTTTTAAGGCAGTTCCAAATCGATTCTCTTACTTCTTATGTGGAGCATTTATATAAAGCATTAAAAAACGAGCGGCCACAATCCATCCTCTATTGTAATGCCGGCCTAAGAACACCGAATTGGACTACCGGCCGTCAGAACAGAAGACTAATTGAGGTTCAGGATGTTTTGCTTAGTGAAGGCGGTTATTTGTATGCGAATATCAATAATACCCCTATTTGGAGAACAGAATGCGAGAATAAGCTTTGTGTGACCCAGAGTGCAGGTAAACCTGTAGTAAGCGGAATGGCTATGGATCATAAGCGCTGGAATTTGTATCAGCTACCTATGACAGAGCCCAGACTTATGATGTACAGCGCACTTGCAGCAGGCTCTCATCCAAGCTCTGCTATTGCATCTGCAGTAGTCAGCAATGTCGAGAATATCATTAATACGGTAAAGGGTGTGCACACCTTTGTTAAGGAGAATGAAAAAACACTATACCCGACCGTTTCACTAGCTAAAACAGCTGTGGTCTGGTCAAATGTTAATGCGGATTATTATGCCGGAGGTAGTGTAAGGCGTACAGATTTTACCGGCAATATCGGACTGTCGGATATAGGTGATCTGCATCAGGAGTTTGAGGGATTTTATGATGCTTGCTTTAGAAATCATGTTCCGTCTAATGTTATCGATGAAGTATCCCTAATAGATGGAAGCCTTGAAAACTTTGATGTTGTCATGCTTCCCAATATTGCCTGCATGAGCGATAAGGAAATGGATTCCTTAAGGGAGTATGTTAAAAATGGGGGAACTTTGATTTCTTCCTTTGAAACCTCACTTTTCAATGAATTTGGTGAGAAAAGGCAGGATTTTGGTCTGTCCGATTTGTTTGGAATAAGCCTTTCTGAAAATAAGACATATGGCCCCTTGCTTTGGGATTATGCAATGCCTGCGAAATCAAGCTCTGAGATCAGTAAAATTTATGCGAAGCAAAACTATATTCCTGCACCTAAATATTGTTTAAAGACGACGGCTGTATCTGCTGAAAAGGTATTTGATTTTGCTGAATTCATGAAGGGCTGTTATGATGGCGCTCCGGGGAGAAGCAAACATGGCTTTATTTATGTTAATAACTATGGAAAGGGCCGCTCGATATATTTCTCAGGCACAATAGGCCAAGCTTTGATTGAATGGCACTTTTTTGAGTACAATGATATAATCGGAAAACTGATTAAAGATAATTCTCCTCAGCCTATAGATTTGATAGATACACCTGAGTCTGTCAGCTTAAACATAAGAAAGAATACTTCTACCGGTGAGATACTGGTTTACCTCACTAATCTGACAGGAACCATGACCAGACCGATGAGGAAGGTATGCAAGCATTATAATATAAAGATTAAGACTACATTGGAACTGGAAAGTATCAGGTCAATTTTTACCTGTAATGAGATTAAAACAGAACGGTGCGGAAATGAATATATTCTTACTGTTCCTGAGCTAAATGAATTTGAGATCATCGCACTTAAAACAAAATAA
>ENA-UOOH01002319-UOOH01002319.1-fermentation-metagenome-genome-assembly--contig:-NODE-2319-length-16672-cov-66.182945_pt1 | contig 16672 bp, 15 predicted proteins | sample MGYA00245778_ERZ724025 | MGnify/ENA primary metagenome ERZ724025 (study PRJEB28704, sample SAMN03018313) | fermentation metagenome | biome: anthropogenic terrestrial biome; feature: soil... | reverse complement strand
GAACGGATCACTGCCTTGAGCTTGAAGTTGGTGGAAACACAGCTCAATGTAGCCATTCCACTCGAAGTGTTTGAAAGCCTGCTGCCTGAGCCGATCGCACCGGGAATATTGGAGAATGCCCGCAAAGTGCTCTTGGAGCGCGTGAACTACCAGGAGCGTCTGACCCCTGACCTGGTCGAACTTAATGCAAACAGTGATCTTTTTTCCAAGGTTAAAATTGGATTGCAGCGGGTTTTCATCCCTCGCCTGGCAATGGCACGTACTTATAATGTCTCGCCTGATTCTCCAAGAATCCTTGGCTTTTATTGGGTCAGGCTGAAGTACTTGGTCAGGAATTATGGGAGAACGCTGCTCAGGTTGCAGAGGCAGGAGGAATCCACCACCCCTGCCCTTCAAAAAGCCGAGAGAACTTATTCCCTGCACGAATGGATGCGCGGCGAAAGGTAATCGGTTATCAGGAAGAATGAAATAACATCAGAGGGTATTGCATTTTCACCACTGCTGCAAAGATTTTTCTGTAAATTCCCTATCGTCATCGCCTAGATCGACAGTTCCATGACGCGCAAAATGACAAATGATAATCATGATTGAGTTTTGCTCTTTGGAGAAAACAGACCGATCACGATCCATTTAACTGTGCCTAAAATGTTGACAAGTGGTACGAGGAGTTTTTTCCGGGAGAGATACGCGAGCAATTTCCCCTCAATTCCAAGCCCGAATTTGATTTGCTTTCTTTCTCTTTGGACTCTGACGACCCGTCCCAGAACATCCTCATAGAAAATCCAACCGTCAAATAGGTTTGGTACATTATCACCCTTACAAAGAATTCGGCTGCTCTTGAGCTTGACTACCCGATGTGCCAATACGTGGCTACTTTCAGGGTGGACAAAAACGAGGATATCGCCCCGCTTTATTGAGTGCATATCAACACGAGAAACAAAGATTTTATCCCCTGAACGAATGAAGGGCATCATGCTACTGCCGGGAGCCTTGAAACTGGCGATATAACCATCATTAATGGCAGCGCTGATCAACGCTTCCAGTTCTTCAGAATCAAGTTTGTGTTCGAAAGCCTGAGGAGAAAGAGCGGGTTGCATACACCCAACCTGATTCAAGGTAACCGCCGACAGTTGGATGGGCGCACCAGACTCTCGCCTTCACCGCAAAAACCAAAGCGTTCATCCCAGGAACCAACGAAAATATTTTCAGCAATCATCTGCCACCAAAAAGTACCTTCCTTATTACCAGCATACCAAGCACCATCAACCTTGCTCTTATCCGTAGAAAGGGTCCCTTTGAAAAGATAGTCAATTTTCTCAAGTTCAGCCGTGCCATTGACCAGGTTTCCATCAACGTTTACAACCATGACCCCTATGAGGTAGTCGCCGGTATCATCCTGGAACCAGATATTCCAGCTGCCCGTCCAAATTGGGTTGCGCAAAGTTGGCGTTATTGTCGGGGTCGACCCATTTGTCTGTGTTGGTCCAATTGGTTGGGTTGGATAAGGGTTTGAAATGGATTGAGTAGGTGTGACTGTAAGTAAAATCTCGTTTCCAGATGGGTTTGTGATGACTAGTTCTGTTAGTTTTGGAGTCTCCGTGGTAAGCAGAATTTCTTCCAGTGCCATTGTATCTGCTGGAAAATCTGGGGGGAAATTTTCGGCTAATTCATTCGCGGGAGTCTGCAGTGTGGCGACTGTTTCTCCTTCAAACCTCTCTAAATCCGGATTCTTTTTCTGGGCACAAGCAGATAAAATAGTGATCAACAAAATGAAGATAAGAATGTTCCGTTTCATGGTCTTCAATTTTATCATCACGAAAGAAGAGATATTTTTGGCGAATCTCGTTCATCCTCTACAGTACCTTTCCATTTTCAGCGGCTTGCCGACAGCGAAAGGATAGAGTTACAAAGAGGACAGCGCTCGAACCACGCTCTCGATTACCAACAATTGTTGCGAGTCAGTCATGCCCGGGAAAAGGGGTAAAGTGACTTCGCGTTTTGCCACATTTTCGGTCATCCAAAGCTTCTCAGCAAAATTCTGAGAAGAATCACGATAAATTTCAAAGGTATGCACTGGTGGGTAATGGAAACTGGTTTGAATGCCATCCTGTTTCAACAAATCCCGAAAGGCATCTTTATCGATGCCCTCAGGCAGCAAAACAGGAAAAATGTGCTGACTGCTGATACCTCGCTTCTCAGCAAAAGGCAAACCCAAGGTTGAAACCAGTTCACTGAAGGCATTTCGATATTGCCTGACCAAAATTTCACGCCTGGCATTTCCAACAGGCAACTTTTTGAGCTGTTCACGCCCGATTGCCGACCGGATCTCATCCAGGCGGTAGTTGTAACCAAGGTCAACCACATCATAAGTGCTGGCATGCCCTTTGTATCGATCCCAGGTGAGGGTGGTCATGCCATGCGAGCGAAGTATCTTTGCTTTTTCTGCAATTTGGTCATCATTAGTCACTAACATACCGCCTTCGGCAGTGGTCATATTTTTATTGCCAAAAAAGCTATAACATCCAACATCCCCCCAGGTTCCAAGTGCCTTCCCTTCCAGACTAGAGCCGACTGCATGCGCTGCATCTTCAATCACGGCTAGCCCATGTTTTTTGGCTATGCGCAGTACTGCGGGCATATCGCAGGCGAAACCAGCGTAATGCATAACCATGATGGCCTTCGTTCGCTCTGTGATTTGCTCCTCAATTGCATTGGGACAGATGCAGAGCCAGTCTTCGCTTTCGATATCGGCAAAGATCGTCTTGGCGCCTGTATAACGAATCGCATTTGCACTGGCAACAAAGGTCAACGAAGGTACAATCACCTCATCACCTGTTTTCAAACCAATTGCCATACAAGCCAGGTGCAGCGCAGCTGTAGCGTTATTGACCGCAATGGCGTGCTTTGACCCTACAAATGCAGCAAATTCCTGTTCAAAAGCCTGAGTCACTCCTCCCATGGTCAGCCAGCCAGAGCGCAAAACACTCAAAACCGCATTTTCTTCTTCAAGACCTAGATTTACATCTGCTAAGGGAACTCGCCAATTCATATCTACTCCGCTAAAAACAGAGAACGCATACTTTCAAAGTCTTCATTTGCCGCCAAAAACTCATCGGGATTACCCAGGTCGCGCCAATAGCCATCATATGGGAAGCAGGCTACCTTCTCGTTCGCTCTGAGCAAGGTGTTGACAAGGTCGGGGAAGTCAAAATATTCCCCTTTCGGGATAGAGTCAAGAATTTCTGGCTCAAAGATGTACATGCCCATGCTTACTAGAAAATTCATGCTGGGTTTTTCTATGTATCCCGAAACCTGGTAAGGATCGTTTTGATGTTCAATCACCCCCAGGTTGATCTTATGCGTACGTTGATGGCTGGCAATTGTGCAAATCGCTTTTTGATCCTTATGAAAATTCACCAACTGGCTAATATCCAGCAAGGTGAGAATATCTCCATTGCAGACTAAGAATGTTTCGTTGAGACCCTCAATGAAAGCAAGCGGTCCGGCTGTGCCGAGTGGTTTTTGCTCAAGAGCATAATCGATGTTGAGATCAAATCGTTTGCCATCTTTGAAATAGGCTTGCATCAATGCAGCCAGGTGACCGACAGCCAGTGTAACATCTTTAATACCTGCCCGACGCATTTGCCCAAGTAAAATTTCCAGGATGGCATATTCTCCTATGGGTAACATCGGTTTTGGTACGATATACGTATACGGTGCAAGTCGGGTGCCCTTACCTCCCGCCAGAACTACTGCTCTCATTAATCCGCCTTTTTTGCTAAAGAAACAATTTTTATTAGAAGATTATTTTGAAAAATTAACGACCATATACATCAGGCTTGTAATGGTCGAGATGTTCCTTGATCCACTCAATTGTTGTTACTAAACCTTCGTCAAGGCTAATTTGTGGGACCCAATCCAGCTCGCGTTTCGCTTTGGTATTGTCAGAAACCAATCGCAATACTTCTGACTTTTCCGGCCTGATACGCTCCTGGTCGATGACGATTTCGGATTGAATTTTCAGGTAATCAAATATTTTTTGAGCAATTTCCCCGATTGTCACTTCGTATCCTGTGCCAAGATTATAGACCTGTCCATCCCACCTCCCGTTACTGGCGGCTTTCAGGAAACCATCAACTGTATCATCCAGATAGGTGAAGTCACGCCTGGACTTCAGGTTGCCAAGGTGGATCTGGTCTGAGGTGAGAGCCTGGGTGATTATGGTAGGGATGACAGCCCGGTTGCTTTGCCCGGGTCCATACGTATTGAAAGGACGCACAGTCACCGACTGTACATCGAAGCTTCGGTAGTAGCTCTCGACAAGTTTGTCAGCCCCGATCTTACTGGCAGAATATGGTGACTGCGCCTGGAGAGGATGGTCTTCGTCAATAGGCACGCGCAATGCAGTCCCATAGACTTCGCTTGTTGAAGTATGGATAAGTTTTACATTCCTGTGCCGGCAAGCTTCGAGCACATTTAATGTGCCGAGTAAATTTGTTTTGGCAGTCTCAACCGGATGTACATATGAATACGGAATCGAGATCAGCGCTCCCAAGTGGAAAACGAGATCGATCCCTTCCATTGCACTCTCAATAGCTGCACGGTCTTCCAGGTTCCCACGGACAATTTCGATTTGATGAAAAATTTCAGGCGGCAGAAAAACGAGATTGCCAAATTCCGGACGGGAAGTATAACGGGTGAAGGCTCTGACTTGCGCGCCATTTTCTATCAATTTTTCTGCCAATCTGGAACCAATAAAACCTGCAGCGCCAGTAACCAGAACCCGTTTGTCTGAAAAAAAATTAGCGTCTTTTCCCATTACCATTTGGTTTAAATCCTTCAAATGCATCTTCCAATTTTTTGATCAAATCCGGCATAACGATAATTTTGGCGTCCGTTGAATCACATATTGATTTGATTTTATCTCTGCTTGTCTGGTCTGCGTTGCTGATGGCGAATATAATGATGCCGATCGAATATTTTTCAACCAATTCCGGGATTGAGACGGTAGGTCCCAAGACCTTCACCTGACCAATTCGCATATTTCTTTTTTTAGGGTCATCATCCACATAGCCTACGACCCCAAAAAGGGTGGAATATGTGCTCCGCTGAATCAGCCAGGAGGTCAGTTCGCCAAGCTGACCTGCCCCGACAATGAGAATTCGCTCAGCGAAGGAAGCTTCACTCCCACGAAACAACAACCAACGATATGCCAGACTGCTTACCAATCTTTCCCGGTAACGAACACCGACCAAACCTACATAGGTTGTAATTGTAATTAACCAAAACAGACTGAAAGGGATCCATGGGTCAGTGAGCCAGAATCGGTTGATCAACCATAAAACAAGCATGGTGAGTCCCACTGAAATGCCAATATCTACGACGTAAGCTGGGCTCGCTTCCCGCCAGGAGACTTTCTGCAGACCCAAAAGCATATTGATCAGACTGATAAAAACTGCGATAGCAAGCGCTAAGGTGATAAAGATCGGTATTCCAAGGTTGATCACAGCACTAAGGCGCCAAACGATTCCAGAGATACCGACTGAAATTGTAGCTACCACGATATCTATCAGGAACCAGGGAACGATCTTTCGGAAAAGTGTGAGAGTTGGCCCGCCAAAAAGGATGCTCTCATCCATCTTTTTGCCCCTGATTTGGGGTAACAACACAACCAGCGTAGCAGCCAGAATGTCGACATCAGTGAAAAAACTCAGATTCTGGATGTAGAGGTGGTCAAGCCGTTGTTTATCTGGAAGAATCCTACGCAGGTATTCATCCATAAAACTTTCACCTTTGAGCATTTTCTCTTCATCGCGATAAACTATCGACGCTGGACTGGTAATTCCAGGACGAACAGAAAAAATCTCCTTCTTAAAATCTTCCGGCCAGGTTAGGGCAATCTGATAATCTTCAGGACGCGGACCGACCAAACTCATATCGCCGATGAAAACGTTCCACAACTGGGGTAACTCGTTTAGTTTGGTGTCGCGAAGATAGTGACCCATCTTTGTGATGCGTGGATCACCAAATGCTGTAATTGACGGACCATTATCACCTGCTGTCTGACGGTACATGGTTCGGAATTTGTTGATTTTGAAAGGCTTCTGGTCCTTCCCCATCCGCAGTCCTCGATAAAACACCGGACCAGGAGATTCACGTTTGATTGCTAAACCTATAATGGCAAAAACAGGCAATAGGAAAAAAAGTCCGAGGAAGGAAAAAATGATATCAAAAGTACGTTTGAAGAAGGCCTGGATGCGGTTAACCGGTCGGCTTTGCTCGGTCGATTTGGTCGTGGAAATAATCTGAGTACGTATCACATCGTTTTGCACAGTTTGCCCTCCCTTCTGTGACTATTTCGATTAGTATCTAGTTTACTATAGAATTAAATCATTCCCCATAAATTAATAAAATTGAAAAACAGGAATGGGTATAAAGAATATGTACTTACCTTTGATCGGCGTATGTAAAGGTTATTACGTCAGCCTGGTTTTTGAATCCATACAAGCAGGTGAGAATTTAAAAAGGAGATCCTTGACAGCGCGGTTGCCAACCTTTGATGCTCAGGAATTAAAGTTCGAGAAATTGGTGGAGCCAGAGTGATTCGTCTTGCCGTAATGAGCATTCCAGGAAATAAATTCCTGACTTGCGTAATTGGAATACCGCGAGTCTGGCGATTGAGCGGATTCCAAATAAAGTCATACCATAATATCCCCTTGCCCGGTTTAAGCACACGCATCATCTCCTTAGCCATGGTTGCCTTTGTTGAGAGATTGAGAATCGAAGAAAATGCCGTGAATTGGAGCACTAAGTCGAATGTTTCAGCAGAAAAGGGCAGGTTCTGCCCATCTGCAGACACCCATGAACAATTCTCGATTTTATATTTGGCTACGCGCAAACGATCCCAAAGCAGATCAACTCCAAACATATTCACTGGTTCAGACCCCAAGTCAATGAACTCCTCCAACACACCGCCAGAGCCACAACCCATCTCCAGAATCCGCAATTTGGAGAAGTCAAATACCCCGAAGCGTTCAAAAAAATCAATAATCGCCCGCTGACGGGTTGCCAATATCCATTGAAATGCAGGATTGGCAGAGGAGTAACGGTCGTCTGAGTCAGCATCATCTGCACGCCGGGCATATTCTTCTCTTAATCGAGCAATTTCAGGGTCCGGATCCTTAGTCATTACAAGGGTGGTACCTTTCCAGTCTTGTCATTCCAGCGATTAGCGAACCTAAACAAGCCCACCAGGAAACCTGAACCATAGCTGACGTGGATGATGGCGAATGCTACAGGAAGCGATAAAAGGAATTTCCATCCGTGTCTGGCTGAAATGTAAATAGAAAAACCAAGGTTGACCGCCAGATAAGCGCCTAGTATCAGCGCCAGAAAAATCCAACCCCAAGGATTTACCAGAGTAAGGAGCAATGAGATGATAATTGACAACACAAAAACTGGTGGAACAAATTGGCGTAGACTCATCTGCATTGGATGCTTTTGCAAAACCCGGACCTTCCAAAACCCGTACTGATAATATTGCTTCCATAATTTCGCAAATGAACCTCGGCTGAAATATGTGGAGCGAACATCTTGGGCTAAAAGGATCTTCCCTCCCGCCTCCCGGATGCGGTAGTTGTACTCGTCATCTTGGTTGCGAACCAATTCTTCGTCATACAGACCGACTCTTTCGATAATTTCGCGAGTATAGGCAGGAAAGGGTACCGTGTCAACAAGCTTGGTTTGACCAGTTTCGGTACGGAACGATGAATCACCGACACCAAACTTTGAGCTCATTACCAGGGCAATAACTTCAGAGATAAAATCCTCGCCGATGGTCTGCATTGGTCCACCGACAGCATCTACAGCGTCTTCCTGCAAATGTCGGATACAATTAGAAACATAATCCGGGGAAATAACGCAATGTCCATCAACACGAATGATGATTTCTCCGGTAGTTATACGAATCGCCTCATTCATCCCCGTGGGGACGATTTTTCCTGGATTTTGAATCAGCTGAATATTAGGATTTGCTTTTTGATACTCCATCACAATATCTGGTGTGCGATCCTCGGACATCCCATCAACAACCAGCATTTCAAGTTGCTCTTGCTGAATGTCCTGTGCAAGAACTGCGTCCAGGCAACGATTGATATAGTTAGCTTCATTTCGGATAGGGAGGATAACTGTAATCATTTTTGGATTAAGGAAATCACAGCCTTGAATTTACCATACTTGGTGCGTTCAATGCCTTGAACTAATTCGACTACAACTTCGACTTGCTTTCCGATGCGTTGATGCACGCGATTGATAATATCAAAAGTATCTATTTCTGAAAAACCTTCCGTTGGAACAATTTTCACCCTAATTCTGTCCAGAGCTTCCTGAATGATTTGCCCTTCAATTACGTTGGGTTGATTTGTAAAGATACCATGGAAACGCACCAACTGTCTCCCATCCGGACCTACAACTACATCTTCCAACCGGCCGACCACTTCCTTAATAACGGGCATCGCGCGTCCGCAAGGGCAAGGTTCAATATCCCAGGCAGCCAGGTCACCTAGACGGTAACGTATCAGTGGCTGATAAGTTCGCAAGAAACTGGTAGCAACTACTTCACCCACTTCCCCTGGATCGCATGGACTTCCATCAGAGCGTAAAATTTCGACGACACCAGCATCCGGACTGATGTGTAGCCGACCATGCTCACACTCGCTTGCAAACAACACGTTTTCAACTGTGCTGTATTCCTCGTATACCCGGCAACCGTATGCCTTTTCCATCAACAACCGCATTTCCGGTGTCAATTTCTCACTAGTTGTTATTACACCTTTTAACGGTGGAACTTCCAAACCAGCCTCAATGACAAATTTTGCCAGAAGATAATACGAAACTGCATATCCTGTCATCCATTGGATCTTGTGTCTTTTGAGTGCTTCGATATAAAAATGAGCAGTATCGGGACGAAGATGGTAAGGAGAAAAATAGACTTGCTGCTCAACTGAGTTGAGACGATAAAAGGGACCTTTGCTTTCGGGGTCTGGTTCTACTAGTCTTCCCGAAAAAGTCGCACGAGGTTCATTAAATGAAACCCTCGCCCAACCTGCAGAACGAACCTCCCTAATTGCCATAAATTTCCTCATCTCTGAAGCAGTAACTATGGAAGCAATTGGAGTGCCCGTGGATCCGCTAGTGTAGTTTGTGATTTTGAAGAGAGGCTTCCGATCTATACGAACAAAGTCATTCGGATTTGCTCGAAATGGTGCTTTCTCCATTAAGGGTAACGCAAAAAGATCACCATTCAGAGCGGCTCGCTTTTGTGCAAGGGTCCATTCTCTGGAATAATATGGGACGGTATTCATACAGATTTGCAACAACTTTTTCAGGTTTTCTGACTGAAAGGATGCCCATTTTTCTTCGCTAAAGATATCTCTGGATGCATAAGCCTTAACAAAACTATTATATTCTCCACCAAAACGAAGCCATTTCCAATACAGACCATATAAGCTCACCACCCAATTTTGGAGAAATGAAGGAAGTTTCGAATAAATTGTATCTGTAATGCCCATTATGAATCCTGTGAGATGACACTGGACAACAAGCGTTCCCACTGAGGAAGGATGACGGTCCAATTATACTGCTCTGCTTTCCTCCTGGCATTTGCAGACAGGTGATTAGCGAATGAAGGATCGCGAAGGATCTTCGTAATAGCAGATGCCATAGCTTGGAAGTCCTTTGGTTCGACCAACATAGCCTCGACTCCATCGCTAGCCATGGAAGGAATGCCACCTACATTGGTGGTTACAACGCAAAGACCATTAGCCATGGCTTCAAGAAGACTGCTTGGAGCATTGTCATAATTACTGGTATTGATAAAAATATCCGCCATATTGAGCCAATGAGAAACTTTGTCGTGGGGGACATGACCTAATACTTGCAGTTTGGATCTGACACCCAACTCATCGGATAGCATTAAGACCTCTTCGAGACTGCCATCACCTTTGTCAGGACCTAACATATACAGATGGATCTGCGGGAATTCATTTTGGAGTTCATACAAGACCCGTACAGCCATGGACGGATTGTAGATTTGATGAAAAGCACGAACCCAAATCAATCGAGGAGCAGCCTCTTTTCTCTCACGGTAAATGGCCTCGGCAGTGTTAATGGGATTTGGGATCAAAATAATATCTGGACGGATTTGAATAAAATCTGCTTGCAAATAGGCAGAAGGGGTAACAACTGCATCCGCACACATTAATACCTTGTTCACTGAGTCGTGGTGTTTATCTGCAAACTCAGGCAATCCTCCACCATGTAGGGTCAGTATGATTGGTTTTTTAAGCCATTTTAGTAAAATTGTCGAAAGTTGAGCAAAAATAAAGGCTTTGCCGCTGAATACATCAATGTGAGCTACCTGGTAAGAACGACGCTCACGCCAGATAGTGAGGAGCATGTCTACAAGGCGCAGAAGCTGGTGTTCCTCATTGGAGGTGGTGATTACCGACCAGCCCGTCTCAGCGAGCTTTTCTGCCAAAAAGTGCCACACATTTTTATTGTGGCGGGGTGCGGGAAGAAAGTTACCGATGAATAGCAGCCCTCCATTATTAAGCATCGGTCCTCTTTTGGTAGCGGTGAAATCTGTATAAAAGGGTAGAAGATCTGTCTTGTTGTGGAGGACCAAAATCTTTGAGATCGAATGCAACAAAGGCAAATCCAAGCATAAACGGTATGGCTACAATACGCATAGCCGCATGTCCCATCTCAACAGCAGCCCAAGCGGCTGAAGCGACCAGCCATGCTTGAGCCATAGCTGAGGGTGTTTTGAACAGCGATCGCATTAGCATCACTACTATGATTAAGAGTCCTAGCGCCCCTAATATTCCATGTTCAGCAAGAATGCGGCTGTACTCCGTATGAGCAGCCACACCTCCCATCACGGATCTTAACATCGAGGACATCCCGGGTCCAACGCCCACAAAGGGATTAGCAAGAAAAAGATCGATATCTGATTGCGCCATTTTAATTCGACCGGTGGGATCTAGATCCGTAAATCTGGCAGAAAGAGCACCGCTGGTGAAGGCTTCCAATCGTGGGAAAATCACATATCCTACGGTAATGAGAATAATAAAAAGAACAAATAATGGTCGTACGATCTTACCGGGTCGGCGTAACAGAAAGATGAAAGCTGCCCCAAGAGCAACCACGAGGTTGATCAGACCCCCACGGGAGAAGGTCAGAAAGCTCTGGACTATCAGGAGCAAAGCAAGAATTAGAGCTATAGTGCGACCTTTAAACTTATTATCTTGGATGGTATAGAGGATAAGTAGCAATGCACCTAATCCCAACATTGCAGATACCTGGTTGGGGCCGAAACCGCCACTTGTAGCAAACACTGACTCACTACCAAATTCAATAGAGGTAGCCGTCAGCGTACTCCTCACTGCGAGAGTCAAAATACCGGTTATGGGATATACAGCTGTCCAGATCGTTTTCTTCAGCGCTTTCTGGTTTAATGTGACCTGAGAAAAGAACAGCACACAAATAAAAACTGCTAGTGGACCGGACATATTGAAACTGAGAGAATCGCGGAAATTGTTAGTAAAGCCAAGTGCATCGAAAGTCAGATAGACAGAAGGTAGAAACAAAAGAAAAGAAAGCGCAGGCCAGAAAAAATTATTAAGAGGCTTCTTTTGCCTGATTAAAGCAACCATGAATATGAAGATTATTGCATACTTGCCAAATTCCCAAAAGATGCCCGCTTTTGTCATTCGCCAAAAAACTTCAGCTCCCATTATATAAGCAGCATAGGGCACGACCTCAGCAAGATCTTCAGTAGTTAAGGCTTTATAGAGCCCCAAGGCAAGTATCAGGATTGCATGCATGGTCGAAAAAAAACGAACTTCACGAAAAAGAAGCGCCAAACCAACATGGAGCAAGAGCATCACCACCACATTACCAAGGCCATTCTGTTCCACCGGTTCAGTTGAGTTTTGTGACCTACTTTTATACAAGGCTAACCGCATCTAATTATTTTCCCAATTCTATCTTCCATGCATTGTTAAAGAATTTGCACACAGCATTCAAATAATATTCATAAGTAAAAGATTCTGCAGCGATTACGCCATTTTGACTTTCTCTTTTCCACTTTAAAGGGTCTTCAACATAACTGATAATGGTTCTGGCAAAAGAATTTATGTCATTAGAAGGTATAGCTAAACCAGATTTTGCATTTGAGAGTATCGAAGGAATACTGGAAATATCAGATGCCAAGGGAACCACGCCATAAGCCATAGCCTCGCTGAGCACCTTAGGCCACCCCTCTGAAGTTGAGGGAAGGAGAATGAAATGGGCATCTTTGTAGTATTTATTGATTTCCAGACGGTTTTTCCAACCTAGAAATGATACCTGATCAGACAAACCTCGTTCTACTGCTGCTTGTTCAAAAATTTCTCTATTCGGCCCATCACCAATCACGTCCAAATGGAAAGCAATCCCTTTCCCTAATAGTTGAGCAGCAATTTCCAATATCCTCCCAACACCTTTTGCCTCGTCGGCCCTGCCAACAAAAACGAACTTGAGAGGAAAAGAAAGGTCTTTCTCCGCAGCTTCTTGTTTAGCATGAAACCATTCTATTTGTGAAAAGGAGGGATTGTTGAATGTAATTATATGAGCGGGTTGGTGTAGCCAAGTACCATTGACTGTAACAATACCTCGGTGGAAATTATGCCCTAACCAGAAACGTTGCATTCTGTATGACCAAAATTCTTTATTACTTGGCTTCCAGTTGCCTGCATATTTTACCCAGCTCGGCTTTCCCCGTCCCCAAAGTTTCTGGGCAAAAAGAGCAATTAAGCTTATCCCAGCGGGGCAACGGATGTGTATTGCATCAGCAGAATTGATCTCATGTCGCATTGCCTTCAACCAGACTGGAACCGCTCCAAAAATAGACAACTTATCCTTAAAACCATCTCCTCCTGCGGGTTTCACAGGGATGAACTTGATCTTTTTACTGGAATAAGGGAGCGAACTCTCAGGGGGAGGCCCAGTATACAAAGGCGCAAGGTGGACAAGCTCATCGAACAAACCGGCCAGGTGGTCCAGCTCCCGAATAGTAGAGCCCCAACCTGAGATAACTCCTTGATATTCATAATGTGGTGTATGTGAAATCACCAATAAACGCATCTCAGTCTTCACCAAGAATTTCTTCGAAGTATCTCAGATAGGATGCTCCAACTTGATCCCACGTTTGGTGTGTAATGGCATTCTTATAGGCAGCCCCAGAGAGTACGCTCAATAATTCTGGGGATTCAATCAGGTTGGTAACTGCGTCTGCGATTTGCTCAAACTGGCCCTGAGGTACCAGAAGCCCAGTCAGACCGCCTTGGACAGCCTCAGCCAGACCTGAATTATCCGTGACAACACTGGTTTTTCCGCATAATGCAGCTTCATTTACCGCAATGCCATATCCTTCAAAGTCGCCATTAGTTAGTTGCTGGCTGGTCATGAGAAACAAGTCACACGCATTATAGATATTGAGTAAAGTAGGTTGATCCACGCGTCCCCAAAAACGGATATTAGCAGATACCCCTAACTCCTCTGCAAGCTGCTCCAACTTCTGTTGCTCGGAAGGCAGACCAGCCATCCAGTAAACCAAATCTGTATGTCTTCGAACAATTGCCGGAAGCGCTCGAATGACCCATTCCTGCCCCTTACGAGGTGTAACATTTCCAACGGTCAGCAAAACAAATTTCCCTATCACGTCTTCCTGCTCACGGAAGCTATCAATAGTTTCAGGCGGGAGGGGATGGAAGAATTCCGCATCTGCCCCATTGGAAATTACCCTTATTTCCGGTTTTGAGATACCAAGGGATAATATTCTGGACCGTGTATACTTGCTGACTGCAACAACAGCATTGGCCTGGTTACAGGTCAATCGAGTTAAAAAAGCATTTATCCCTGATTCTGCGCCAAACTCAGTGCCGTGTCCAACCACTACCCAGGGAATATGATTTCTTCTCATAACAACAGCACTCATCCAAATCATACGCCCACCCGACACCAAGACTATGTCAGGTTGAAAATGATCCAGCGCACTTTTCAAAGCTTTGGCACGATCTCGAACCTTAGTAACGGCGCTTCCTTCAGTCGAAAAGGTAACGATTTCAAAATTCTGTTGTTGATTAAATGCTTCCCGTTCAGCATCAGATTCATAAGCTTGCGGTGTTAAAACCAGAGCTGGATGCCTTTGTCCCGAAAAATATTTGGCTAACTGATGTGCATGAGTACCTATCCCTCCAGGACCGGGTGGAAACTCAGAGCTCAGAATCAGTATGCGCATTAAGAATCTTCCTGTTGTAATTGAGGAATCTCGGGGTATATCACCAGCATTCGCTCCGCGGTTTTTGTTCGTTGTCTGAGAAGGTGGATGTTTTTAGGCAGTAGAAGGATTGCAATCAAGACCTTTAGGAAGCGCTTAAGAATGGAACCTTTTACACTGAAGGTTCCTATCAGGTCAATCCAGAGCCGCTCACGCACCTGTCGGTCACTGAAGTATCGTTTACTCAAGTAGAGGTCCGAAACACTGGGCAGCTCCTGCTTGAATAATTGAGTGCGGGATGCGGCATAAGTATTGACCCGTGCTTTATGCTCCCGAAGCCCTCCCATTGGAGCGTGGTGATGCACAACTTTGACATCAGGGTTTAGTACCATGAGTTCGCCCTGGAGATAGAGCCGCATACCCAAGTCATGGTCAGCTCGCTGTCCATGATCATATGCAAGATCAAATAATCCCGATTTATGCAAAACATCTTTGCGGATCAAGGTATTGTTGGTTGGAAAAACGTTACTGATCCGGACAAAACTAAAACCTTTGGGCAGATCGCCGATAGCGGGTTCGATTGCCACTCCATTAGTAATAGTAGTTTGAAAACGAGCAAGAGTTTCCAGATGTTTTTCAATGAGATCTGGTTGAATTTCATCATCATCATCCACAAACAAAATAAAATCTCCCTGAGCTTGTAGCAATCCGAAGTTTCGTGATGAACATTGCCCGGGTGTGTCCAGAAAAAACCACCTTAAAGGCAGGTCGGAGAATTCATTTTGTAGACCCGATTCCCTCTGATCTTCCGGAGTCTGGTCAATAACCAGGACCTCGAAAGGCGGTATGATTTGCCGGCGCAGCTGATCCAGCAATACCCGCAAATAGGGGTAACGCTTCAGTGTTGGGACCAGTACGCTGACCTTGCCAGTTACAGAGTCATTCTCAGGCAAGAAGTGTTGCCGATAGAACGATGGGTATTGATGAACCTTCTGTGCACTCACTTTACACCAGGCTTTATAGAGTTCGCCTAGGCGAGCAAACCGGGTCAACGCAGCGCGGAGAAATGCCCATCGAACCCAACGCCGACCAAAACCATACCTGATAAAGAGCAATTCATCACTTAATGGTATTTTTAGGTCAGGAACTTGTTGCTGTTCCTGGATAAGCGCTGGCACATGCCGAACGAAAGCCCCCTGGCGAATATATCTCAACCCCAGATCAAGCCCAGCTACATCCAGCGAATCATACTCTGCTCTGGGCCCGCCCAGCTGTCGCAATACACCCGAACGAATAAGGCATGCCCGCAATGAAAGCCGCCAGGAAGTTGCCTCGATGCTGCTATCAGGATCACGATTAAGCATCCAGGTCGGGCTGACATAATCGATTATTTCAGGCTTGCCAGATAAACCAAGTTTGAGACCCGCATGCCAAACTTCCGATGTTGAACTGAGCAGCTGTTCTACAAGGTCCTTGGGAGGTAAGGGAAAGCTCGCGTCCCAAAAAAGCAGCGCGTCTGCGTTGGTTTTTAAAAGGTGCTTTTGGATCATGGAACTTAAGGCCGCGGGGTTTGAAGAGCAAAAGACCACCTCGCCCATGGACCATGCCTGGAAGCTCTCAGAATCACCAATCAGGAAAAGATCAATGACACTCACCGCAACGTCCTGTAAAATTCTTCCCATGCGTCCAATTGATTTTCGATGTTGAACAAGCTTCTGACTCGGTCCATTCCGGCCAGACCAAAGGTGTTTCGCATGTCAGGGTTATTCGCTAGCAAAGCCAATTTTTCGGCTAAAGCCTTCGGATTACGTCTTGGAACAACGAAACCAGTGACACCATCAGCCACATTTTCAGCTAATCCATCTGCGTCTGATGTCACCACAGGCAATCCCATTGCCTGTGCTTCAATCACTGCGTTACAAAAGCCCTCTGAAACAGCTGAGTGAAGAAAAACATCCGCCCATTCCAAGTGTTGGACCACTCGGTCGTGAGAGAGCGCACCGAGGATTTGAACATTTTCCTTGATACCCAGTTGGTGGCACGCGAACTCGAGAGCAGTGCGATGTTCACCCTCTCCAATAATGCGATACTCGAAGGTAACGCCTTGATCCTGAAGCATTTTCATAGCACTCAGAGCGAATTCATATCCTTTTTTCCATTCCAATCTGCCAACGCTCAATATTTTGAGAGGTTTTTCCCTGGTTCCAAGAACTTCATACGAAGATCGCTCGATTATTGGAAACTTATTCAAATCTACAGCGGGAGGAATAAGCATGTGTGGCATATCGGGTGGGCAGCCCCGCGTTTGTGCTCTTCGCCAGAGGTCTTCACCCAAAAAGTGACAGGCATCAA
>ENA-UOOH01002318-UOOH01002318.1-fermentation-metagenome-genome-assembly--contig:-NODE-2318-length-16678-cov-64.534681_pt1 | contig 16678 bp, 15 predicted proteins | sample MGYA00245778_ERZ724025 | MGnify/ENA primary metagenome ERZ724025 (study PRJEB28704, sample SAMN03018313) | fermentation metagenome | biome: anthropogenic terrestrial biome; feature: soil... | reverse complement strand
ACGACGCATACGACAATCAACAGTATAATAATCGCCAACGGGGCGCGATTGACTTTCGACTTCTTATCCAACTAACATACCCCCAATTCCGCCTATCCCAAATGTATCACAAAGAACGGTGCGCGTCACTCACACCCTTCTGGCAAAGCACAAAATTGCCGATGTACCAGAGAAGTGACTGAGAATATCGCTCAACCGCCTGCCGCTCACCGACGGGCTTTTTGCCTCTACATCCGGGTACCGGAAAACAGCCTTGCGGATGCGCCGGCAAATGATCCCATCGTTGACTACTTGTTATAAACATGTTATATTGATATTACAGGAGGGTTAAAATGGAGTTAAACAGGAATTGTTTTGAACCGCTCTATTACCAACTCAAAGAAATCATTCGCGAGAAAATCAGCAATGGTGAATATCAGGTTGGCCATCTCATCCCTTCGGAATCCGAATTTTGCCAGCTTTATAATATCAGCAGAATCACTGTCCGGAAAGCCATTCTTGATTTGGCGCAGGAGGGTGTCCTCAGGCGTCAGAAAGGTCTGGGCACGATAGTCCGCGCGCCCTATGAGGCTACACGCCTCGAGAGTGTCAAAGGCTTTACCGAACAAGTACTCAATTTTAATCAGCGCCCTTCTGCCAAAGTGATGGATATCGGCTTTAGGAAGCCCACCAGGTATATATGCGACAGACTCAGGATTGCCGAGGATGCTAAGGTTATTCAGATCAAACGGTTGCGCCTGATTGACGATGAACCTTACTATATAGAAGTGCTCAACTTTCCTTATGATCGGGTAGAGCACATTGAGCAGGAAGATCTGACTGTGTCGATCTATAATTTGCTGGACCGCAAATATGGTATCAGGATTGCGCGCGCTGAGGAAATTCTCGAGCCGACCCTGCTTGACGAATTTGAAATGAAAATTCTGCAACTCGATACAGTCAGTTTCGGAATGCGGGTCGAACGGCTCGGCTACGCCAAAAATGGCGAACCGATTGAACACAGCATTCATATTGTCCGGGGAGACAAATGCAAGATGCAGATCGAACGAAGGGAGGATTGAGCTGTTAAGCGGCTAGTGGCCGCTCCGGTTTTTTCTTCAGATATGGGCAGCCCTTCTATGAATCCGGTTACTCCGACTGATTAATGATTAATGATTAAGCATGGGGAGGAATTTTGATGTTAGGACAGGGTGTACTCGGCATCTCGGTAACATATCTGATTGGATTGTTTATGGTGGTACTGGTATTCGTTTTCGGAAAAATGTGGGATCGCAAATTTCCGACCGAGATTCAAAAATCAGGGTGGTCTTCCGGTACGATTGCCAAAGTCGCCGTATTAATTGCCGTGGCTGCGGCAGGCGGTTTCATCTCCATACCGGGTCCGGCAGCTTCCATCAAACTGGATTCAACTGCCGGTTACTTCGCATCACTGATGTTTGGGTGGCAAATTGGTAGTATTGTTGCCGCTTTTGGAACCTTTTTCGCTAACTTGATGTCTGGATTTTCCGGCTGGGCCGCCATGGTGCCGTATTACATGATGAATATGGCTTTGGCATCGCTGGCATTTGGTTATGTGTCTAAAAGGTACAACCTGGTGGCCGGCATGATTGTTGGTACCATAGTGAATACTTTATGCATCTTACCTTGGTTCCTGATGCTCGGATGGGGTATCATGGTTCCGATCCTGATCCCGCAGATTGTTGGATCCTTTGCCAACTGTTTTCTGGCTTCTGTGGCATATAAGGCAATCACCGCCGCCTCAAAGAGAAAAAAGAATATTGACATCGATGACGATGAATCCGATGGTGAAAACTCCACCGTCAATCAATAGTACAGTATTATTGGGACTGTACTTTTTTGTTGTGTTTTTGCGTCAAAAGCTGCCATAGATGGCACATCATATGGCACATCATTTTTTAACAAAACATGTTATAACATTATGACATGCCAAATGTAACTGGAGGGCTGTTTATGATAGGAAAGGCGATCCGCATGCAGCGGATTTTTAGGGACGATCACAAAACTGTGATTTCTGCACTCGATTTTGGGGCGTTTGCCGGAACGGTGAGCGGCATCGAAAAACCGCGTGCGATTGTACAACAGATCATCAAGGGTGGCGCGGATGCCCTCATCATGACGCCGGGATTTGCCAGAGCAACGTATGATCTTTTCGCCGGTAAGGCCGGACTGATTATGCGTGTTACCGGGGGATGCAGCAAAGCCAGCAAATCCGATGGCCTGCATACCTTGACCGCCAGTGTTGGTGAAGCCAATATGCTAGGTGCGGATGCCGTCTGTAATATGATTTTTGTCGGGCATGAGCGGGAACCCAGGATGTTCGAGATCATGCAGCAGTTAAGAGAAGAGTGTCTGCGCTATGGTCTGGTGCTGGTCGCTGAACTCTTACCTGCGGACTTCGACAATTCATACGATCCCGACCTGATTGATCTCTGTGTCCGCCTGGGCTATGAACATGGTGCCGACGTGATCAAGACTTACTATACACCCAAGAATTATCACGAGATCGTAACCAATTGTCCAGTACCGGTTGTAATGGCAGGCGGTCCTAAAGATTGCGGCATCTACGACTATATCGGCAAGGCCATGCATGAAGGGGCTTCCGGGGTCGCCATCGGCCGCAATATTTTCCAATCAGATGATCCGGCCAGGACAGTCGCAGACATTGTTAACATCGTACACGGGGAGGGCCGATCCTGATGAAAGCAGCCATGTATCAGGGACCCGGGAAAATTGAGCTTACGGATGTTCCGGACCCACAGCCTCAAAAGAATGAATATCTGGTCAAGGTGATGTATAGCGGACTATGCGGAACCGATCTTAAGACCTTTAAACAAGGACACCGCTTTTTTCCGCCACCATGCATCCTGGGACATGAATTCAGCGGCGTGATCATTGACGCAGGAACCGAAGCCGATCAAAGCCTGATTGGGAGCAAAATCACCTGCGCTCCTTACGTACCTTGCCATAACTGTACGGATTGCCGTAATGAACTCTATGAACTCTGCAATCACAAAGACGGCATTAGTAGCGGTACTTTTTGTGAGTACATTACGATTCCCAAAACAGTTGCCGAAAAGGGCATGGTAGTCCTGAGCGATGATTGTAACATGGTGGAGCTTTCTTTAGCCGAGCCCGTGGCTTGTGTCCTGAATTCTGTCCGAAAGCTGGGCTTTAAGCCTGGTAACAACGTATTAGTGATGGGCGCGGGACCGATGGGCCTGATACACGCCGAAATACTAAAGAAATTTGGTGCCAATCAGGTACTGGTGACGGATTTCAATGAGCAAAGGCTGGCAGTCGCCCGGGAATTGGGTGCCCATGTGGCCAATCCCAAGCAGACTGATCTCCGGCAATGGATCGACGGGCAGACTGGCGCAGATGGGCTGACCGATATCGTGGTCGCGATCGGGACTCCGCAGGCAGTGGAAGAGGCGTTTAATTATGCGGGCAACGGTACGACGATCAACATTTTCGGCGGATTGGCCAGCGATACCCGCATCAATATTGATCCTAACAGTATTCATTATAAGGAAGTGCGGTTGATCGGCAGTTTCGGTTTTGCCCCGAACGACTTTAAGATGGCCGCCAGATTATTGCAATCACATAGCATTTCGCTTGGCAAAATTGTCACTAACGTTATTGAACTCAAGAGCATCGAAGAGGCCTTTGCGATGTCTCTGCGGCAGGAAACGATTAAGGCGGTAATCAGCATTTAAGGCCATCGCCGTTTTCAGATGTTTTCAGATGCTAAGGATGGGGTGAAAATATGGGTGCCATTATCAGCCTGCAAGATGTGAATTTTAATTATGAAAAGACCAAACGTAAAGTCCTCAAGGGAGTCAATATCACCATCAACGAAGGTGAATTTGTGGTGATCACCGGACCGACCGGGGCCGGGAAAACGACCCTGTGTGAAACCCTTAACGGAGTTATTCCCAATTTTATTAAGGGCGATTTGACCGGTACGATCACAGTTGACGGACTGGATGCCAGCAAGACTCCGGTTTATCAAATGGCTTCCAAGATTGGCCTGGTTTTTCAGGATCCTGATACACAGCTTTTCGGGATGACAGTTGAGGAAGACCTGGCATTCGGCCCGGCCAACCTGGGGTTAAGCTATGAGGAAGTTATGCGGCGGGTCGAGCGCAGCTATACCGATCTGAAGATTGGCGAATTGAAAGACCGCAAGCCGTTTGAGCTATCCGGCGGGCAAAAGCAGAGTGTCAGTATCGGTGGGGTCTACGCCATGCTGCCCAAGATTATCGTTTTCGACGAACCTACTTCAATGCTTGATCCCATAGGCAAAGAACGGGTATTTTCAATTGTGAAGGACATTAACAAGCAATATGGCATCACGATTGTCCTGGTTGAGCATGAAATGAGCGAAATCGTCAAACATGCCGACAAGGTCATCGTGATGAACAAAGGCCAGGTTTATCTGCAGGGATCTGTGGAAGAAGTCTTTTCACAGGTTGGGAAGCTCCAAGAGCTCGGGCTGGAAATTCCCCAGTCCATTGAACTGAGCTTGAGGCTCAAAGAGGATCATTATATTGACAAGGTGTTACTGACTCCGGCGCAGGTAATTGAGGCCTGTAGCGGATTCCAACCCAAAACCCCGGCCGCAGCCGCCGCCCCGGCCCCAGCTGTCAAGCAGGCAGCCGCCGCTGGCGATGGCCGTGAGCCCATGCGTGAGCCCATTATTGAAGTATCACATTTGCGTCATTCCTATCTGGGCGATCACGATGACCTGAAGGACGTCAATCTGACCATTAACAAAGGCGAGTTTGTGGCCATTATTGGTCAGAATGGTGCCGGGAAGACCACGCTGGCGCGTCATATTATTGGATTGTTGAAGCCTGATGCGGGTGCCATCACGGTCAATGGCAGAGCGATCGCCGACCGTAGCGTGGCGGAGTTGTCCAGAGAGGTCGGTTATGTTTTCCAAAATCCCGACGAGCAAATCTTTACCGACAGTGTTGAAGACGAACTGCGCTTTGGTCCGCGCAATCTCAATAAGGGGTCTGAATATACCGACGGCATCGTGGAAGAAGTATTGCAGGATATCGGCCTTCACAAATACCGCGAAGTCTGGCCGAAGTACCTGAGTAAGGGCGAGCGTCAGCGTCTGGCAATGGGATCGATTATCACCATGGAACCGGACGTTGTGATTGTGGACGAACCGACCACTGGCCAGGATTGGCGCGAAACGTTATGGATTATGGATTTGCTCAGGAAATTGAATCAGAAAGGCAAAACCATCATTATTATCACCCATAACATGGAGATTGTGACCAGATACTGCAACCGGGTGTTGGTTATGTCACAGGGTGAGCTGATCTTGGACGGAACCCCCAAAGAAATCTTCACCAGGCGGGACAAATTGAAGGAAGCCTATTTGCGGCCGACTGACATTACCTATATCGCACAAAACATTGCCTTCATGCCCGATGATATCATTTCCGTGGACGAGTTCTACCAAGTATTCCGGGAGATGGTGGGGTAGCAGCCTGTCATAGCTGCTCAGAACATGCGCCTGCCAAATGACAAGCTGTTACTTGATGGGAGGAAAAGCAATGCTGGTAGATTACAGAAAGAGAGACACATATCTGCATAAAACCAGTCCCAAGGTTTTGCTGCTCGGTACGTTACTGGTGATCGTGGCGTCGATTCTCTGGACACATCCGCTTTATTGCGGCGTGATGCTGGGGCTCTTGGTCATCTTGGGCAAAGTTGCCAAATTTCCCTGGAGTCAAATCAAGTGGTTCTTCAAGATCATTATCATTCCAGTGATATTTATCATGATAATCCAGGCCTTTTCTCTGGATACGTCGCTGTTACACTCGCACTATAAAGAGGTCATTCTATTTTATCTCCTGCCCGGTGAGCGGCTCGGTTTTAATCTGGGCGGTCTGTTATACGGCCTGGCTGCCAGCATGAAGATTTATATGGTTGTTCTGGCGGTGGCCATTCTGGGTTATACCGTATCACCATCGGATTTTATTCAGATGATCTCGCGGCTGCGTTTTGCCTCGCGGCAGTTTGTCTTTATCTTCTCAACCGCTTGGCGGTTCATCCCCATTATTCAGAAGCAGATCAGGCATCTGCTGGATGCCCAGAAAACCCGCGGGATGGAATTGGATAAAGGGAAACTCATTGAGCGCGTGCGCAAGCTGATTCCGATCGTCACGCCCCTGCTCAGCAACTCTCTGGAGACCGGGGATCAAATTGCCCTGTCTATGGAAGCGCGGGCTTTTGGTGCCAAAACAAAGAACAAGTTTATCAAGCCGATGCAATACTCGCTACGGGACCGTCTCACCAATTACCTGTTGCTGGTGGCACTGGTGCTCTTAATCTATGCTTATACACTAGGGTATGGGGTTTTATAGGTTTATAAATTGGGTTTATTAAAACTGGATGTGGGGTGTGGCTATCATGGCGAGAATCGCAGTCCTGGGAGCGGCAGCCGTTGATACTATCGTCAAAGTTGAACAGTTCCCGGCGGCTGATGAAATCGTCTTCCCGCAATCGATCGACAAGTACCCGGGGGGATCAACCGCTAATGTTGCGGTAGGCCTTAAGCGTCTGGGCCTGGAGGCATCATTTCTGGGCAAAGCGGGCGGAGATACGGAAGGCTTCATAATCAAAGAGGATTTTGACAGGGAAGGCGTAGATACATCCTACTTAATCATTGAAAAAGAGGCGTCTTCAGCGCAAACCTTTATTGCCGTAAACAGTCAGGGCGAGCGCGTCATCTATTCCTTGGGCGGAACGGCGCTCTATGAGCGGGATGATGAAATCAATCAGGTGGACTTCCCCGGCTTTGACGGAATTTATATCGGAGAAGTCCTGGAAAATGTGGCTCCAGCGGCAGTTCGCCGCGCGCGGCAATGCGGGACCCCCATTTTCTATAGTCCAGGCGGATTGTTCTGCAGTCTGGGCCTGGAGCGCATCGGTCTTCTGGTTGCGAATTGCGATTACCTGCTGGTCAATCTTCCGGAACTAAAGCTCCTGGCAGGCAAAGATCAAAAAGAGGCGGCGATCCAGGAGTTGCTGAATTACGGCGTGCGCAACTTGATTGTTACTGAGGGTACGCTGGGATCCGGCTTTTATTCCGGTGAGTGCCGCTACTTTGCTGACGCCTTCAAAGTGCAGGCGATCGATAGCACCGGTGCCGGGGATTCGTTTACGGCCGGATTTATCAAAGGGGTTTTTTCGGGCCTTACAGCAGAACAGAGTCTCAAATTAGGTAATGCCTGCGCTGCCTGCACGGTTACCAAAATGGGAGCCAGAACTGCGATGCCAAGGTCAAGCGAAGTCAGCAAATTTATAGGATAGGAACATGCATTATGATAGCAAAAGACATTTTGTATGACAAGGTCTATGGGTGTCTCTGCGGACTGGCTCTGGGCGACAGTATGGGGATGCCGACCGAATTTATGACACCGGAAGAGATCCGTAAAAACTTCGGATATGTTGATAGACTGGTGGCGCCTTCCGCTGATCATATCCACAAAGATTTGGGGTTCGGTATGATTACCGACGACACTGAGCTGACGCTGCAGATCATCGATGAGATCCTCAAGTTTCGTACCTTTAATCTTGACGTAGCGGTGGCCGCCATTGTCAATTGGGCCAAGCAAAAAGATGTCTTCAACAAGAGCTATTTGGGTCCCAGTTCGGCCAAAGCGATTAAGGCATTACTGGCTGGCACTGCGCCACATCAGGCGGGGAAATACGGAGCGACAATTGGCGCTGCCATGCGGGTACCCGCTTTGGGCTTGGTCAATCCCGGCAATATCCGGAAGGCCATTGATGATGCTGAAATCATGAGCATTCCGACGCATAATACCAATCTGGCCATCGCCGGTGCCACTGCAATGGCCGCTGCCATCGCCACTGCGATGCTGGAGGACAGTACTCCGGAAAGGGTTCTGGAGGCGGCCATATACGGGGCCAAAGAAGGCGAACGCCGGGGGAACATGCTAATTGGACCGTCTCTGCATAAGCGCATAGAACTGGCGATATCGCTGCTGGGAAAAACCGGGGATTTAGCGGAGTGTGCCCAGATTCTTTACGACTATATTGGAGCTGGTCTGCAGACTTACGAAATAGTGCCGGTAGTCATGGCACTGTTCTCCAAATCGCAGCCCGGAAATATCATGAAGATTATTGAGACTGGCGTCAATATGGGAGGTGATACAGATACCATCGGGGCAATGGTAGGCGCGTTGGCTGGCGCTTACTATGGGTCTGGCAATCTCAATTTTGAGATTGTTGCGGAGATCGAACGCATTAATAATCTTGATTTCAAGGAGATTGCAGCCAAACTAACTCGCCATATTCTGGAGCGGAACAATATAGGCCTAAAAAGTATGTCTAAATAATGGGGAGGGTAATTTTGGAATGAAAAAGAGAACTTATTTTCTGGCCATTATGATTATGATGGTGGCGCTCATAGCCCTGGCGGGCTGCGGCGCAAAAAAAGAAGAAGCAGCAGAAGCAGAAGTAGTCCTACCAACTTTGGTAACCTTGGTTAATGACACCACCGAAGTTGCGCTGACCGAAAAAGACTTCGCGGATATGAAATTTGAATTGGAAGTCACGGAAGCCAATCTCCGCAAAGATGCTCTGTTCGCCGGCATTAAGCTCAGCGATTTAATGACCAAAGCCGGCGCTGAGGATTGCACGACCATCAAGGTTATCGCCAAAGATAAGATGACTGTTGAAATCAATGCCGCGGATGCTCTGAACTATCCTATCTATATCGCCAATTCTCAGGATGGCGAAAAGATCCCGGCCGGCGAAGGCGGTCCCGTAAAAATGATATTCCCCTATAACCAGTATCCTGATCTGGAAGAGCTGTATAAACCGTCACAATGGAGCTGGTATGTAGTCACTGTTGAGTTTGTTAAATAAAATCTTCGTTATTGGCCATAACCGCAGATAGAACCGAAACTAATTAAAGTCATTTATCGCATATAGGCTTATATTGTTCCTAAACTAACGGCCCGGCCGAATAACAGTAAGTTGTGTCTCCAGCGCGTGAAAGAACGTTACCTCCGGTTTTGATCCGGTTTTGCCAGCCGGCAAAACCGGAGGCCGCTGGAGCCAGGAGAGGATGCATGCATATCATGAAAAAACTGACCATGTCCATGTATCTGGGAGTGCTGTTAATGCTGGTCTGCCTGTTGGCTTCATGCGGCGGGCATCCGGCTATCACGATGGAAGATAACGGTCTGGATGAGTTCGGCAGCAGCGATCGCGTGATTTTGATTGTGCTGGACGGATTTGCATCCAGATACCTTAACTACTTAGATCAGGATTCCAGTCTCTATCAGCTTCTGCAATACGCCACTTATGATCTGGACGGCCAGACAATCTATCCTTCTCATACTTGTAATGCTCATACATCGTTGATGACCGGTACCTATCCTGACCAGCACGGTCTGATCGGTAATGTTTATTATGATCAGAACGAGCGCATCAGCCAGAAAAATATCTCTGCCGACCTCATCGATCAAAAGACCCTTTTTGAGATTGCCGGCGAGCATGGTAAGAAAACCGCGATTGTCTCCGGTAAGAAGAATATGTTGACGCTGTTCGAAAAGGGTTGCGACATTCAGGCAACGATGAGCGCTCACCCGGACTATATTGGGGAAGCCCTCCAATTGGATGACAGCGAAAACAATGATCAGTACTATGATTATCACCTAAAGACTACTTCCTGGGTTTTTGAAGCATTAAAGTCAGTGCTTACGGAAGAAAAACCTGATTTTACGTTGGTCAATATTCAATCAGCAGATTCAATCGGGCATCGTTTTGGCCCGGATTCCTTTGAAGTTGCGCAGGCTGTCAAATTGATTGATCAGGAAATCGGGAAGCTGTTTAGTTACATGAAAAAGTCAGATATACTCAGCGATACGGCCGTCATGATCCTGGCAGATCACGGCATGTCGCCAGTATCCAAAGCAATCCCAATCAATGTGTTGATGAATAATAACTTTGATCAAGCGGCGGTGGTGGTGGATGGCCGGAACGCCTATATCTGGCTTAATGGAGACGATGCCGCTGCTGTGACTACTTTTTTTGAGGCGCAGGAAGGGGTCGCGCGAATTACCAGTAAAGGCTCGCCGGAAGCTCAGGCGTTGAGAGTGGACTGTGAGCGCTGCCCGGATTTGATTCTGGATTCCGAGCCGGGCTACCTTTTCATACCGGAAGCATTGCTCTGGAAGTATCAAGGTATGCATGGTACCACAGAAGACAGCGACATGAATATCCCGATGATTTTCTTCGGGAGCGGTATTCCGCAAAACCAGGAAATGGCTGATGCCAAGATCGTTGATCTGGCGGCTCTGACATGCAAATTAATGGGATTGACTGCCGACGGCTTTGACGGGACGGTTCCCCGGTTAACAGCGCCGGGAGCGGAAGCGGTTGATTTCTTCACAGGGCAGGGTGACTAATTCATCATGGGCAACTCGATTTTTACTGAGGTACCTCAGTCCCAGCTAAAAAAATGGCCTTCGTTTACGATTCTGATTTCAGCGCTGCTAATTCAGGTCAATAATCTGATGTTTGGATTTAACCTGCGATTATTGACTGATTTACGGACTTTTATCCCGGCCGTCCTGATTGCCAATGCGATCCTGGCCGGATTGTTTTTGCTGTCCGGTCGGGTGGGAGTGCAATGGCGGCTCCCGGCGGCGACGCTCTATGGCAAGATCTTTGGTAAGCTGGGCTGTAAGCTCATTATGCTTTTGATCCTGCCGACCGGGTTAATCTGGATTGGCTGGATGACCGAGATGGTCGCCAAATCGCTCCTGGGAATATACCCATCCTTGAATTATGTGCTGATTATCACGGTGATCGTCGGCATATCAGTGCTAAGTTCTATAAAGGAACTTAAAGGGATGGAACTGAGCAGCAATTTGCAGGTTCCGATTGTGGCACTGGTGATTATCATTGCCGGCATTAGGGTATTGGTTACCGGGAATGCGAATGCAGTGCCGGAGGCGCCGCTGTCTGAAAAACTCAATCTGGTACAGAGCATTAGTTATGTTATGTTAACCTGGATAGGCTTCCTGCCATTTTACGCAGATTATACCCGGTTTGTGAGGACCAAAAAGGATTTGGCCATTGCCACCGGTATCGGCTGGGTGGTCATATATTCGCTGGTCATGATCGCCGGCGGGCTGTTTGCGGGGTGCGGCGGGGAAGGCGGTAGCGGCATCGGCAGCGGCGGCGGTTTTGATCTGATTAAAATTCTCGGGAGCATCGGGATACCGATTTTTGTGGCAGCACTCATCATGTTACTTTGCACGTGGACCTTTAACGATCGCAGTTTATACTCATATGGCATCGTAATCAATTTTGTTACCGGCCGGGAGCGCTATCGCAGTCTGTTTATTATACTTGGCGGGGTTGTGGCCATTTTTTGCGCCTGGCTTGGAGTTAATGATCGTGTGCTGACAGTCCTGAACTGGATCGGAAGGATCTTTGTGCCGTTGTTGGCTGTGTTCGCATATTATTTCTATTTTAAATACCCCAGACAGACACGGGTGGCCGGCGGTGGCGGTGGCGGTAACTGTGACTGTGACTGTGACTGTAAAGCGGCGCATGATTATGAGCATCAATTCAGCTATCAACCATTTGTAGCGTGGCTGTTGGGGGTGCTGGTCAGCTGTCTGGCAGAGAACAGGCTGTTATTGTCGTTTGGTATCAGCTTGGTAGTGTATGCATTGCTAGATAGCTTTGCACCTGCCGGGAAACTTGGCGGGAAGGTGGCAGGCCAAACGGAGACGAAGGGGTGAGCCTGTGATTATTGGTGTAGATATCGGGACAACCAACATCAAGGCCGGAGCGGTTATCGACGGCCGCTATTACGGGTCCAAATATGGCTATGCCACAGATTACCGCGATAATATGGCCGAGCAAGACCCTGCCGAATATCTGCGGGGTACGGTTCACTGTCTGAAGGAATTGCGGGCGCAGATTGGCGGACGGATGAAGCCGGCGGCGTTGGTATTTAGTGGTCATGCTCCATCACTGGTTTGCGTTGATCAACATGGGAACCCGCTTGGCAAAGCGATCATCTGGCAAGACCAAAGGGCGGCGGAAGAAGCCCACTTGATAAGCACGCTCCTGGGTGAAACAGTCAATGCTTCTGCTAATGAAGCCAAGATGCTCTGGCTGAAAAGTCATCAGCCCGATCTGTATCAGGCTGCTTACAGGTTTCTGCAGCCCAAGGACTATGTGCTTTGCCGCTTGACAGGGCAGTTTTTGATTGATGAATCAGCTGCTTCAACAATGGTTACCTATCGCCGAATGCAGAAAGACTTTGAGCCGATTGGCAGACTCGGTTTGGACCCATGGAAAATGCCGGAGGTCGTACCATCTGAGCTAGTCCTACGCGACATAGCCGATAACTATGCCTGTGAGTTAGGGACCGATGAAAACACGCGCGTGGTAGTCGGAGGCATTGATGCTTTTTGTGAAGCATTAGGGTGCGGTATTTATGAAGGACATCAGATTGGGGAAATGACCGGCACCTCCACCTGCGTTTTCGGTTGTAGTGGCAGCGGAAGCGGGGGCCGTGGCGGCGGGGTCGGCGAGGGCGGCGGCGGTGACGGATCGGCCGCTGATCACTTGCCGGATCATGTTATTGACGGAAAAAGGATCAACGTGCTCCCGCTATCATACAGCGGCGGTACGATTGCATGGTTTATTGCCTCTATTCTGCAGCGGCCAATGGATGCGGTAATTCTGAGCGAACTGGAAGAAGGTCTGCTCAAAACGACCCCAGCTGGCGGTCCAATTTTTATTCCGTATATCATGGGCGCTAGAAGTCCCTATTGGGATGAGCATGCCACGGGAAGTTTCATCGGACTGACTAAGGATGACAATCTCCAAACGATGTACCGCAGCGTTCTGGAGGGGTTGGCGTATGATTTGCGCCAAAACATCGAGTTGCTGGATAGAAATGAGTCCAGCGGCAGTGTGATGGCCACGGGCGGTGGCAACAGTAATGACGGCTGGCTGCAAATTAAGGCTGATGTCTGTAACCGGGAATTTTGCCGTACGCAGTATCGCGACGGAGCAATTATCGGGGATATCATTTTAGGAGAGCACAGCGTTAATCAGCGCACAGTGCAGTCAGCAATTAAACAATATGTGGCGGTGTCCAGGACCTTTAAACCCCGGCCGGAATATGCGGACGCGTACCGGCGCAAATACGCCTTTTTTAAGGAAATATGCGGCGTTTACAGAGACCTGACGAGCACCGGGTAGAAAAGTGAAGGTGACAGGAATGTGGGAACAAGCCAATGACATTAATATGGTCCATGAGATTCGCAGTCGTACAATCATCTACTTCGGATTGGGTGCAATTACCAAAATGCCGGAGATTTTTGCCAGCAAGGCGCTCCGGGATGTGCGCAAAGTAACAGTTGTAACGGACAATATGGCCTATAAAGTATCCGGTGCCTGGGCGGAAGTCGAACCATTTCTGCAGCGGCAAGGGTTGCAGTATTTGTTGTTTGATGAAGTAAGAGCGAATCCCTCAACCGCTCTAATCGATCGGTGCATCGATCTGTCGCGCAAATTTGGTACACAGGCGTTCATCGCCATCGGCGGCGGCAGTGTAATCGATACCGCGAAAATTGCCGCAATTATGCTCGGGTATCCGGAGGCTAGCTGTGAGCAATTGATGCAATATCAGTTCTTTCCTGAACAGTCGGCACCGGTAGTGGCCATCAACTTGACGCATGGCACCGGTTCAGAGACCAATCATTTTGGCGTGGCTGGCATTGATGAGAAAAACTACAAGCCGGCAATCGGTTTTGAAGAAATGTACCCCCTTTATTCTATCGATGATCCCAACTTAATGGCTTCACTACCGCTGAATCAGACCCGCTATGTAACTCTGGACGCACTTACGCATGCTATTGAGGCCGCCACGGCCAAAGGTGCCGGCCCTTTCTCAAAAACGCTGTCAATTAAGAGTGCGGATTTGATTTTCCGGTACTTTCCGCGCATCCTGCGCGATCTGAATGACCGTGAAGCGCGTTATTATCTTGCCTTCGCTTCGATGCTAGCCGGGATATCGTTTGATAACGGGGGCCTGCATCTGGGACATGCCTTGGAGCATCCCATTAGCGCCATGAAGCCTGGCGTTCCGCATGGTTTGGGCTTGGCGGTACTCTTGCCGGAAGTGCTGGATACAATATACCCGGCTGCGCAGGAGATACTGGACGAAATACTGCAGCCGATCAGGCGGACGGAAGCGGGCATCAAGACGAAAGCGGGTATCAAGGAAGTAATCAAACAATGGCTGGCGGAAGTCGGTTTGGCGACGACTATGGGCGACCTCGGCTTTGAGCAGGAAGATGTGGCGACACTGACCGATCTGGTCTATACAACCCCGGGCATTCAATATATGCTGGACAGCACTCCGGTGGCTGTTTCGCCGGAAACGGTCGCCAGGATCTTTCGCAATTCTTTATCATGATGGCGATTACATGCGCTGATAAATATTAGGAGATCATTGTTTATCACCTCTTATCACATCAGGCATAAATATTGTCACCAATTAACCAAACCGGCATATATTTAGGGCGAAGGAGGTTGGACATGGATCGATGCAACCTTTGTGAGGAGTTCGCCCAGATATTAGGCGGTATGATTTTAAGCCAAGACCCTTGTACTGTATTACGCCTAAGAGACATCAATGCAACGATCTTAGGAAGACCAAGCCGCTCCAGTTTGACACGCGGAGCCCTTTTTTCCTTTGAATCTCCGGATGCGCAAGGGCGGACTTTGAATTTAGGGGAAACCGTGATTCTGCAAGATGAGATCAACCCATTCATTTCTGCCCTTCGCGAGCAAGATATCTTCGTGACAGCATTGCATAATCACTGGTTATTTGATGAGCCGCGCCTATTCTATATTCACTTCGATTCCATTGATGATCCGATAGAATTTGCCAGGAAAACAGCTACAGCATTTGAATTGCTGACAGATTAACAGTTTTCGGTTATGCGCTTATATATAATAGCATACTTCTTCTAATTAAAAAGGGGGTGGATATCCACCCCCTCCTTGCGTTATTCCTGAAGCTGATCCCTCGGTTCATCCCACGGTTCGCTCGACTCTGCATCCGCCGCCGACTCTTGCCGCAGCTCAATCCTGTACCAGTCCACTTTGCGGGTTAATAGCATTACCGCTACCATAATGACGAACAACCCAACGCTACCGATTAACAAGGCATAATCCTCGTTGCTCAGCAACACGTACATAAAGGCATATAAGCCAGCCAAGGTTGCCGCGGTGGCTAGCGCAGCCACTTTGCTTTGCAGCGCACTGCCCACATAGACCGTGATTAGCACAAGGCAGGCCAAGGCGGCGATAACATAGGCCGCCGCAAACGCAATATGTTCGGAAAGCGATAGCAGTAACACGTAAAAGAGACAAAGTGCCAGGCCGACCAGGAGATATTGCACCGGGTGAATACGGCGCCTGTTGAACACTTCCACCATGAAGAAAATCAAGAACGTCAGACCAACAAAGAGAATGGCGTACTTTACAGCTCGCAGGGACTGCGAGTATTGGTCAATGGGGGAGAACAGCATCACCCCGAAATCGTACTCCCGCACTTCATCCAGTTTTGCGCCGCCGATATTGCCGACCCATTGCTGCGGATAGTTGCGGTTAAAGTCCAAAACCTTCCAGGAAGCAATAAAGCCATTGCTGTCAATACTCCTGGTCTGAGGCAGGAAAGCGCCCTCAAAACTGGGACTGGCCCATTCGGAACTCATCTCAGCAGTCGTAATTTGTCCGAGCGGCAAGAAACTGATGGCTTCACTGCCGTTCAAGTTCAGGGCAAAAGAGAAGTTAATAGGCGTTACACTTTGTTCAGCTGCTGCAGGTTCAATTGCTATTGGTACACTGACACCTGTATCAAAGAGATCGCATCCCTGACGGACACCTGGCTCCAGTTGATACGAATTGCCATTCCAGTTTAGCAGCATCGCTTCATTAATGCCGCGCATATCGGTAATTCCGATAGAAACGAACGCATCGCTCCAGATCATGTCTCCCAAAGGTACGCCGCATTTGCTCAGGTTTTCCAAATTGAAAGCCCCGCTATAAGAGATTTCGGCCACATACAGGATCACTTTGTAGATGCCACGCTGCCGTTCAAAAGGATTTAGGCTACCCTTGATATTCAGAGACTCAGGTAATAACTGAACATAACTGACGCTTGTTTGCTCTTTTCCGTCAGAGTCCTTCCAATGTTTCTGATAAGGCAGTGTCAGCACAATGCCACCAATTTGCTGAGTGTCAGCCCACTTGGCAGTTACTTCGGCCGTTACTTCTCTGCTGCGCTGCTGGCGCTCATGGATGAGGCCCGTAACCATGGAAATCGGGATCAAGAGCACTAAGACCAATAGGGCGATGATGATTATCCGCAGGCTGATTGACCTGCCAAAGGAGGTGGGTTTTCCCACTATATATCCCTCCCGCGTTAAGTTTAAGGCATTATCTATTTATCATGATGCTCCAGTGCCTCTTATGGCAAATTATTCTCCAGCAGCGAGAAAATACCTTTCCGACGAGACGTGGGCGACGAGACGTGGGGACGGTTCATGCGTCTTGCCTG
>ENA-UOOH01002317-UOOH01002317.1-fermentation-metagenome-genome-assembly--contig:-NODE-2317-length-16683-cov-3.995670_pt1 | contig 16683 bp, 20 predicted proteins | sample MGYA00245778_ERZ724025 | MGnify/ENA primary metagenome ERZ724025 (study PRJEB28704, sample SAMN03018313) | fermentation metagenome | biome: anthropogenic terrestrial biome; feature: soil; material... | reverse complement strand
TTTTCCTCGTTGACCGGCGATTCCATAAGCTGAGAGTAATCATCGTAAAAGGTAATCCGTTTTAGAATGTTTACCGCTCGATCCCGCAATACGATGGTGACGAGGCTTTCATCTTTCTGGATGATTCGCCAATAGAAATCCTTCAACCCACTTGGAGGCATCGCGATGACAAAATCATCCGCGTTCTCCGCTAGGATCTTCTGCAACACCACCCTGGTGTTCTTGCGATAGTCATGGCCTGTCCACCATTTCTCTCTTAGAAAGGTGATATGGGAGTTGAAATGTGCTTCTACCTCATGACCAAAATCAAAGAATTTATAACCTAGTTGATCGGCCAGAAGCTCGCCAACAGTGGATGTGCCCACACATGCCACACCAAATAACATGATCTTCATCTGGTATCCCCCATCTTCTGTTTCACATGCTCGTGAATTCTACAAGCGATGGGAGTTTTCCTTTACCTACTCCCATGGACCAGGATCCTTTGCCCCTGCTCCCGTGGGCATGTAGAGCAAGGCACTGAGTGTTCCCCGTTCGGTGCAAAGGGTCAGCATGCTCGCCTGCTTCTTTAATGCTCCAGAATATCGATGATATCGTAGAAGGCAAAGATGCGGTTTCTCCGTTTGTCATCCCCAAAAATCTTGTTCTCCTGTGCGAGTTTCCTGATGTGCACGTTGGCCGTGTTATAGCTGATCTTCAGCGCGGTCTCTACCTCTTTGACTGTAAATATGGGTTTTTGAAACATGAACTTGATCAGATCTTCCCGGATCTGGTTTTCCCGTGCGAATGTGAGCATAGAAGCGAGAAGCTCCTCTATCCTCTCGAGCTTCTCCGTGCTCTTTGTTGCTTGGCCGCTGGCTGCCTTCAAAAAGTATTCTAACCACTCTCTCCAACGAGGAGACGGTACTCTTAGATTGTTCAATAACCCATAGTATCGGTGTTTACTCTTTTCGAGTTCTTCACTGACAAAGAAGGAGGGTTCAGAAATGATTCTTTGCTCAATCAAATAGAGCGTGATTAGGATTCGGCCGATGCGGCCATTACCATCCAAAAAGGGGTGAATTGTTTCAAATTGCCCATGGATGACACCTGCGCGAATCAGGGGATCCAGATCATCGACGATCTCTGCGTTGATGTACTCCTCAAGATTTGACATATATTTGCTGATGAGCTGTGGTTCGGGTGGAATATAGGTTGCATCCTTAATATCATTTGTTGGACCAATAAAATTCTGAATTTTCCGGTATTCACCAGGAGAACGATTTCCACCCCTGGAATCTTTCAGCAGAATGGAATGCAGTTCAAGAAAAAGGCGAGTAGAGATAGGGAGATGACGCAACCGCTCTTTACCCACGGCAAGTGCTTCAAGATAGTTGTTCACTTCTCTTTCGTCGGTGCCCTGTTCGCCTGTGATGTTTGATTCCAAGACCTTATTAATGGTTGTCTGGGTTCCTTCAATACGCGTAGACTGAATGGCCTCTTGCAGAGAAAAAGTCATCAACATTTCCTGGTTGATAAGCGATCGTTCGAGCATAGCGTTAAAACGTTCTATTTTCACTCGAGCGTCAATGGCCAACCGAAACAGAGAGATTTTATCTTCAGCAGTCAAGACAATGGGCAACAAATCCGGCACAAAAGGTTTTTTCATTTGCTACACCTCTTCTGAGCTAACCTTATCATACGAACCACGTTATTTCAAGTTTATCCAATTAGTGAAATAAACAAGAGGTTTTGCTTGCGTAGTTGCAGACCGGAGCTTTGTCGCGACAGGTACAGAATGTAATCCCTCTCGCCAATCCACTCCTGGGACGGAAAGAGCTCCTTGTACTCCAGATAGGCATCGACTTTCCCAGGAGCATAGTCCAGTACTCTACGAAGATCTTCCATACGGAGGGCATCGCGCTCACCAAGCCTACGGTAAATCGATCAGCTCACCACTATATCGATTGGCCATCCCCCAGTGATCTTTAAAGCGCTCTTTGCCCGCTCGTAAAAGCTCGATGGCCTTTTCTTCAGAGCCCAAGGCCCAGAGTATTTTGAGCTTATGAGTGAGCCACTCCATGTAGATTGGTGCTCTACGAGACACTCTAGTTTCCTCATATTGCAGTAACCCCTCGTCGATCAAGACAAGCTTCCTCCGGAGCTGATCCTCTTTGGAGAAGTAGACCATCAACACATCCATCCACTATAATGGACCCAGGAATTGAGACAGGATTTTTGACAGGATAAGCGGCAACCACTCACGAATTTAGCACAGAGGTTGAAAGGAACATATCCATGGCCAAAAAGAGTATCTCACCTGAACTTAAACTGAAGATCGTCATAGAAGCCATCAAAGAAGAACGTCATATGAGCGAAATTGCCTCCGAATACGGGGTCCATACTGCTACCATTAGCCGTTGGATTCAAGAGTTATTCTCCAGTGCCGATAAGGTCTACGCCAGCAGTAAAGCTGACAAGCAGGCCGCTAAGGAAAAGAAGGAACAAGAAGAGCAAGTAGAAAACCTTTATGCACAAATTGGCCGTCTGACTACCCAGTTGGACTGGCTCAAAAAAATCTGAAGGAATCCAGCTCCCGTGAGGAGCGTGAAGCCATGGTTGAATGGGATCTCAACCATCATCGAGATCTCAACATCAGGGCCCAAGCGGAGTTCATGGATGGTAAGGGTCGAGCCCTTGATAACGCTATCACTGAGCGCTTCTGGAGAACCCTGAAACGGGAAGACATCTATCTCAAGTAATATGATACGCCTAAAGCCCTGCGCATCGGCGTTGATCAATATATTCAGTATTACAACTATGAACGTACACATTCTTCGCTAGAGGGGGAGAGGCCGGCAGAGATCTATTTCTCATATAATTCAGCGACCAAAAAAACAGCTTAACAAGCATCGCTTAAAAATCAAAAATCAGTGTCTTGACAATGGGGTCCTTTATATCTTTCTATATGGATCCTTAGTTTGGAGGTTAAAAATGATTGATTCTATAAATGCACAACTTGAGGATTGGAAGTACGGAAGAGACTTAATAAAGCATTTTATCACAGAATTAGATGATATAAGCTTGGATAAGGAGTTTCCAAGAAAAAACCTAAACACAATAAGAAAACAATGTGAAGAAGTGATTCAAGTTCAAGGTTGTTATGTAGAGGCTTTAACAACAGGCTTTATTTCTTTCAACTACGCTCCACTGTCTGATATAACGAAAAGTGGCCTTATAAGCATGATGGACCAGTTAGATAATGATATGGAGAAAAAGTTAGAGGTATATACAGGTGGGGAAACAATAGATTGGTTCGGTGAAAAGTGGCTAATTAATCGTCACTTATCTGCAATGATTGGTCACGAGCAAATGCATATCGGACAAATTATAGGTTTTTGCTACTGTATCAATATAGACATACCTAAGTATATCAAACAGACAATGGCACTTAATGATTAAAACGCTTAGCGTAGAAGGATTTAGTTAGAGGGCTAACAATTGGGCTTCAGGGCGCCCACTACACATAACAACGTATGTGCGCAATGATACTTTAAGTGCCCTGTTGTAAACGGCAAGTACTTTTGGGGAAATTTCGGCATATAATTTTGGACATCTTTCTGCCTTTCTTACCCAAGAATTGTGTCACGGTTCTTTAAACGATAGTTTTCACTGCCTTTGACCGTAGCGTAGATCTGATTGCCTTCTCTCTTGAGCTTACGAATAGCGCCTTCTGCAAAGTAAGCAAAGCCGCGCCGCAAAATGATGTCTGTGAATACGTGTTCGAATAAGACTGCCAAAGCTTCAACCCCTTGGTTCTATAAAGCTCAAGACGTATTTTCTGCCCTCCGTGACGAATCCTTTGCCAAGCCGGAAGCTGGCCCTTGGTCTGGTTCAACTCGGGGCTATCTGACGCAGATTGAGAGTGAAATGAATGAAGCAGACGAGAAGCTGCTCTTATCGACGGGATTGTGTGCGTCCTTGACTTACACCCTCCGTCTAGAAGCATTGTCTGACAAGATCTCGCATCACGGAGTAGGGTTCTTGCCTCACTACAGGTTGCTTTATGGCTCGGGTAAACCGATACGGCTCTCGTAAGTTTGTCCCTGACACTACAATTGATATTGCTCCCTGGATCATAGTGCTACTGTCGCCTCTCACCAGAATTTCAAAAGACTCACCCTCCAGCTTGTGTCTGAATTCCTCACACTCTAGAACCCATCTCTGGCAAAATTGATCGGGCTTTTCTTCCTTCCAATAGAAGGCGTTTCTGTCCTTGGCACTGTCTCTACCTAATCTTGCAAAGACAGGATCGAGCGAACTGTAGGAATATGAAGGATGCGTAGCCATGGGGTTCATTCCAAACAGATTCGAATCTAGACGGGATACAACCCTTCCCTTTGGCGCCGATGGAGGATGCGGAATCTCAGGCAATTCAAATCCATTTTCGTTTTCACTATACGATGGCGGTGCCATCTCCACATTTCCGTGTGTGGTTATTTCCATGACTAAGTGATCCACCGGAGCCCAGCCTGCGTTGGTCAACATGAACTCAATGGGAGATAAGATTTTGCGATCCCGAAGGGCAGAAAACGCTTGGTGGACCCACTCCCGAAAACTTAGCAGCCACTGCGCATAACGCTCCTCGTAGTCAGAGATTTCTTCAACCGTGGGAGGAATCACTCTGAACAAAGGGCTTGAAAAAGCTGTTTTCATGAACTTGGCGTTGGGAAACGCCACCTCAAGCCGATGGATTTGCTTAACGTATTCCTCCAGCTGATCGATCATGTCTTCCGTTAGTTCACTCAAAGAAATCGGCCCTTGACCTGAAACAGAGAACTCACTGATCTCGATCATTGGAAACCGCTGGCTGAAAGCCCGCAACTCGTCCTCCAATTTGGCAATCTTTCTGTCTTTGTCATCCTTCTCTGGTGGTAAAATCCACGCATCTGGAATCATGATATATGCTAACCCGCACCGGGTGGCACTAATTACCATGCCTATGTCATGTGTCAAGACACGCACATCCTTATCTTGACTTTCCTGCCGGTACAGCCAAGCTGTGGCAACTAGTTCATCATCGTTTCGGTCCACATCCAGTTCAGGCACTTCTCTCTTCAAGTCCTGAAGTTTATAGTTTGGGGCGAACTTGATGCTGATCCGCTTATCGCCGACTTGCCTCACCAACTCCTTTTCCTCAAGTACTTGCCCCAACAAAGAGTTTGCCGCCCTGGCTCGCCTGGCGCGCCTGGAATTTCCATCGTGCTTCTGTCTGTCGATTTCGGATACCACCGGCGTAGAAATTAAAACCACGACTTCAGTGACATTTTCTAGTTCATCGATCTCCCAGTCTATTTTGTCATACTTCCTACACTGAATGAAGAAATTGGTATCCACAAATAAGTGTATTGTTGACAATGCTATGCCTCCTTCCGTTGCTTCAGCATGCGCTAGCATCCGGACATACCGTAATGCCTTTATTTTCCTAGAACCCTTGATCTCTTCGCAGTAAGCCCGATATTTCCTCTTTGCAAGCAGCACCTGACCTGGATCCCCAGGTATTTGTTGGAGTTAGGTCGTTTAGTAACACCAATTGTTCTGATTGGTGTTTTTACAACGTTGCCCCATTCAAAGGTCGACATTTTTGATGAAATGCTAACAAAGAACTGGCGCACGACAGCGCAGCTTAAGTCACGCCAATCAGGACTGTAGGTTATATACTGCATTGCAAGCCCTTAGATGCCGCTGGTCGAGGGTAAGTCATGAAAATTCCCCTCAGTGACATCGCTGACACGAACTAAGGCTCCTTCACCTGCAAATAGTCTTTCAAGGCCTCTTGTAGGATCTGGGAATAATTAACGCCAGCTTGTTCGGCTTTAGCATTAAGCCAACTAGGAATGGTGAGGTTTTTCCGCACAGCACGGTAGTCATGGGCTCTGCGATAAGAAGAGAAGTCGATATCGACCAAGGTAACGAGTTCATCACCGGATGGTTTGGGAGGCACTGATGGTTCTGGTAGATCCCTCCCTAGATCCTGTTGGGTGATTCCCCACAACCCAATAGCATCTCGAGTCATTTCTATGGTTTCTGCCAAACTGCTTCCTTGAGTATTGATCTCTAAATAAGGTTAGTTCTACCGAGGTACAAAACAATTTCGGCAAATACCTCCTCTTAGCTAACGAGCAAGACATAATCGTTACCCGTAATGGTCAAGAGGTGGCTTGCCTTTCGGGCTTGAAGACCCAAAAAGGCGGATTTAGTATGGTATCTGAAAGAGCTTTAGCCGACGGTTATGGACTGGGCAGAGCAAGCTACGAAGAGTTTCTTGAGCTCACAAGGGATAGCACAGAGCGCTACGAGTTGATTGACGGCGAGGTTTTTCTTCAGGCTTCACCAAAAGCGGCTCACCAATTAACCCAAATGGTACTGGCCGCAACGTTTTTCAATCACTTTGACGGACAGAACTGTGTTCCCATGAGTGCTCCCTTCGATATTACCATTCGCCGCTCCAAAGACGATGTTAATGTAGTACAACCTGATCTAATGGTCATCTGCGATCTGCCAGAAAAGCTCGGAGAAGACGGATACTACTACGGAGTGCCTACTCTAGTCGTAGAAATCCTTTCGGAGGGTACAAGGAGAAACGATCTCCTCAAAAAGCTAAACCTCTATATGACCGTCTATGGGGCAGGGTCCTCAGGAATATGGTAGCTCGGCGTTTCACTTGGTGCTGCGCTAAGGTAGTGAGTATAACCACCTATCATTGCACTTTCTTTGTTTCTCTGTTATACTGATTTCAAAGAAGAATGTATACTTGTGGAGATTCGACATATGCTAAAGGAGTGACAAATATGGCAATCGGCCCATTGGAGCGTGATCATTTGAAGGATAGCAAAATCATTCGGGTATCCAGGAAACGGCAGATCACGATTCCGCTAGAATATTTTGAAAATCTGGATCTAGGTACCGAGGTGGAGTGTTCGCTAGAAAATGGCTCGATTGTAATTCGCCCCTTACGGCGCCACGTTTCTGATGAGTTTTCTGTTGATATACTCAAGGATCTAGTGGCTAAGGGATTTTCTGGTGATGGACTTATTCGTCAATTCGAAATTGAACAAGCTAACTTTCGAGGAGCTGTTCGGAGAATGGCCGAAGACGTAGACAAAATCGCGGAAGGTTCCATCCCTTCTGCCACTTTTGCAGACATTTTTGGTTCGGAGAACTGATTATGTATGAGCTACTCTTCAGTCCGTCTGCAGAGCGCTATTTCAAGAAGCTGAAAGACAAGGCCTTGAAAGGAGCTTTGGAGAAGGCGCTTCTGGAGATTGCAGCAAATCCATACTGCGGAAGCCAAAAAAAGGGCGATTTATCTGGTTTCTTCAGTTACGACCTTCGCTACCGCAAGATCAATTACGAAATTGCCTACGCCATTCGAGAGGACAATGGAAAACGCGTAATTGTAGTACTTGCCGGAACAAGAGAGAACTTTTATGAGCAACTCAAGCGTTACCTAAAAGCATCCGATTCAGTTCTTTGCTAAAGCGAGCCCTGCTGAGTGGCGAAACGCTTCTTGGATCGTGCTGCTTGAATATCTTGGAAAAACATCCAAGAGTAAGAACAGTGTGACCCAGAAGGATCAGTCCGTCAAACCAACGCCCTGGATGATCAATCGCCCAAGGAGACCAAGCGTGTTGGTCAAGCAAAGAAGCCGCCTTCTGTAGGGGTTCCTTGCCAAGATTCTCTTCTTGAGCCTCCCACGACTAAAGTCGCGGGTGTGCTCGGCTAAATCATAAAACCTGGCCACATCGTCAATCATCGCCTGGACCTTGTAGCTCTGCACTTCGAGCAACACCACACTGTCAGTGAAGTACGTGGTGTCCAGATACTCCTATTCCGCTTCCCTATCACGGACAGCACCTGGATAAATCGGTATCTCCTCTATTCTTTCAGGCAGGGTTGCCGCCAAGACAGGAGCGGAAAGTACAAATAGCAAAAGTAGCGCCCAACCAACTCTACGAATCCCCATCAGGATTCCTACCTCTCTTTCGAATCGATGTCGGCCTTCCCATCATCTACCGTCTCCAACGTTCACCCCCTTACCTTCCGATCCGGGTTACTTTAAGGTAATCAAGAGTAGGTAGTCTTTGTGTTGGTAAATTCTGCAAGAGCTTGGGGTTTTCCTGTAGTTTCTATCCATCTTTTGACAAATATGTGGGGTGTGGGAGGGAGCTGCTCAACGATCCTTGGGCGGTTTTGGAGAAATGCCACCACTAGAAGGCCCGGGTGGACTATACGGCAATCCGAATTAGCTTCGAGATCACCGTGACTGAAGGCAAGATGTAGGACGTGTGATCGGCGATGGAGGAATGCACATAATTATGATATAATAATGGCAGAATAATATCGAGGAGGGGCTTTGAATGATCATTAAAGCTTCGACCACTCTGCGTAATGATTACGGCGCCATCTCAAAACTAGCCCATGAGTCGGAAGAACCTATCTATATCACAAAGAATGGCGAGGGTGACCTAGTCGTCATGAGTATGGACGCCTTTGAACGGCGCGAGGAAACGTTTAGGCTGCGGATGAGACTAGAGCTGGCGGAGATGTCACGCAAGGCAGGAGATGAGGGTTTCACATTGGAACAATCACGGCAGCGGTTAAGTGAGATCTATGGAAAAATATGAACTGATCTCCTACTAGCACCTGCCCAAAGTGAACTAGAAGAAATCGCCTTGGTCCACTTTGAACTGGCCGGCCCGCAATCGGCCCAAGAGGTAACAGACCGTATCTATTCGTGCCTCGAGAAACTGCAATCGTACCCAGATTTGGGGATTGCTTGTCGCGATAAAGAGCTTGCCTTACAGGGATATCGAATGCTAATTTGCGGCCAGCACCTATGTTCTTATCGGACCATCGAGAACAAGGTATTTGTTTATCACATTGTGGATGGACGCGCAAACTATCCAAAACTGCTAGATCACCTAAAAAGAGACGACATCGGTGCCTCTAGCTAATCCTCTGGAGATATCTCAGGGGTTTTTTTGTGCCCAAAAGCAGGCATTGACAGACCTACTCTGTCTTGCTATGGTTAACTTAGCTACTGTAGCTAAAGCAACGAAATGGGGTGCAAATGGTGTTGAAGGTTAGTTCTACCGAGGTGCAAAACAATTTCGGCAAATACCTCCTCTTGGCTAACGAACAAGACATAATCGTTACCCGTAATGGTCAAGAGGTAGCCTATCTTTCGGGCTTGAAGGCCCAAAAAAGCGGATCCAGTATGGTATCTGAAAGAGCTTTAGCGGAAGGGTATGGACTGGGCAGAGCAAGCTACGAAGAATTTCTTGAGCTCACAAAGGATAGCACAGAGCGCTACGAGCTTATTGATGGCGAGGTTTTTCTTCAGGCTTCACCAAAAACGGATCACCAATTAGCCCAGATGGTACTGGCCGGAACGTTTTTCAATCACTTTGACGGACAGAACTGTGTTCCCATGAGTGCTCCATTCGATATTACCATTCGCCGCTCCGAGAACGACGTTAATGTAGTACAACCTGATCTAATGGTCATCTGTGATCTGCCGAAAAAGCTCGGAGAGGACGGATACTACTACGGAGTGCCTACCCTAGTAGTCGAAATCGTTTCTAAGAGCACAAGAAGAAATGATCTCCTAAAAAAGTTAAACCTTTATATGACCGGAGGTGTCCTGGAATACTGGGTGGTTGATCCTAAGAACAAACAGCTTTCCATCTACACCTTTGAAGATCAGGATCTGCAGGAACACCTTGTCTTTAAGGCTCCTGAAGAAGCCTCTTCAATTACTTTTCCAGACCTCGTCATCGATTTGGAACGCGTGTTTCGAACCATTCCTGCAACCTGATCATAATTATGGCCGTGCGAAGGAGAGGCAGCTTGGAGCGGAAAATCCCCGCCCCAAGCTGCGTCTTATTTCTACGTGTTCACTTTAGACGCGATAGGGTTCGAGCGTTCCACTAGATTCTCTGGGCCAAACCATCGGGATACCGAGAACAAGCTGAGTTTAGGAGCAATCGCGGCGTTTCCACCACAAAAGCCGAGACAATCACGTCCTTGGCCTTCTGCTCATAGCAGGCGCCATCATGATTGAACTCCACGCCCGTCACTTTTCCCCTCTTATTCACCAAAACACGCGATGGTACTACGAATCCCTAGCTTCTCACAACCCTCCGAAAAACCTGGGCATTGGCACTAATGGGTTCCCGCTCTGGATAGGGATTGGGACCTTGAAAGGCACCCCAAGGAAAGCGACGAGGTCCGCTTACCTTAATTTCCTGCTCAATCTTGGCATAATAGGGTGCTAGATCTTCATAGGAAATAGGCCAATCTTCAGCCACAGCATCAAGGTGCGCACCTTGAAATCACTGGGATGGAAACGGCAGAAAACGCCGGTGAAGTGTACTGCACCTCCCCCTACGCCTCGTCCAGAGTTATTGGAACCATACTGCAAAGCATCTGGGCCCGTAGATAAACGAGTATCGTTCCAGGCTAGAGTGCGGGCATGAAGCTCATCACTGGCAAAGTCCTTGGCCGAATCCCAGAAAGGACCTGCTTCAATTCCTACAACATCAAGACCTGCCTTGGCCAAGTCCCGTAGTAAGACGCCGCCAGCTGCCCCCAAGTCCACGATGGCAACATCCGCTTCTTGATCTGCAAACCTACGATCCTTCATCAGCTCTCCCCCTTTCCCTGGGCGGGGCATTTTGGTTCCCAAGGATCCGTGAGACCCAGTTCGACCCTGACATAACCCCGGGGATAGGCTGGTCCGCCATATCCTATTTCCGACCAGACCCAGGGATGAGAGTAGTAAGCGGAGATAATCAAGCCCAGTAGTCTCTTAAAGAGTTCCTTTTGGAGTTTTGTATCCCAAGTATTTTCTTGGGCTAAACTCCCAAGCTCTAAGGAACGGAAGATCTGAAGTTGCTGATCAGTCTTGATATGAAGAAAAGCTTTGTAGTGCGTTGATTTGGCCCAGGTCAAGACCTCATCCCACTCGTCTTGTAAGGATAGAACATCGTAGTCTGGATACAGTCCCTCTTGCCTTTTCATACGATCCCACCCCAATAGACTGCTAGAAGCCCCAACGCGCTAAGTGCTGTGACCATGAGAGGCAGAATAATCGGGGGACCCACCAGAAAGTTTTGTAGGCGGTAGCCATCGACCCTTTGCCCTACCCCACAGAGATGATAGTAAAACCCTGAGAGTCCACCTAGAGCATCGGCGATGCAGAGAATGATAAAGAGAGTGCGAATCCAATCGAGATTCCATAGGGTCAGCGCTAGTGCATTTAATACCAAAATGGGCAAAGTGATCACCGGTACCCATTGGCTCCAATGCCTGAGATTCTGCCGATACTGTAAATGCATCCTATCCACCAGCATCTTACCCCTACTTATTACCATCGACAAGACATCTGTGTACCGCTAGACTGTCCAAGGTGCGCCCGCACTCTACACAGGTTAATTTCGGCCAATTATTGCGGGACATTTCACCCCAGATTAGTCCGGAACACGAAGGGCATGTTGGTTGGTGGATTGCGAGGAAAAGTCCCAAATCTTCTTCACTCAGAGTCCGAGTTTTCTTGCATTTAGAGCAAAAGAAATAATAGCTACGCCCTCTTTTGATGCTCATTCGTTGCGAACCACATCTATCACACGCTAAGATCTCTTGGGCCCCTGCTCGGTTAAATTCCACCACTGGTTTTTTCTCTAAAGTAGAGGCTGCCTGAGCAAGCTGCCTTTGCGGCCCCTTGGTAACCACTCCATCTTTAGCCGTGATCACGGCTCCCATTTGTTTCATATGCTTCAAGGTTGACAAGAGGACGTTAGAGTCGCTCAATCTACTACGCAAGTATTTGAGATCTGCAAGGACAATCACTTGGCTCTTGGCTCTCGTCAAGGCAACATTGATTAAGGGTAGCGTGGGAGAGTTATCTTTTAAGAATGACTCTCGGGATCCGCTAACTAACACACTTGGTTTTTTTTGCGGGAAACTATCCGCTACTTCAAAAAGGATAATGTCCTTTTCAGATCCTTGGAACTTGTGTACAGTGGAAATACGCACCTGATCCTTTAGTTCCTCCCTTAAGAAATTCCCGCGAATCTCTTTGGCCTGAGCAGTGTAGGGTGTAATGATTCCCACTGAGAAATCCTGCTGCATATAGTGTCTAGCAAGGAGGGAACTAACCTTTGCCAGCTGAGGGTTTACTCGAGAAAACCCCTCGCTTAACGTGTTACACCTTACACAATCGCTTACGTCAAAAAATACTAGGCGGCTCTCGAGTAAGAGCTCTTCCCGCGGAATAGCTTGACGTTTCTGATCCGATGCGTTTTCCAATATGCCACCATAGAATAGGGAGTTCGCGAGAGCCGAGATCTCATCCGCCATACGATATTGCTCTTTCAGAATAACCAATCGCCGGTCGGTCCCCTTTTCTATTACCCTATCTCGAATTCCGGAGCTATTGAATACGCTTTGCCCAAGCCAGCGTTTAACCTTTCTGTGCTTACTCTGATGAATGGGTTGGAGTTGAAAGAAATCCCCGGCGACGACGCCGTGTTTCTCTGCAAGAGTCAACGCAGCAAATACAGAAGGTACGTTAACCATGCTAGCCTCATCGATCACGACCGCGTCAAAGCGTCTTGAGTGCAGGGCTTTAGTTAAGCTCAGCTTCGCCAGCGTGGTAGCAACAAACGGAGCCTTCCCCTCCAAAATGGCTACATTATCCCTGACTATATCCATTAGGGCCTCTAAGCCTTTGGTAAAAAGCTTAATGTCTTCTTGTACTTTCGATCCCTTCTTAAGTTTGCGCATTAGGGAGTCCTTTTTCTCTTGAAGCTCTTGCCTTAGTCTGGCCAAAACAGGGTTTTGACTCAAGGCAATATTATAGGGCAAAACACCGTCCCACTGAGACAGCGGCTCTAGACTCGGATAACCCGAACGTAACAATAGCCCCTGTTGGCGTAGCTCCTGAACGGACGGTTCGTCGTACTCTATTACCTGCTTTGCCACAACATCAACAGCCACATTACTCTGCGAAACGAAAAGTACAGATTTTCCATCAGCAAGGAGGTTTGCGATGATCTCGCTCAGTGTTCTACTCTTTCCAGTGCCGGGAGGGCCCCAAACAAATGTCAGATTGGTTTGCAGCGCCTGACATACTGCATCTAATTGGTAGTCATTCAGAGAATCCGACTCGAACATCCCGGGGACTCCATAGTCTACTGACACAAAAGATTCATCTGGCTGAAGCACTCCTCGAGCAATAGGTCTATCGCAATGCGGATTCATCTGCTCCATCCAATCGACAAGAGCCTGTAAAATCCAAGCCATGTTGTACTTGATCCGATAAACCCGATTCAAGTTCAGGTCGATTTCCGTAGCGATGACGACGCCGAAATCTTCCGATGTAACAATCTCGGCAGAGTAACTCTTTCCATCCTTCTCGATCCCAACAAGTACTCCATCTGGCAGGTTGAACTCCTCGTCAATCGTCCCATAATAGACTGTAGGCTTACTCCTATTGACACGTTTCAACGGCGTAAACTCCAAGATGATATCGTTCTTCTCCGCTTCGGCAATCTCTAAGTTTAGAGTAGAGATGAAACTAAACAAGGCTTCCGGCATCGTGAACACTGATGACCACTCCTTTGTTTGGTTTACTCCTTTGCAGTTTTCCATTAGGAGGCCTCTTGCTTGCCTTTCAAGCCGAACAGACGAATGAGATAAAAGTTCTCCTCTTCCATGCGTTTGCCAGCTTCCCATTCTTGCTGACTGATGGGAAGAACAGACACGACACCATTTGCCTTGACCCCTGGCATGGCTTGCGCGATGTCCAGCACACCGATGCAATTGGCAGTTTTCTCAGTAACCAGGTAACGCGCAACACTCACTTCTTTTCCAATGCCAACATGACCATAACGGCAGACTACTTTCCAATAGCGCCAATTAATAGGAACGCACCTCCCTAATTAGTCCAGTCTTCTAAATAAGACTTGGCTCAAGAGATCGTAGGAGAGGGAATACTACCGCATTCCCCCACAAAAACAGTACCTATTTGGCTATATCAATCTCACCACGTTCATGCAGAACCAACAACTGTCTAGTTAGCCATAGCGCAAATCCCAGAACATCCTGTTGCTCAACAGCAATACATTGACCAGTCTTCCCACGAATCATGAGGGCATTACAAGTATTGAAGAAGTAAGGTGCCCACTCTATAAGCAAACTTCCCTTGCCAACAGTGTCTACCATGCCTACAAACAACTGATGATCGAGTTGACGTTGTGGTTGCTGCTTCAAGGCGGTCAAAATCGCCTCAACTAAGTATCGAACCCGCTCGATCGGTAAAACGATGTGCTTCTTTTTCCCTCGGGAACCTCGGATTCTTTCCATGACCAACTCTTTTCCTTGAATTCGCAGTTCAATAAAGACTTGCTTTGTTGCCCAACTGTCACGGTAACTTGCCAATGCCATCGCCCTTTCTGTTTCTGTTTTTTTAATGCCAGAAAATGAAAAGCTCTTCTAGATATGATGAATATCCAGAAGAGAGTTACGGCTTGCATATTCTGTTGTCCGAAGTTGTGTCGTTCCCCCAAATCGCCGCTATAGCTGCGATTTTCAGCAACAAAGTCCAGCTTTGCTGCCATCAGTGGGTCGAGTCTGCCTATTATGTAATGTAGTTTCGCCACTTGCCAGGCCGACCATTTGCGCATATTATAAGGAAGCGCAACAAAGGGGAAGCCTTAAAAACGGGTACCAAAAACCTGGCCTACAAAAGAGGCCTTTTACTCGGTTCTTGTCCTAGGATTTTGCTTATAAGGTACCCATGACTATTTTACCTATAGGAGGGATAATTTGTCAAGTTAAGTTATTGTAAACGCCCGCTTTCCTGCACGGACACGAGCTTTGTGCGCCGAGTAAGAACGGGAAATTATCAAATTTGACCCAAGAGCGCTCTTCATCCGCGAGTTTTCTCGTTAAAGCAATTTGTATCTTCTCACTTCCCTCTTATCGGAAAATCGGCCTTGGTTAATTTGCTTGCAGAATAATTCTGCTTTTGGCGCTAAAACACTTCATCATCGCCAAGAAGACCCAATAATTCTACGGGACCTAGTACATAAGGCAAACCTGTTGACGCTCTGGAGAGCAGGGAAATCAACAAAGAGAATTCTGAAATAACCGGGAATGATGTGTCCTTCCCAAGCTGATCCACATCTATGCTACCTTGACCTGTAATCTCCACCATGGCCTGGTAAGAGGCAACTATCGTAAAAAAACCAGGATGTTCAAAGCGGAACTCCCAGATTAATCCTAGGTCACCATCTTCATCATGTCCTAAAATAGCTATTTCCATTGTACATTCAGGCATCGCTGCCAAAAAGTCGCTTTCTTCATCATCTTCGTTCATTTCATAATCGGCATGCAATAGAGCAATACTACCCGGAATAATCATACCTCTAATCTCGTCTTGCTTTTGCCTTAAGTGAACTACTTTATCCTTGTTCTTCACTTTCTTCCCCTCCATCATTTAGCCTATCTGGATCGCGAGTCTATCTTCGACTGTAATTCGATCCCGTCGATCCCGGGCGGGATCACTAAGGCCAACCTTATCTTTTACCTCCATGCATATCCTTCAATTCTAGCTACCCATATCGGTTCCCTGCTTAAATCAAGGGCCCACGAGGTTTCTGTAGCACCTGACAGCCACGTATGCTTAAGGCCCATTCTCCCAAAGAGAATAGGCCTTATCTTTACCCAACATCCATTTTGATTCATTCAGTACCTCCACCAGATCCTGTCACCCAAAGCTCGTAAAACCGCCGAAGTTCGATAAACTTGGCGATGTCCAGCCTATTGAATCAATCAAGTTCGCCTAGGATGATTATAGAATTGTACTCCGTAATTGCTAGCTGATCGCCTTTAGGCGACCAAGCTAGAGTCTCTAAACCCCACCTCTGGCCAGGATACGTATAAAGAATTTCACCCGTACTCATATCCCAAATGTGTATCGTGCCACTATGGCTGCCCCCTGCCAGATAACGCCCACAAGGGGACCACTCCAAGGCGGTAACTAAGTTTTCATCGCCAACCAAGGCCCTTGCAATCTGATCTGTTTCTAGATCCCAAATACGGATCGTCCGATCATAACTGGAGCTAGCTAAATACTTGCCATCAGGAGACCAGGCAAGAGTTTGAACCCAATCGGTGTGCCCTTTAAGTTTTTTGATTTCCTTCCCTGTTACGCCGCTATAAATGTGAATAGCCTGATCGTAGCCCCCAAAAGCGACTTGATCACTTTGGGGCGACCAAGCAACGGTAGTAATCCATCCTTCGGGATTTTGTATACCCAGTAATTGGGTTCCCGTGGGCACATCCCAAACTGCGACAGTTTTATCCCAACTAGCACTCGCAAGCCTTTTACCATTAGGCGCCCAGCTTAAAGAAAGAACGATGTCTTCATGGCTAACAGAGTGCATCCCAACGGCAAATTCAAAACCCTTTTCATGTACAAATGGCTTTTTAATACGTTCAGTGAAAGCACCAAGGTATTCGCCTTCCGTAACGTTCCAAACACGCACCAATAAGTCATGACCTCCGCTGGCTAGGTACGTGCCATCTGGTGACCAAGCCAGATCTTCCATAGGCCCGCTATGGCCGGGAAGCAGT
>ENA-UOOH01002316-UOOH01002316.1-fermentation-metagenome-genome-assembly--contig:-NODE-2316-length-16686-cov-4.769166_pt1 | contig 16686 bp, 5 predicted proteins | sample MGYA00245778_ERZ724025 | MGnify/ENA primary metagenome ERZ724025 (study PRJEB28704, sample SAMN03018313) | fermentation metagenome | biome: anthropogenic terrestrial biome; feature: soil; material... | reverse complement strand
GGGGCTCCAGGCCCCGGACAGCAGCACGCGAAGCCGTGCTGCGGACCTCCGACCTCGCCTGATGCCCTCCAGGGGCATCAGGCTTCCGGCCGCAAGGCCGGAACCCTCTCACTTCTGCATTGATTTTTTCGTGCGATTGCAGCATTCTCATCGTTCAGCCGAAATCATTGCATGAATGCCAACACAGCCCCTGCAGGGATCTCTGGTTGGTGAACCAAAAGGATTTGGATTATGACATCGGCCCATACGGGTGAGTTGACGCCGGTTGAGCGCGTGGCCCTCGCGCAGTCTGTTTTTCAGGATCTTTACCCGCCGGACGAAAAGATCAAGACGATCGTCGTCGACACCTATCCCGCGCTCGGCCATGTGAGCGCCTTGCGATTTGTCGAATGGGCCCAGGAGAACCCCGAGGGTGTTGCTTGTCTACCGACGGGGAAATCGTTCCAGCATTTTGTTGCGTGGGTGCAACGCATTGTTCGGGAATGGGACACCCCTGAGATCACGGCGATTCTGGAGCAGGGTGGCATTGACCCGGCACGTGGGCTTATCCTGAACGGGATCCGTCTGGTGCAGGTGGCCGAGTTCTATCCGATTGATCCGCGGCAGCACAACAGCCTGCGCAGTTATCTCTATCGGTTTTACATTGAAGGATTCGGTCTGGATCCGGAGCGTGCGCTCCTGATGGATTGCAACGAGATCGGGCTGTTGCCTGGGCAGACCCTGGCGCAACTCTGGCCGGGGCATGAGGTTGACCTGAGCCTGCGTTACCGCGCCGCTTCCGGAGAGCTGGAGATCGCGCAGAAGGCGGCCTTGGCACGGATCGACCAGTGGTGTCAGGAGTATGAGGACAAGATTCGGGCGATGGGCGGGATCGGGTTTTTCCTGGGCGGGATCGGTCCGGACGGCCACATCGGCTTCAACGTCAAGGGATCCGACCATCATTCTACGACGCGTCTGACCGAGGTGAACTATCAGACGCAGGCGGCGGCTGCGACCGATCTGGGTGGGATCGAGGTTGCTCGCAAGCGGCTGGTGCTGACGATCGGGCTCGAGACGATCACGTTCAACCCGGATGTGGCGGCGATCATTGTGGGGGCGGGCGAAGCCAAGGCGCAGCTTTTGGCCGACGCGATCCAGCATGAGCCGCATGTGGACTATCCGTCGACGGCCTTGCAGAAGTGCCCGAACTCGCGGTTCTACATCACGTTGGGCGGGGCCAAGCTCCTGCGGCGGCGCAATGTGGTGCTGTTGGAGTCCGCGGACGAGGTGTCCAATGAGGATTTGGAGCGAATCCTGCTCGACCTCGCGTATCATCGGCGCAAGCGGGTGATCGATCTGACCGAGGAGGAGGTAAAATCCGATCCGGAGGGCGCGGTGCTCCTGGAGAAGTCATCGGAGCCGTTGGGGCTTCTGACGCAGCGGGTGAAAAAGAACCTGGAGCGAAAGCTCGCCCGTGGGGCCAAGACCTTGGAGGACCTCTGTTTTCTGCACACGGAGCCGCATCACGACGATCTGATGCTTGGGTACCTGCCCTACATCGTCCGTCACATTCGCAGCGCGCGGAACCGGCATTACTTCACCTGTTTCACGGGTGGGTTCACGGCGGTGACGAACCAGTTTGTGCTGGAGCACATCGAGCAACTGCGCAATGTGATTCGCTCGCCGGAGTTCGCCCGACTCTTTGAGCAGGGCTATTTCGCGCCCAACAACGGCAACGGCCAGAACCGGGATGTCTGGCAGTACCTGGACGGGATTGCGGCCAACAACGATGAGATGGCGCACGAGGGTGCGGCGCGGCGGTTCCTGCGCAACCTGATTGCGATATACGGGGATGCCGACCTCCCCGCGCTCGAGGACCGGCTCGAGGAGTTGGAGGCCTATGTGCGGGCGCGGTATCCTGGTGAGAAGGACATCCCCGAAATGCAGCGGCTCAAGGCATATTTCCGCGAGTTCGAGGCGGAGTGTCTCTGGGGGTATTTCGGCTGGACCTGCGAGAATGTGAAGCACCTGCGCCTTGGGTTTTACACCGGCGATCTCTTCACGAAAGAGCCATCGGTAGAGGACGACATCATGCCGATCGTGGATTTGATCGAGGGTGTCGAGCCGGACATTTTGAGTGTGGCGCTGGATCCGGAGGCGAGCGGTCCGGACACGCACTACAAGGTCCTCCAGTCGGTCGCCCGTGCGCTCGAGGTCTACGAGGAGCGCGGCGGCAATCCGAACCTCAAGATCTGGGGTTACCGCAATGTATGGTACCGGTTCCATCCTGCGGAGGCCGATCTCCTGATCCCGGTCTCGCTCAACATGTTTGCGGTGATGCACCAGGCGTTCATGGCCAGTTTTCAGTCTCAAAAGAACGCCTCGTTTCCGAGTCCGGAATTCGACGGGCCGTTCTCGCTGCTCGCGCAGCAGGTGCAGGTGGAGCAGTACCAAAAGCTCAAGGTCTGTCTGGGACGCGAGTGGTTTTACCAGCATGAGAGCCCCTTGATTCGGGCTACGCGGGGGCTTGTCTTCATGAAGGAGCTGAACTTGCAGGAGTTTTACGAGCACAGCCTGCAGTTGCGTCGACGCGCGGAGAATCGTTGATTGGGTTGAGACGATCCATTGGGTCGTCCACTGGGGGGGCTTTGCCTGGTATTCGGTTCGAAATCGGAGGCCGAGGCGAAGCGAGCATGGAAACCGACGGTGGGAGGCATCCGTGAAATCATCCAGAGACGAGACAGCCGGGAAGGTCGTGAAGAAGCGGGGGCGCCGACCGATCCGCACCCTGCTGAAGTTGGTCCTCGGGTTGCTGTTGCTCTTGATCCTTGTGATCGCGGTCGCGCCGTGGGTGATCAGCTCCGGCCCCGGGACCCGATACGCTCAGACCTGGGTGAACGCAGCTCTGGACGGTCCTGAGCTGAGTCTGGAAAAGGTCTCCCTTGGTTGGGGCAAAGGCCAGGGACTGCGTGGCCTGGTCTATGACGACCCGGCGGGCGGGATCCGGTTGGAGCTCGAGGAGCTGCATGCCGCGGATCTGTCGCTGGCGCAGCTGCTGCGGATGGATTTGGATTTCGGGCGGATCACCCTGGTGCGTCCCGTCTTGGAGTATACCAGGGTCGAACCGACCCCACCGCAGGAAGGAGCACCGAAGCCGGCTGAGGCCCCCAAGACACCGGAGGACAAGCCGGGCGCGGAGACGAAGGTGGAGGCGAAAGAGCCGCTGCAGCTGCCTGCGAGTCTGGCCGGTGTATTCGAGATCGTCGAGGGTCGCGCGGTGGTCGAGATGCCGGGGGCGGATCCGGTGGAAGTCACGCTCGATCGGGTGCAGGTCGACATCGCGCGCCTGAGTGACATCGGCCTCGACCTCGGCCTGGATGTGGTCCAGGGCGATGTGCAGGGGCAGTTGCGGGCGAACGCGAAGGCCACGGATTGGTTTGATTCGGACGGCCGACTTCAGGTTGACCGTGGTCGACTGGTGGCGGATGTCACGGCTGATCGCTTTGCCTTGGGTTCGCTGGAAGGATTGGTGGGACCGGCCGCTGCGCCGATCGTCCCGCTTTTGGGGCGGGAACTGGACCTGGCATTCTCGCTGCGGGGCGGGCTCGCGGAACTTACCTCCACGATTCACGCGAAGAGTGAACATCTCGATTTCGGGATCGATTGCGCATTGGACGAAACTGGGCTGCATCTGAGTGAGGACTCCCGGTTGCTCCTGGACGTGACGCCTGCGGCATGGGATGCGTTGGTGGCCACGACTACGAATGCGGGTGTAGCGAACCTCCAGCAGCCGTTTCGTGTGAGCCTGGCGATCTCGGAGTTGAACCTCCCGCGTTCGGGCGAGGCATGGCGGTGGATGGACACCGCCACCCGGATTGAGCTGTCGCTGGGGGATATCCTACTGAAACGGCCGGAGGATCCCTCGACCTACGCCGTTCGTTCGACGCTCTTGTCGGTGGGAACCGACCGCTTGGCGGGCGGGCTGAAGGCGAAGCTCGGGTCTTTGGCGCAGATGGACGACGCGGGCGGGCATGTGGAGCTCGATGCGGACGTGACGGATCTGCTTTTGGCGGACGGCGCGTTGAACAGTGCCGGGGTGCAAGGGCGTGTGAAGGCCTTGGTCTCGGACGTGCCGCTGGCGGTTGTGGACCAGTTTTGGGCCACGGAGACGATGTTGTCGGACCTGATCGGACCGGTATTGGGGCTTCGTGTGGAGGCCGATGTGGCGCCGGGCGGGGCCGGCGGCGATCTGGACGGGGCGGTGGCGTTCGAGGTGAGCGCGCAGCGATTGAGCGGTCAGGTCGCTGCCCTGATCAAGGACGGCATGCTCACCGCGCCGGGGCGCAACAACCAACTGGTGATGGAGTTAACCCCGCGTGGAATCGAAGGACTCGGCGCCTATCTTGCCCGGGGGGAGGAGCCCGGGGACGGCGCGGCGGGGCCGGTCGACTTTGAAGGCGTCCAACGGGTCGTGCTTGGCCTGGAGGAGCTCTCGATTCCGCTGGAGTCGGACCCCACGGCGGCGGCAGGTGGGGAGTCCGTCGCCCGGGTGCGGGTGACCGGGTTACCCTTTGCCGCGGTGGACTATCTGGCTGGGCAGAAGGGTCGGATTGCGGCGCTGCTTGGAGCGCAATTGGACGAGTTCCTATTGGGCTTCCGTCAGCAGGCAGGGGAGAACCAGCCTGCGTTGGTGGATCTGCAGGTGCGGACCCCGAACCTGGAGCTGGCGGTGGCGGGTACGGTCCTTGCGGAGGATCGGATCGAGCTTGAGCCGGGGGCTTATGCAGAGTTGGCGTTATCGCCCGCGACGCTGAAGACCTTGTTGGGTGAGGGCGAAGCGCCGTTGGAGCTCTTGGAGCCGGCCGAGCTTCGGGCGGAATGGAGTGGAATGCGGCTGGGGCTGCTCGCCGCCGGTGAGGATACGGAAGGGGCGGTGGATTTCGCACGTTCGCTGATGGATCTGACGGTGACGCTGCCGTATTTCCACGGACGCCTGCCGGGTCAGGGCGCGACGGAGATTCGGGACTTCGCGATGCGGGTGGTGGGTCAGAACTTGGAGCAGCGAATCGACGCCTCCTTGAAGGCGCATCTGCGGCAGGGGCTGGTCCTTCCGTCGCCGGGCATTACGGATGACGAGGAATCGACCCATGGAATTGAGCGCAGGGTGGACGCCGTATTGGACCTGACGGCGGAGCTGCATGAGCTCTTTGGTGAGCAAGCGCGATTACGGGCACAGGGTGGGCTAGCCTCGGTGAAGGGGGAAGATCCGGATCTGCTGCCGATCTCTATGGAGCTTCGCGATTTGCAGGTTGGGCTGACCGATGGGGAGCAGTCACCGATGGTGGCGGACGCTTCGCTGTACTCGATACCGGTCGGGCTCTTGGATGCGCTGGCGGGGAAGGATGGCGCGTTGGTTGCGCTGCTTGGCGGGCTGATTGACGAGATGAGCGTGAAGGTCACGCAGGCATCGGCGAGTTCGCTGATGAATGCGACGCTTGCGCTGCGTGCGCGCAATGTCAACGGGTCTTTCGCGGCTGAGATCCGTCCCGGCGATCGGATGGAGGTGCGTCCGGGATCGTTCTTCGAGTTGTTGTTGACGCCTGAGGCTTGGGAGATGTGGGTCCCTGCGGAGCACGCTGAGAATGGGGATGTCCCGATCCATCCATTGACGTTAGAGGAACCGACGTCGTTGCGCGCGGAGGTGCGCTCTCTGCGGATTCCGCTTCCTACGGAGGTGACCGAGGGTGAGGAGCCGGCGCCGCTGGACCTTCGGGAGGCGGGGTTCGATTTAGCACTGACCAATCCGGAGATGGTGATGCGGCCGCATGGTGGGGATCTGTTGCACTATCGCAATCTCATGGTCTCTCTGGTTGGTACGGACCTATCGAAAGTGGTGAGGTTCCAGGTAAAGGGTGAGGTCGACCAGAAACCGGATCCTGAGGCCGCGTCGAAGCAAGCTGTTACCGGCGGCGCGCAAGCGGCCGCGGTGCGTAATGCGCCTGCGCAGGCGGTCCAGGCCCGACCGGTGCAAGCGGTTCCGATTGGAGGTGCGGACCGGGCGGAGCAGCCTTCGGGGTTGGGCGGCCTGCTCGAAGCGGTTTTGGGCCGGCCGAATCAGGGCTCAAGCAATGATGGCGTGGTCCAGGCCCGTCCCGCGCCGGCGTCTGCGCCGGTCGCGACCGCGACCGCGGTTGAACCTGTGGATCCGCAGGCTGCGGAGGTGCCACAGGTGATGGCCAGCACGGGGCTGATCCATCTCGATTTTGAGTTGAGCAATCTGTTGGATTCGAACGGTGCCTTGCAAGCGGATCAGGCGGTGCTTCGTTCCGTCTCCGCCATACGCGGACTGCCTTTGACGGCGGTGGACGCGGCTGGGGGCATGGATGGGCAGCTGGTTGGCATTCTGGGGCCGACGGCATCGTTGGCCTTGACGGGGGCGGTGAGTGCGGTGAGTCCGGGCCCGATGCGCCTGTTGATGAACAGCGAGAATGCGCTGTTGAAGGTTGCGACCGCGGAAGCCCCGGGGGCGATTCGCTTCCAGGAGGATGCGGTTGCGAGCCTGAAGCTGACCCCGGTCCTATCCCAGGTGTTGTTGAAAAAGGTGAACCCGATGCTGGTCAACGCGATTGGTTCGGACCAACCGGTGCAGTTCACGATCGATTCCAGGACCACGCAATTCCCGCTTGGGGAGGAGTTGTTGCAGACGGCGAGGATGGATGCGCGGCTGGAGTTGCATTCGGTGACGATGGGCGCGGGCGACATCCTTTCGGGGCTGTTGGATGCGTTGAACCGGCAGCAGACCGAGTCGACGGTGGTGACTTTCATGCCGATGAATCTGCATCTGGAGAACGGGATTCTTTCGTACACGGACGCGTGGATGACGGTCGACAACCTGGCGATGGTGGTGGAGGGGCAGGTGGATCTCGTACGCGACTTCATGGATCTGAGGCTCGCCATATCCGGGGAGACACTGGCCTTGGCCTTCAAGGAGCTGCGGGATGTGGTCAGTGAAACCGACGTGATCACGGTGCCGCTGAGGGGCCCCATCGACAAGCCGCGGTTGGACACGGGCGGTCTGGTGGGCGAGGTGGCGAAGCTCGCCGCGAAGGGCGCCCTGAAAAAGAACCTGGACGAGGCTGTGGGTGGGGAGGCCGGTGCGATCATCGATGCGATCTTCGGCGGATCGCGCACGTCGAGTCAGCCGCCGCCCTCGGTCAAACCGAAGGAACCGGCAACCCAGGGGGATCAAACGCAGGTGCCGGCGCCGGCCGAGGAAAAGCCGGTGGAGGCCAAGCCTGTACCGCAGGATCCGCTGCGTGATCTGATCAACATTTTAGGTGGCGGAAAATAAAGGAGTTGGAGACAAAAAAAAGATTCCTTTGTTCCTTTCAGTTGACCGTTGGCATGAGTTTGCGATAATCGGGTAAATTGCGATCGATCCGAACCGCGAATGACCTTCCCAAGAGGTACGGTTCGGAGCGGACCGGAAAGACCGGATTTCGGGATCCTCAAACAAGCACACGAGTGGAATTTCTCATGGATACGGTCATGCACAGGCCCCACCAGGGCGGGCTGGGAATTGGCCGATCGCCGCAAACGGGAGAGTAGCAGTTCGATGGGTACACGTTTGTTCGTTGGTAACTTGTCGTATGAGACCACGGAGGAAACTCTGAGGGCGCACCTGAGCACGGTTGGGCCAGTGAAGAACATCTCCATCATGCGGGATCGGGAGACTGGGCAGTCGCGGGGCTTTGCCTTTGTGGAAATGGAGACTGATCAGGGCGCGCAGCAAGCGATACAGCAATTGAACAATGTCGACTTCGAAGGGCGTCAGATCCTGGTAAAGGAGGCACGCCCGCGTGAGGAACGTACCCCATTCGAGCGCCCGTCCAGACCGGCTGGTCCGGGGGGCTTTGAGCGGCGGCCGCCTGCGCCCAGGGGGCCATCTCGGCCGCCGATGGAGGGTGGTAACCCTGGGGAGTATGCTCGGCCGATGGACAATCACGGCCCGGCGGGCCCGGGGCCGCAGGAGGATTTGCAGCCCAGGAAGCCAAAGCGTCGCGAACATCCAAAGGGTGGGACGTTGGGGTCTTCCGGTGGTGGGAGTGGGGTCGACTGGGATCGTCCCCGGCGTGGTCGAGTCAAGTCGGAGAATCCACCGCCGATGAAGAGCCGGATGCGGGCCTGGGATCTCGATGAGGATGCCGATGAGGATTTGGACGATGTGGATCCTTGGGCCGGTTTCGATTTTCTCCAGGAAGAAGAAGAGAACGAGCAGGAATAACCCCTTCGGCTGGGTATGTGTGTCGTGTGCGGGCGGGTCAGGGTCCGATCTCATCTTCGGGCCGTGGGCATTGCCGGTGTAGGTTTGCATGCATGCATGCGTGCCTCGGCTGAGGATCATCCACGGGAAGCGATATGAAACAAGGTCATCGACCCACCATCACGAGACGTGAATTCTTGGTCCGCGGCATCACGGCATCAGCTGCATTTGCAGCAGTGAGCGCGGTTTCCGCCGAATCCGCGGCCGCCTCCGGGGGCGCTTCAATACCGACTGCGGTCGACATGGTCCCGTTCGGGAAGACCGGATTGAAGATCTGCCGCCTCGGCATGGGGACCGGCAGCAACGGTGGTGCGCATCAGCGGGATCTTGGACAGGAAGGATTCACCAAGCTCGTGCGGTATGCTTACGATCAGGGGATCCGTTACTTTGACGCGGCGGATGCCTATCGCACGCACGAGATGCTGCGGACGGCGCTCGAGGGCCTGCCGCGGGAGGCGTTATGGATTCAGACCAAGATCCGCTGGAGCCAGGAGTTCTTTCTCGATCCGCTGAAGCACATTGACCGTTTCCGCAAGGAGCTCGGAACGGATTACATCGACAGCGTCCTGATCCACTGTGTCACGACCAGCACCTGGCCGGAGGATCTGGAACCGATACGCGACGCATTGACAGAGGCCAAGGAAAAGGGCTGGATTCGGCTCAAGGGCACGTCCGCGCATGGTCTACCTGGGCTGACCGCCTCAGCGGACTGCGACTGGTGCGACATGAATCTGGTTCGGGTCAATCCCCAGGGGAAGCATGTGGACGGCAAGGACGGCTCCTGGGACGAACCTGGCGACCTAGACAAGGCCATGGTCGAGATTCGCAAGATGCACCAGAAGGGGCGCGGGATCATTGGGATGAAGATGATCGGCGACGGTACCTTCACCAATCCGCTGGACCGTGAGCGCGCGCTGCGGTATGCCATGGCGTGCAAGGAGCTGAATGCGGTCGTGATCGGGTTTAAGGCGACATCGGAGGTGGACGAGGCGATCCAGCGCATGAACGCAGCGTTGCGTGACCTCGCCCAAGCCTGAGCCGAGTGTCTGTTGCAAACCACGAGGACCCGACCCGCCTGCTGACGCCTTTCTGGAGGGGTTGGTAGGTGGGCCTTTTTTTGTGCGCATTCCCAGGCGGAGAGCCTCCCGCAGAGGGTGCAGAGGACGCGGTGGCGTTTGCGACCTGGCCATGAGGGTGGGTAGGGTCAGTGCTCTGATCCCTACCCTTTTGGGAATTTTTTTAGATAAACCGTTTTCAGCGGACTAAACCGCTTTCGGAAACAGCTCGGACGTTTCTCTATTCCCGACTCTGCGTCTCTGCGCCTCTGCGCGAGACCTCTCCCTCCGGACCTTCGCGTCTTCCAAGTTTACCTTTCACCTTCCCTCACCCCTTCCTGTCGTTGTGGCGCGACAGGCTCTCGCCCGGGGCAAGTGAAGGATGCAGGTGGAAATGCCGGAGGCTAATCGAGGGTGATGGTCTGGCCGTATTCCGGGACGATGGTGGACCAGCCTGTCTTCTCCTCGAGGTGGTCGGCGAAGCTCATGGCGACGGACTCCTCGCCGTGGGTGATGAAGACCTTTTTGGGGTTTTCTTCCAGGGCGGTGACCCACTGGATCAGTTCATTGCGGTCTGCGTGTGCGGAGAATCCGCCGATTCGCTCGATCTTGGCCCGAACCGGGACGGTCCGACCCAGGATACGGACCTCATCATGTTCCTGGTCGAGGATCAGGCGGCCGAGGGTGCCTTCGGCCTGATAGCCGACAAAGAGGATGGTGCTCTCCTCGCGACTGATATTGGCCAGGAGGTGGTGTTTGATCCGACCGCCGGTGCACATGCCTGAGCCGGCGATGATGATAGCGGTTCCGCGGATGTTATTGATCTCCTTGCTCTCGTCGACGGAGCGGGTGAGATGGAGATTGGGGAAATCGGTGGGGCGGCCGCCGTTGGCGATCATCTCCCGGGTTTCGGAGTCAAAGAGTTCGGGATGACGGCGGAAGACTTCAATGACTCGGATGGCCATTGGACTGTCGACGAAGGTGACGATCGGTGGAATTCGCTTCTCCTTGCGCAGTTGCCCCAGGAAGTAGAGGATTTCCTGGGTCCGCTCCACGGCGAATGCGGGAATGACGATATTGCCGCCGGCCTTATAGGTGCTGTTAATGACTCGTTCGAGCTCGTCCGGAATGCTGGCCGGCTCCTCGTGAATCCGGTCGCCGTAAGTCGATTCCATGATGACGTAATCGGCCTCCTCCGGCTGTTCGGGATCCCTTTGAATCGGGAGGTTGTCGCGACCGATATCGCCGGAGAAGAGGAGGGACCGGCAATCGCCCTGGTCTTTGACGATGACCTGAATGAAGGAGGAGCCGAAGATATGGCCGACTTCATTGAAAAAGGCATGGATTCCGTCCGCGATCGGAATTTCCTGATTGTAGGCCACCTGCCTAATGAGCGGGATGGTGGCCATGACATCCTCCTGCGTGTAGAGCGGCTCATAGGGGAACGGACCGGTACGGCCTTCGCGCTCGTGCCGCTTCTTTTTGAACTTGATGTCCTCTTCCTGGATGTGGGCGGAATCGGCCATAATGATGCCGGCGATCTCCGCGGTGGCGGGTGTGCAGAAGATGTCACCTTTGAACCCGTCTTTGACGAGCTTGGGCAGCAGGCCGCAATGATCGAGGTGGGCGTGGGTGAGGAGCACGGCGTCGATCGAGTTGGGGGGGATGGGGAATTCTTTCCAGTTCCGGCTCTTGAACTTGTATTCCTGATACATCCCGCAATCGACCACGATATTGGCTTTGGGCGTTTGGACGAGGTAGCAGGAACCGGTCACGTTGCGCGCGGCCCCCAGAAAAGTGATCTCGATCTTCATGCTTGGCTCCTTATCACCGCCGGGGCATTCCCGCCGGAGGGTGTTTTTGCAAGCGCCCGGAGGACGCTCAATGGATGCACCATACCGTAAGCACTCGGGTGTTGCCAAGGCCAAGGGTTGCCGCCTTCGGTCCGGTGGGCGGATGAAGAAAGAATCGAACCGGGGTCGGGGTCGGTATCGGTATCGGGATCGAGGGAATCGAGTTAATCGAATTAATCGAGTTAATCGAGGGAGGATCGGGGGCGTTCCCATCCGGAGAGCCTCCCGCAGAGGGCGCGGTGGCGTTTTCGACCTGGCCACGGGCGTGGGTAGGGTCTCCATGCTCTGATGCCTATCGTTTTCAGCGGACCAAGCCTGCTGCCGGGATCACCGCAACTCCGCAGGCGAACCTCTCCTTCCGGACCTTCGCATCTTCGCGTCTTTCCTGTTTACCTTTCACCTTTCCTCGCCCCTTCCTGTCTCCCCCATCCATAAAGCCGCGCTCGGTCCCAATGGTCTTTCCGGCCGGACTCGGAAGAAGCCTTGGTTATGGGTATCGGCCAGCGACATGGGGATCTCGAGGATCCGATCCCGATCGACCTGGATCGCGGGGTATGTGACTTGTGCGGGCGCCCATTCGTGCAGGTCGGTGGAGAACTCCAACAGGAACTCTGTTTCGGGCCAGGCCATGAATCGCAGATTGATATCTGGATCGCCGTATGCGGCGATTTGGAGTTGGAGCGGGGAGTTTTGGGGGTCGTTTGGATCGAAGCCGTGTCTGAGCTCCACCGCGTCGGGGACACCATCGCGGTCGGCGTCGCCCCGGAGGAAGGTGCAGGGGAGGGTGGCGGTCGGACCGGGAGGCGAGAAGGGGCCGATCAAGGGGTAGCCGGTGATTTGCAGCACGACATCGGACTGTTCCTCTTCGATCCGCTCGCCCTGCCAGGACCATTCGGGTCCGCATTGGTTCGCTGGGAGGATGATCCGGCCGGGGAGTGGCTCGACCATGATCTGGGCGAGGGTGGTGTGGGCGTATCCCCAGAGACGTGGCGCATCGGCGTCGCCGAAGAAGACGCCTTCGGGGCTCTCGCCCTCCGGTTGAACGGCGAAGGTGTCGTCAAAGTCGAGTCCGCGCGGGTCTTCCGGGACAGGTGAGCCGCCGATGTACGCGGTCAGTTGCGTCTGAACAAAGGCCTGACGCGCATCGAGGAATTCCAGAGCCCACGCGTGGTCGGTGGCGGAGAGTCCGCGCGTGTCGAAGTAGTCCAGAACAGCCGGCATCCATTGCTCTTCCACGGTCGTGGCGAGGTCGGCCAGTTGCTGATAATAGGCGGTTCGAACGCAGGGATACAGCAACCACTCGGCCAGGCCGGGGGTGGCGACCGGCACCTGTGCGGGCGGCGTGATCGGGTGGATATTGGTCGAGACAGCCCGCCAGGCGGAGTCTAGATCCAACGGGTGCAGCTCGACGGGTGCGTCTGGCGCCGGTTGGAAGGTCAGGTGATTGCCCGGCACGTTGTTGAGAATGGTTTCGTCATCGGCGACGAGGCATGAGACGGCGAGCCAGTGGAGCCATTCCTCTTGGTCGATGAGCACGGGAAGGACAGAGTCGCGCAGTTCAGGGTCGGCCAGTGCCTGCATGACGGGTTGGAGCTCGGGCGGGTAAGCGGATGAGCCATCGGGGCTGGTGGTCTGTCCCCAACCCTCCCAGTAGGCACCGGGAGCGGCATCGGGCCGGGCGCGTTCAAAGACCTCGCCGCCGGGGCGCTCGGCGAGCAGGTAGTGTCCGTCCGGGCCCATGACCCTGTGATTGCGAAAGAGGCGCACGTCCCGCAGGCGGAGGGTTGCAAAGCCTTCTTCGGCGAAGATCCGTGTTGCCAATGCCTCACCGATCGGGTTCCAGCCATTGAAGTTGAGGCGGTTCTCGTCGGCGTAGGGATGGGACTCGCGCAGGTCGATGCGAAAGCTCTTGATCGGTTTTTGGCGTTTGAGGCTTCCGCGGTATCGGATGCGCGCGCCGTAATGCACGTCACCGGGGGTGATCAGGGTACAATCGAGCAGTTCGTCGCTGGTGACCGGCCTGGTCAGGGTCAGCTCAACCCAATTCCGGTTGGTGATGCAGATGTGCACGGGCGCCATCGCTGTTTCAGAACTCGGCTCAAGGCAGAGGGCGAGTAGGGTTTGGCTGACGGGGCTACCTGTTTCATGAGCGAAATAGGCTGGTGCGCTGGGGGGGTAAACCCCAATGCGTGTGTCATGATCGCGGGCTTCGCAATAGAATTCGACGAGGCTGTTGGCGGGTACACCTGCGAGCTCGGCGGCCCAGCCGTTGGGGATGGTTGGTTCGGGCTGCAGCAATTGATCGGTCCATGCGGATTGCCCGTCGATCCGGGAGAGCAAGTGGAGACTGATCTCGCTGTCCGCCGCGAGCCAGGGTGTGCGCAGGAAGACCGTAAACGGGGTGTCTGGGCGGGGGATCAGGGGGCGGTGGCGCACCTGCGTGAGAAAGGTGGGATGGCGCGGGTGTTCGGGGTGGATACCCGATCCGGGCGTACCACCGGGACGGGTCCCCGCGCTCCAGAAGGCGAGACCGGTCTGCTCCGGACGGGTCCCGGTCCATTCCAGACTGGCGCCTTCGCCGTCGGCCGCGCGTGGCCAGGGTACGCGGTCGGCGTAACGCACGCTGCACACTGTATTGCCGACTTGGTCGACGAGCGTGAGTGTCTCGCCCCGATTCGAAAGCCGGGTGTCGACAAAGGGTCCGTACACCTGATCGGCCTGCAGGTCCGGGTAAGCGGTCAGGAGTGTGGCGGGGCTATGGGCGACCAGGAGCCGAGCCTGGGGTTCGAGGAGGGTATCTTCGGGGAACCGGAATCGCACACCTTTGCGAAGCTGCCATCCGGCGAGCGATACCGGATGCGGTTCGAGGTTGAGGAGCTCGACGAACTCGTATGCGTCCTCGAGTGGCGGGTGGTACATGATCTCGGCGATGACGACGGCCGGCGGGGCGGGCGGAGTCGGGTTAGGCTCGCCCGGTGTCGGCTCGGGCAGATAGCCCCAGGCTGGATCGCCATCGGGGAGGCGTGCGTAGCTGACCCCCTGGTTCATTTCCGGGTAGGTCAATTGAGAATGGACGAGCCCGGTTTGTTTGTGAAACAGGGCGAGCGTTTCGCCTGAGGAATCGAGGCCGAAGCCGAGGTCCGCACGGGTGAGGACGAGGTATTCGCCTGGGTCGATCCGAGTCCCGGCTGGAAAGCTGTTGCCTGGCTGGAGGCGTTCGTTGTCGGTGAGGGTGAGGTTGGTGAGATCGATCGACACGCTTCCGGCGTTGAAGAGCTCGAGCCAATCCTGATCGAGCGGGTTGTCACGGGGGTGAGCGTAGATCTCGTTGATGACGAGGCCGCCCTGTTGGGTGGTGGTATTAGCGCGGCCGGGGGTGCCAAACCGACAGTCGGATGCGCGCCAAGCGGTGGGGGCGGTCGCGTCGTCCGCGCCGGGCATGCGCTCCAGGCTGGGTCCGTCGCCATTGGGCGTGCCGGGCCATGGCGGGACGAAGTCGTAGGCTGCGACATCGACGACAGCGCCTGCGGGGGTGAGCAGATGGATCCATTCCCGATCGATGAGGGGTGGGGCTTCGAGCGGACCGAAGGGAATGGGCAAGCCGCGGGCGAGGGCGAGTTGGGTGGGGTTCTCGGCGATGAGCGCATAACCGCCGGGTGGGAGTTCTGTGCCGGTTGGGAATTGAAACCGGGTGGCGCCGCTGAGCTGGAAACCGCTGAGCTCGAGGGCCTGGGTGGTGGTATTGACGATTTCGACGAAGGTCCCACCGATGTCACCGGGTGCGGGCGCGAAATGGATCTCATTGATTCGCAGTGCGCCGTCAGCCGGTTCGAGAGGGTCGCGTCCCCGTCGCCATTCCACGCCGTTGTCGGCGCCGTCCAGGTCGGGATCGTCGGTAGCGCTCCACTGCAGGGTGCCGAGGTGTTCGTTCTCCCAGTGGTCGGGCAGACCGTCCTGATCGCTATCGGGGCCGGCATTGGGGGTGAGCGGGAAGGGATCGGATGCGTCTGTGACGCCGTCGAGGTCGAGATCGGCCGAGGGATTGGGCAGGCTTGTTTCGAAGGGGCCGATGGATAGGTCCGTGGAGGAGGGTGAGCGCGGGGTGCCTTGGATGTCCTCGGCCGGGATGATGAGATCCGGGCCTGGCGGCCAAGCTGCGCCGAGCAGGGGCGAGGTCGGTGCGGGACGGAAGTTGCCAAGTTCCGGGGCGATGAACTCGGGTGGGACGTTGATGAGGTCGGCTCCGGTCAGGAGTGGATCGGGCGGGTGCACCAGGCACCGGCGGATTCGGGGCATGGAGAGCTCGTCGATGCGGAGGTGGGTGCGGTTATCGCTCAGGATCCCGTTTTCGAACTGCCCGAGGCCGCCGGTGAAACCGGGGGTTTTCTGGTAGACATCGAGTCCGACCCGGCATCCATGGATCGTGTTGAAGGCCATGCGCGGATCGGAGCTGTCCTTGATCGCGATGCCGATATCGGACCAGGCAATGATGTTATTAAGGATCAACGGGTGTGCGCCCTCGCCGATCGAGATCGCTTTGTCGGCGCATTGGAGCAGGACGTTCGCTTCGATGCGTGGGCTTGAGGAACCGAGATCGATCCCGTCACCTGCGACGCCGCTGATGAAGTTGTGCGCGATTCGCTGCTCGTCGGCGGGGGCGTAGTCGGGATCGAGATCGATATCGATGGCGTCAGCGCCGGGGTGAATACGGCGGAACTGATTGTAGAGGATCTGGAAGGTGCACCGGACGAGGTTGACGGCCTCGCCGGTATTGTCGAAGCGGCATCGGCGGAGGACGACATGGCTGTCGTGCAAGAGGAGGACAGTGCCTTGGATATCGCGGAAGGTGCAGTCTTCGATGACGATGTGGACGTTCCTGCCGAAGATGGCCGCCCCGTGGGGGCCGGTTTCGAGCTGGGCAAAGGTCTGACCGGACCAGGTGACTTGGGTCCCGGGCGTGAGCGTGATCTGCGCGGTGCAATCGTGAGCCGGAGCGGTGAGCGAAAGCAGGAGCCAGCCGGCAAGGCCCATGTGTGCGCGTGCGCTGCGGTAGCATGCGGTTGGGCTCATAGCCCACAACATGAAGCGGATGCATGAGCGGCGCAAGAGGGAAAGGGGAGTGTGGTAGACCATCGTAACCGATACCGCCCCCGACGGCGCTGGCTCGAGGTCGTCCGAAAAGGTTTCCGGATCCGGAGGGGGAGGACTCGCGCAGAGGCGCAGAGGCGCAGAGGGGGAGGGCAGGGAATTCAGAGATACGTTGGAGCTGTTTTCTGCAACTGACTTGGTCTGCGGGCAACGGATAACCCCAACACCCCCTTTAAAAAAGGTTTGGATCAGGGCTTGGACCCCACCCACCCCCATAACCAGGTCGAAAACGTCACCGCGCCCTCTGCGGGAGGCTTTCCGGGTCCGGATGGGGAGAACTCGCGCAGAGGCGCAGAGGCGCAGAGGTGTATTGGGAGGGGGGAAAAGG
>ENA-UOOH01002315-UOOH01002315.1-fermentation-metagenome-genome-assembly--contig:-NODE-2315-length-16690-cov-9.393568_pt1 | contig 16690 bp, 14 predicted proteins | sample MGYA00245778_ERZ724025 | MGnify/ENA primary metagenome ERZ724025 (study PRJEB28704, sample SAMN03018313) | fermentation metagenome | biome: anthropogenic terrestrial biome; feature: soil; material... | reverse complement strand
GGAAGAGCAAGTAGTATTCGTTTATCGTGGTGCGGGCAACGCGTTATAATTCTGAACGGAGTGAAGGATCTTCCCCGGCGTGGTTTACAAATGGCAACCGCCATTTGCATAGGTGGTTGTGTCCTCGGGGCATGGAGTTAATCAAACTAACCCCATGTCCTTATAACAGTTTGGCAGCATTTTTCTCAATGATCATCGTGGCATTAGGATGAAGCTGTATAATTGAAGCCGGTAGTTCAGGACATATTTTGCCTTTTACAGTTTTATATATTGCATCAGCCTTAATTTCCCCATTCGCCAGTAGTACTAGCATCCTTGATTTCATTATAGTTTCTATTCCCACACTTATAGCCGTAGTAGGCACTTCATCCTTTGAACTGAAAAATCTTGAATTAGCTTCGATAGTCATTTTATCCAGCTTAACCAGATGAGTCTCTGCTTCGAAATTGATATTCGGCTCATTAAATCCTATATGTCCGTTAGCTCCTATGCCTAAAACCTGAAGATCAATGCCACCCTTATTTTTAATCTGCCGTTCGTAGTTTCTACATTCCTCATCAATGTCTTTGGCCGCACCATTGGGAATATATGTATTTTCCTTTTTTACATTTATGTGTTTAAAGAAATTGTGATTCATGTAATAGTAATAGCTCTGTATATTTTCTCGGTTTAGTTTACAATATTCATCTAAATTAAAAGTAGTAACATCTGCAAAATCAACTTCTTTATTTTCATGCATTTTTATAAGTTCTTTGTACATTCCAATCGGGGTATCACCTGTAGCTAGCCCTAATACGCAGTCAGGCTTTAAAATAATCTGGTTTCTTACTATAGCTGCGGCTTTTTTACTCATCTCCTCATAATTATCTGTTATTATAATTCTCATTGAAATCCCTCCTTCCTAAATTTTGTAAATTGTTTTCCCTCCTGATATGGACAAGTCTACTTTTAATTCTTCATCAAAAATAATCAAATCTGCATCTTTTCCTATTTTTATGCTTCCTTTTGAATTGTCCATATTAATAAGCTTGGCCGGGTTTAAGCTGGCTAAAGCAACAGCCTCGTAAATCTCCAGATCTGTATATTTCAAAATATTAAATACTGCTTTATTCAAGGTCAGAATACTTCCAGCGAGCGTTCCATCATTAAGTCTGGCTGAATTATTGTCTACAACAACCTTCTGGCCTCCCAGTTCCCAGTTACCATCTTTCATAAAACCTGCTCTCATTGAGTCCGTAATTAAAATCAGCTTGTCTTTTCCTTTAGCATTTAACAAGCTTTGAAAAACAGCAGGATGTATGTGCAGAGTATCTGCTATTAATTCAAAACTTATATTGCTTTTTAATACTGCACCTACAACTCCTGGATCTCTATGATGGAATGGCCGCATAGCATTGAAAATATGGGATGCATTACTTATTCCAACTCTCACCGCCTCCAGGGCTGTTTCGTAATTCGAATTTGTATGTCCCATTGAAAGCACTATATCAGAATTGTTTTTAACACTCTTTATAAACTCAAATTGAAAATCTTCTTCTGGAGCCATCGTAATTATTTTAATTATGTCTATATAGTTTTTAATAAATTTTATATCAGGTTTAAGGATATAATCTTCATTTTGAGCTCCTTTGCATTTTGGGCTTATAAAGGGTCCCTCCATGTGGGCGCCAAGTATTTTAGCCCCTTTAAAATTCTTTTTCATGGCAAGTTTTACTGAATCCAGGGCCTTATATATCTTTTCTTTTTCCATAGTCATGGTAGTCGGTAAAAATCCTGTAACCCCACTTTTAGCGATGGTTTCGCTTATTATTTTAAGATCAGATATTTCACCATCCATCGTATCTTTTCCACCGGAACCATGAATATGAATATCTATAAATCCTGGTGAAACATATTTCCCATCAGCATCTATTGTTTTCATTTCGTGAGTCGGGCTCTTCTTTACAAACTTTTCTTCGTCTAAAATATCAACTATCTTATCATCGAAAATCAGTACCTTGCCCACTAGAACTTCATTCTCTAAAATGATTTTCCCGCCTTTAATAGCAGTCATATTTTTATCCATTATTTATCATCAACCTTTGTTTTAAATCACTTTATATCTATTCTTATATCATTATTGCATAATGGGTTATGTTTTGGGTGGAATTGAGCATGTGGTGGAGTTGGTGTTTTGGCGATGAGGGTTAATTTTGTTATAATGGTAATGTTAGTATATTTTTGATTTTGCATGGAAAGGGAGTGATGAAATGCAGAAAGGCAAAAATATTAAAGTTGGAATTGGTTTTGCGACGGGGAGAAAGACTTTTCAAAGGGTGCTGAGAACCAACATATACAACTGGCAGGAATCCGGTTTGGTGGAAAACCTAAGAATTAGTTTAAATCTTTTTGTCGCCTATGATCTTAATTATCATAAAACGAAAAGGACGGATTACACCAATATACACCCAGAACTAGTCGAGCAGATCGATAGCAGCACATTTATTGCAGGCATTGCTGTAAAAGAAGAAATCGACTATTTAATTCGAGAAAACGTCGTTAATCTTGATGAAGCACACATGATTTTTGGCAGGGGGTATGCAGCCAAACGTAACGCTGTGCTTTATAACGCTATAAAGCACAATATGGATTATCTGATTTTTCTGGACGACGACGAATACCCAATGGCAGTGACCAATACGCGCAGCACTGCAATTTGGGGCGGCCAGCATGTTCTGTTAACCCATCTGAAACACATCGCTCAAGCGGATATCACCCACGGACATCACTGTGGCTACATATCGCCTATTCCCTATATGGTATTTAATGACACTTTGACCGAAACTGATTTCCGTTCTTTTATTGAGGCTATCAGCAATGATATCATCAACTGGGATACCTTGAAAGCCGTTATGGAAAACGGCGGGGTTACATATGCCGATACAAATACCTTGACTAGCGATGAGGCTGTAGAGGTGCAGGAAACAAACCGCGCCAAATTCATCTCCGGCGCAAATCTGTGTATTAACCTTACCGATCCTGGCCGTATATTTCCGTTTTACAATCCACCAGGAGCGAGGGGAGAGGATACTTTTTTAAGTACCTGCCTAAGCGAACGAAAAGTCTTGAGGGTACCATGCTACACATTCCACGACGGGTTTTCTACCTATAATCACCTATTGGAAGGAGTTCTCCCCATCCGATTGAAGTTCATCAAAGCTGATAGCGAACAGATTATCACTCGCTTTTACAAGGCTTGTATAGGTTGGATTCGTTATAAGCCATTACTGCTCTATATCACCCAGCCGGATCGTTATGAGGAAAAGATTCAAGAGATGCGCGAACAACTTATCGTGACTTTGCCTAAAATATGCGCTTATTTCGGACAGCCCGATTTCATGAAAGTCTTAGCTGAATTGGAGAAATACAATAGAAATGTCAAAAAGCATTTTTATGAATTCCATGAAACACAACGTATTTGGGCACAGATCATGGAACACTTTGCAGCTCATCGCTAGAACCGCTAGGAGAATATCCATATCCCTGTCTCTCCATGTCTTCCTTCGGTACAAAACGGAGGGAGGCACTGTTGATGCAACACCGTAGCTACCCAACCCCAGGTTCATTTAAGCCCAATCTCTTCATCTGTTAAATAACAAGCTGGATCGGATTCCCAAAAGTCTCCGGTCACTGCTTCGGCCCGGGTCCGGAAATTTCCATTACAGTTATCCAGGTACTGGCATTTCGAGCAGCGCCCCTTAAGCAAGGGTTGGCGATCTTTTAAGCCAGCCAGCGTAGGATTGGAGAGATCCGTCCAGATCGTGCCAAACTTCCTCTCCCGCACATTGCCAAAGGTAATATGCTGCGTAAATTGGTCCGGATGGACATACCCCATCGGATCAACTTCGCCAAAGGCAATTCCGGAGCGGTTGCCGCCATTCATGCTGATTAAGCGTCTAATCTCCGCTGCTTTGGCCGGATCATCCTTTAAGGTGCGGAGATAAATATACACGCCATCACAATGATTATCGACGGTTAGAATTTCTTTCTTCAGGCCGCGCTTCTCAAAATCTACGGTGCGCCGGATAATGGTCTCCATCGCTTGACGAGATTCTTCCGGCTTCACATCTTGAGCGATCATTTGATTACCGCGCCCCGAATAGACCAGATGATAGAAACAAACCCGGTTAATATTTTCCTCTTCGATAAAATCAAAGATCTTATCCAGTTCTTTTAAATTATGGCTGTTAATAGTGAAGCGCAGACCGACTCTCTGATTGACTGCCACACAGTTTTGGATTCCTTCCATCGCCTTCTGGAAGGCTCCTTTTTTGCCACGAAACTGATCATTGACTTCACGCAAACCATCGAGGGAAATACCGACATAACCAACCCCGATATCTTTAATCTTTTGCGCTACTTGCCGGGTAATCAACGTACCATTGGTTGATAAAGTCGGACGGATACCCTTGTCCACAGTATAGGCTGCCAATTCAAAAAAGTCCGGGCGCAGCAAAGGCTCTCCGCCCGAAAAAAGCAAAACCGGTACTTTAAACTCGGCCAGATCATCGATAAATTGCTTGGCTTCTGCGGTGGTTAATTCGCCCTGATATTTTTGGGCATCAGACTCCATATAGCAATGTTTGCATTTTAAGTTACACGTACGCGTCGAGTTCCAAACCACGACCGGACCACTGCCCGTCGTTGTCCCATTCTTGGCACCGTGCGCATCAGTACTATAGCGTAAGGAGTCGCCAAAATACTCGGTATTAAATAATAGTTTCGTCACGCTAATCATGTTAGCCCTCCCCCAGAGCCTGTACCAGCCCTGCAATCGTATATTTTTTGCTTCCCGATAAATTATAAGGGTACATCATCGCCCCATCCGGGCAGTAACATTTAAAAGTGATTTCCTCAGGTTTCGGGAAAATTCTGCTGCCCTGGACAGTAAACCATTATTAGTATTCTTCTTCACTAAACTCAATCCCTGCCATTTTCATAAGAAATGCAGCATTACGCGTGGTGGAAACACCTGGCCGAAGCTTATAGTCAAAGTATATCTCATTATCCTTATAAGATTCCTGGAAATGGTAGTTTTTCACCTTATTGCTTTCCTTTTCCAAATCCCCGAGTTCAAGGTCATGGGTGGATACAAGCCCCAAAACCTTGGCCTTACTCAACTTCATAATCAGCGCCTTTGCTCCGGTATGTCTGTCTATGGAATTGGTTCCTTTGAAAATCTCATCGAGCAAGAAAAAAACTGTCTGCCCCTCTTCCACCGCATTAACTATCATTTTAATTCTCAATAACTCCGCATAGAAAGAAGATATATTCTTTTCCAGATCATCGTTTACCCTCATGCAGGTATAGATATCCATAATCGAGCATTTAAACGTTTTTGCACAAACATTCCCCCCGGCATAAGCCAGAACCAGGTTGACGCCGACAGTTCTCAGCAGGGTACTCTTACCAGACATGTTTGAGCCTGTAATCAGCAATATATTTTCGGGAGGTTCAAACTTTAAACTATTGGCTACACAGGTATTTATCAATAATGGATGCCCCATATCCTGGGCCGCAAAGCAAGGGCCATCTTTTGACAATTCCGGCGTCGTCCATTGAGGATAGTCATGCGTTAAGATCGCCAGGCTGGATAATGATTCAAATTCTGCAATAACATCAAGCCAATCCCGCAACTTACTGCCGGACTCTTCTTTCCATTCTTCCAGCGCAAACACGTAATGGTAGTCTAATAAAAAAAGGATATTAAAAAATATATATAACTGATTATGCCGATTGGCGATAGCCTCAACTATTTTCACCAGTTTACGGATTTGCTCACCTGCAGTCTGCCCCTGCTCATTCTTCAGCCGGTTTTGCAAGTCCTGCAAGTGGCGGGAATGGTATTCTTCTTGTTCAATCAGACTTAACATATTGGAATAAGCTTTTATATTTTGCATGAATTTATAGGCTACTTCTAATATTTCTCCTCTTTGTTTAGACTTGATCTTCAGAATTGCAAATTGGATGACCAAGGCAGCGATTAAACAATAGTATTGGGGTTCAGGATTTAGGAAAGTCAATATGGCAATAACTACAGTAATTATCGGCATAAAGCGAAAAATATAGATGACCATCGGTTTCCGATAAAATCTTTCTATCCTGTTTGCCCATAAAAACAAAGTTTCCGGATCATGCATTTTAGACTCAACTATACCCTCCGCCATATACTTCTGCCGCCAGTCGAGTTTGGGCGCCAACTCAATGACCGCTTCCTGCCGGTCCGATATTTCCTCAATGCTCCTGGCAGGCGAAATAAGGAAGTCTCTTAATTTGAGCCTTCCCAGATAAGTAATGGTTGTGTTTATAAACTGAAAAAGTGATCCTGGGCCGAATATATCCAAATCCTGCGAATAATTATGATTATCGTCTATAAATTCCTCTCCATCATCACTAAAAGTATTCCACTCTCCATGGATACGCTTTAAGGAGTCCTCATTGATTTTATGAAGAATAGCGGCATACTTTTTTTTATTGAAATAATGATCATGCAGTATCATTAAAGGGATAAACAGAACCAGAAATAATCCCAGGTCCCAAGCAAATAGCCCATAATTTTTCTTTGCAATCAAATATATCCCCAACCCTGCACCGATAAGAAACACTACCAGCCTTAGGTTGCTGATTAGGTTGATGGTATGGGTTTGTTCTACCATCATTGCCTGGTATTTTGCTTTAAGTTCGGTATATTGGCTTTCTGCCCTCTTCAATCAATTCGCTTCCTTCATTATATTCAATACTTCAGCTTATATTGTTGTTCTCATATACCGAGTATACTCATATATGCTATTAAAACAATCGGGTATCAGTAATAATCTTTTCCTTGTTTGGAAACTCTTTGTCAAATAATTCAAACTCTTCTGCGCTAACATGGTAAGCTTCATCCTCAAAAAATCTGCCCGACACTATTGTATTTCAAAACCAGCGGGAATTGTATAATCTCTTATTCAAAGCTTCTGCTGAAACCTTGTCTGAATTGGCAAGTGATAAAAAGTATCTGGGTGCAAAGATCGGACATACCTCAGTGCTGCACACGTGGGGACAAAACCTTATGCACCATCCTCATATCCATTGCATTGTTCCCGGTGGTGGCATTAATTCTTTAGGTAAATGGGTAAACAACAGAAAAAAATTTTTTATTCCCGTTAAGGTGCTATCCCGGAAATTCAAAGGCAAGTATTTATTCTATCTTAAACAGTTGTATTATCAAAACAAACTTGAATTTTATGGGAATCAGCAGCATCTTTCAGACCACAAAGATTTTGAGCGTCTTCTATCAGAGCTCTATGAAAAAGAATGGATCGTCTACTGCAAGCCACCTTTCAAAAACGCATCCTGTGTGGTTGAATATCTCGGGCGGTATACTCACCGAGTAGCCATCTCAAATAACCGTATTGTAAGTATCAAAGACGATAATGTCACCTTCAAATGGCGAGACTACAAAGACGCAAGCAAATGGAAACTAATGACTGTTTCTTCCGAAGAATTTATCCGCCGATTTCTTATTCATATCCTTCCCCCAGGATTTATGAAAATCAAGCATTACGGTCTACTCAGCAACAGAAATAAATCGATAAAACTTACACTCTGTAAGCAGCTAACTAATACGCCGATTTTCCCTAGAGAAGAAGTATCCGCCATCGACTTAATGTAAAAAATTACGGGTAGAGATTTATCAAAATGCCCTTACTGCGGTTCGGATAAGCGCAGGTTCATATGCTTTGGAAAAGCGCCTCCTCAAACGGTCAAAACTGCATAGGTTTAATAAAATCCCCTATCGTAGGGAGGGGGAAGCTATGCCTATTCTCGCGGTTTTTCGGTTGTTTTTAGCTTGACTGTTTCTATTTATCCAGCAGTGGTCATCAATGTATATTATTTTGATACGGGCACTGTTGCACCTTTTCTTTGAACTGTGCAGCAAGGTCGAAGTAATTTCGCCCAGTTTTTGTGTCGCTAAATATAAATAATGTGTCTTAACTACAAATACAGATTATGCTCATAATTGAAATAAACCTATTCATACCTATTTCCATGAATATCAAAAAAGATTACTTCGACTGTATAGTCCTTGTAGGGTGACTCATAATAAAGGATTTTGTTGTTAGTTGCATCAAGTTTTACTGTCTTAGGGGCTTTTCCTTGTGCTGTATAGGTTATCTCAGCATAATCCAAATCTGCTTCATTTGCCCAAAACAAATTATAGTTAATTTGATTCACAATAGTATGCCCAACGATTATTTCATCATTTTTTCTTAGGTAATTAGTTTGGAATTTGTACTTTCCATCATTTTGTGGCTCAAATATCGCCAATCCATACTCATTATTTAAACAGGTATATCCGCTGATAATATAATTATCAATTTTAATTTCAGAGGCAATGTGGGCGTTATCGCTTAACTTACTTAATTTGTTCAATCGCAGTTCCCTACTTTCAAGAGAAGAGCCATCAAGTTTACTTTGGACAACAAAAAGTTCTATGAGCAAAGCAATTAAAGCAACAACAACTATGATTGGGATAATATATCTTTTGACTTTCAAACCTTCATCTCCTTCGTCAAATATAAATAATCTTAATTGCACAATATACTACCAATGTTTAGTATAGCTTAATTCCACAATTGCTGCGCATCATTAACAGACTGTTCAGCACCTAATACTTCCATTCCAGGGGTCTGAATTATAGATTCATCCTGATAATCCGCAGACCCATTTTGGGAACCAAAGGTTTGTCAACCCGTTTTGGAAGCATAAGCTTGCCGCAGCGGCAAACTTATGGGCTAAGTCACAGTTTCCCCTTGCTTGGTGGTCGCTAAATAAGAAGAATTCGAACCGAGCATAGCTAAGATATGTATATTTATAAGCTTAAAAATTACACGAAAGTTTATTATCCTTCTATGAAATCAAGCAAATTTCCAATATCATGTAACGCACTAATATACCCTAAAAACCTTGGTGTCCGCTTTTCAATATCTTCCTCTCTTACACCTCTAAAAATCATCATTTGCTGCATTAGATTATTTCCACCACCACTAGATTGGCAATGTTCAGTAGTTTCCTCAAAAAAGAAACAAATATCCTGCATTTCAATTTGCTGAGAGTTGGAATTGGTATGTTTCATCCAATTTTGTGCTTCAAGGTAAGACTGTTCATAAAAAGCTGAATTACGTTCAGTGTGAGGCAAATAATATCCACTCATATTAAGTCCAAAATGTTCCGGAGAAGAATTCATTGCTTTCTCGTACATCGTATTTTCTTCTTTGTGCCATTTTTCTATCTCTTCGTCTGTCATATCAAATGAAAACTCTGACATCGGGTGCTTAAGTTTATCTTTGCAATGGTTCATAATCACATTTAATTGAAACCTTTTCATACGCCTGTCGTTTGGGGCAAGAGGCAAAGCATCACACTGATCTAAAAAATACTGCTCTGTTTCCTTATGTGTATGACCACATGCAGTTACTAATTTAGCACAGTCCTCCACCCACTGTTGAAATTTTTCTTTGCGTTTATCATCAGAAACTCCTACCATTCCGCAAATAACAGTTGCACCATTATTGTTTTTGATAGAAATACTGCCATCTTTATTTCTCTCAACTGACATTATTGTTCCTCCAACTTATAAAAATATATGAATAAACTTTGGTTCGCTCTATTGCTATAAAGCATGTATTGCCCAACTACCCATTTTAGACAAACTCGGCATAACCTTTCTTCTCCAACAGTAGTTCTATTCCGGTTCAAGTCTTTTATAATCTTCCATAAGCATTTCTGCCAATAAACACAATTTCTATATTCTAAACTAATAAGCCGCCAATACATGCTGGGCATACTGGGTACATTTGAGATATTTCTTTGTATTAAAAAAGGACCTCCTCAAACATCATCCAGCAATGTAATTATTTTCATATTTCGACAGATCTATTGGGAATCCTTGTTATTTATCACCAAATTTCAAAATTATAAAATTTGTTATCTTCCCTGGCCCTATCGTCTTCTCACCCGTTGACCCTTATATACTCTTCTTTTGCCCCTCAACGATCCATTGGCTACTACGCGCGGCATTGCTAATTTATTCTTACAACCCAAAGGTCTGAGTGAGGCTGGGGTATTCTATCAGAGAAGGTCTTTTGTTATAATTGAGTACTGTCTAGAGGCTAAGGATTTACTTGGTTCTGGATGAAAATATAAAAGCTACATTTTGGATGGAGATACATATGCAAAAGCAAGAACTGAAACAAGGAATCAATGACTCAATCCCAATCATTTTGGGCTATTTACCGTTGGGGTTTGCTTTCGGGGTGCTGGCAAATGAGGTAGGCATGTCAATCATTCAGGCTACAATGATGTCGGTCCTGTGTTTTACAGGAGCCGGGCAATATATAGCCATTGGGGTCATGCAAGCGGGAGGGGCCGTATTCACCATTATCCTGGCGAATGTTTTAGTAAATTTAAGGTATTTACTGTTTTCTACATCGTTGGTTCCCTACCTCAAGGGACGAGTTCCAACTGCGATTGGCAGCCTTCTATCCTATGGATTGACCGATGAGACTTATGCAGTAGCGATGAACCGCTATCAGAATCATGCGCCCACCGCCTCCTATATGGCCGGCCTTAATCTAAGCTCACATGTTGGCTGGATCGCCAGTACTTTATTGGGGGCCATACTGGGCAGTTATATTGGCAATACGGATCGTTTAGGCCTGGGCTTTGCTTTGCCGGCTATGTATATCTGTTTATTGGTCTTTATGATCAAACGTAAATCAGACGTTTTTGTGGCCGTATCTTCAGCTTTGTTTTGTTTGCTGATTGGCTATCTCGTGCCGACTACTATGGGGAATTTGTCTAATATCGTTATTGCGACGATTATTGCGGCTAGTTTGGGGGTGTTAATCAGTGAGCGGGACTAGTATTTGGATCATGATCATCGGCGTTTCACTGGTATCTCTCTTGCCACGTATCCTGCCGGTAGCGCTTTTTTCTCGCTATGAATTTCCTGAACCGCTAAAACGGTGGTTATCCTTTGTAGCCCCGGCAGTTTTAGGTGCTTTGACAGCTTTAAGTGTATTGGCGCCGGAGGGAGACATCGATATAAGCATTCATAACCGGTATATTTGGGTCTTCATACCCACGCTGCTGGTCGCCTACAAGACCAGAAGCCTTTTCTATAGTTTGTTAGTTGGAATCGTAACCATGGCTCTGCTATATAATTTTGTGTGAGGCATGGGTAAAATGTTGGTACTTCTTTCCGATTTTGATTTCACTTTGATTCATGGTTGTCCTCCATCATAACCTAAAGACTATTCCCAGGCTTTCCATACTTCGGACCGATAACCGCCAGTCGCTTGCCTTCCATTTCTCACGATCGATGTATTATTAAGTCATTATTTTTATTTAACAATGAGACCTAGCCGGGTAGAAAGAGAAGCTGCTTGCATGGTGTTAACTATAGCACCATTAACATCAGTAATGTTTACACCCATCCCTTCAACATCACAACTAGTAAAGGTCTTAATACTTTTGTTTTAATCTTGTCTTCCATATGTGCTTGCCCCCATTTAAGCGAATTCTGGGCATTACCCAACGCTATACAATAGCGTTAATCAGTGAGGATGCTCATAATACGAAACTATTCTGCCTCCCGGAGACGCTCCACGATACTTTGCTTGTCAGTCATCGCATACGATACTAAAGGAATAATCACTCCAAGCACAAGCAAGAAAGGCAGCACAATTAACAATGGCCACAGGATAAAATGATAACTGAAGAACCACAGCAGCTCACAGAAGGACTTAACTATCAAAAGTGAAAACACTGTGCCAAAAACGAGCGAAATTACACCAGTGCCAAGAACATAATAGAAGCCTTCAACCATCAGCATACTGCGCAATTGCTTACGCGTCATGCCAATGCTTTGCAGCATGGCAAATTCTTTGCGCCGGGTCAAAATGCTGGTGAGAATGGCATTGACAAAATTAAGAATGCCGATCAGCCCGATAATAAAACTGAGTGCGCCGCCAATCATAACAACAGTGTTCTGCATCCCAGAAAACTCCTTGAGCGAGGTAAACTTCGAAGTGTAATTCATGACAGGCTCCCTCGAATCGGTATAGCTTTGTAAAAAGCGCTCCATCGCAACTTCTTGATCTTTGGAAACATTGAAAGCATAGCTCATTACCGCTGGCTGCGCTACCAATGTTTTGTATATATCTGCCGGAAGATAGAAACTATAGTCCCATCTGGAGCGGTCTGAATTGGAATATTGTTTGATTGCCACATGACCAAGCACGATAAACTCCTGCGTGATATACTCCCTGTCCTTAAATGTTTCCGACGTTCCCTTGTAGTTATGAAGCGTGACCGTTTCACCCACTGCAAAATGAGTTCGGTCCATTTCCGGTACGCTGTTGTCGTCCAACGGGACTCCCTCCAGAATATATTTGCCGGTGGCCAGCTTTTCAAGATCCAGCTCGCCATCGAGAAGCCTTAGCCGGTGGAGCGGCAGATCCTCAAGACCATAGACCGCAGCTATGAAATCGCCATAGGTGTTGAGGTTATAGCCCTGGGTGGTGTTCTTTTCGTCCTCTGCTGCAAATATTTCCGCTCTACCGCCGTATAGGCGCCCACCCTCCTCAAAGCCAGGCTGAGCTTCCACCGCCTGGATAAAGCTCTCAGTGGTTTGATTTTCGGGACCGTAGAAGTCATTTTGAAAGTAGTCGGCATGGGCAATCAGAAAATCGGTGTCCACAAATTTGGAGAGGAACTTATCCATATCAATGCTCTGAGATAGCGTGAACACCGTGTTCAGCAGCACAAGGCTAAGGGACAGGCTGATGACCACCAGAACTGTGCGTTTTTTGTTGCGCCCTATATTGGTCAGCGCCATGCGGGGCATTTTGGCTCCGCCGGTTGATTTTTTTAATTTACCTGACTGCTTTGCATTCCCCTCCGTATACCGCACCGCTTCTACCGGCGACACGGCGGCAGCGATCCTGCCCGGCTTAAATGTACTGATCAGCACCGTGATAAAAGCAAACAGCGCAGAGCCGATAAAAATTACTGGGTTAGGCGATACAGATACAGCACTTCCGGCGTATGAGGAATTGTTCATAATGAGGGGAACAAGGGATTTCCCGGAGAAATATCCTATAATCAGTCCGATTGGTATTCCTATGGCGGAAAGGATCATCGCCTGTCTGCGGATAATGCGGCGTATCTGTTTACCGGTAGTGCCTATGGTTTTCAAAAGGCCATAAAAGCGGATATCACGAATGACTGAAATCTGAAAAATGTTGTAAATGATGAGATAGCCGGTGAAAACGATAAGCAGCAAACCGGAAAGCAGCGCAGCCAAAGAACCCGCATCCATACCAAAATTCGTTGAGAGGTAAGACCAATTCACATTATTATTCAAATAGTTCTCATCGTTTTCATTGAGGGAATAACCGCTGTCAGTAATAACTTTTGTAAGTTTCCCCTCCAAATCGATGCTGTTTTTGAACATGATAGACGCGTTAATGGCGCCGGTGAGAGAATTGTCCTCTTTATAGGTGTTTTGCAGTTCATCCCAATGGGCATCTATATAGGCGCGGGAGGCAAATATCTGCCCCACATTAAAAACGGGGTCGCTCTCCCACCAACCGGCCAGCACAAAATTACGCTGCACTTTCTCGCCCCTGATGTCAAGTGTCAGCGTAAGCGGTGCGCCTACCTCCAAAGGAACACCCATCAGTTGCAATGTCTTGGTGTCTGCAATAACCTCATTTTTGGTCTCCGGATTATGCCCGCTTGTTAGTTCGCAGAAGCCCAGCTTCAAACCCACCTCGTCATAATACCAGAATTCTGCACGACGTTTGAGAAATTCCTCGTTTTCCACATCGTCGCTCAGCATACGGTTATAGGCGATTTCTTTGATGAGCGGATGGTTTTTGATATTGACGTATTCCTCATCGGTAATATATTTGAGCATAGCGTGACCGCCACCGCCCGCCTGACGCATAGCAGCCTGCTGCAGGCTCTCAACTGTGCCGCTTCCCATGGTGAAAAGCGTTGTAAAAAGTACCGCTGTCAAGGCAATGGCGATGATCGCAATCAGATTGCGGGCTTGGTTGGCTCGAAAGCTTTTGTCCGCCAAATTGCGGATAGCTTTCTGGTTCTTTACCTTGATCATCTGGCATCACCACCCACGATTTTCCCGTCCTCAATACGGATGATACGGTCTGCCATCTGTGCAATTTCTTCATTGTGAGTAATCATCACGATGGTTTGCTTGAACTGTTGGCTCGTCACTTTAAGAAGCCCCATTACATCAAGGCTTGTCTTGCTGTCCAGGTTCCCCGTGGGTTCGTCGGCAAGAATGATAGCGGACTTAGCAGCCAAAGCTCTGGCAATTGCCACTCGTTGCTGCTGACCCCCGGAAAGGTTGTTGGGCAGATTATTAATTTTGCTTTCAAGCCCCAATGTCTTGATGATTTTGTCCACATAGGATTTGTCCGGCTCGTTCCCGTCGAGCTGAATAGGCAGGACGATATTATCGTACACATTCAAAACAGGAACTAGATTGTAGTTCTGAAACACAAAGCCGATTTTCCTTCGGCGAAAGATTGTAAGTTCTTCGTCTTGCAGCGAAAATATTTCCTTTCCATCTACGGTGACTGTTCCGCTGGTAGGGCGGTCAAGCCCACCCAGCATATGTAGAAGAGTAGACTTGCCGCTGCCGGATGTGCCCACGATTGCAACAAATTCCCCGTTCTCCACGGTTAGGTCTACGCCATCAAGGGCATGAACAGCAGTATCCCCGCTGCTATAATATTTTTTCAGTTCCTTTGTTTCAAGTATCGTCATTTTGTATTCCTCCAAAAAGTAATAGTCTGTATCGCAGTTGCCTACAATACAGACTATGCCATAAAAATCTTTCGACAATCTTTCTGAATACTAACAGTTTTGAAAGATTTACTTTTCCATAGGCAAAAAAACCGAGAAGGTGGAACCACTACCCAGCTTAGATGACACCTTGATATAACCGCCTTCGGCTGCCAGGATCTCCCTGGCTAAAAACAGCCCAATGCCAACGCCCTCTTGGTGAAGGACGGCTCCCGAGCGGTAAAAACGCGTGAATATTTTGCTTTGTTCATCCTCCGTGATACCAATTCCATTATCAGTAATATCAATACGACAGAACAGCTCATAGGGTATGACTTTTACCGTAATACACCCGCCGCTTTCGGTATATTTTACAGCGTTGTCGATGATATTATATACTACTTCGGTGGTCCATTTCAGATCAAAACAGGCTCTTATCTCTGTATCTTCCATGGCAACAGAAATATCCTTTGTGTCCACCTTAGGCATGATTTGTTCCCGCACTTCATCCAATAACCGTTGTACCGTTTCCTGTTTAGGTGAAACAGTAATAATGCCCGTTTCAAGCCGTGATGTTTTCACCAAAGCACTGATGAGAAAGTTCAGCTTTTCTGCCTGGGCGGACAAGGCTTTTACACAGACAGTACAGTCCTCCGGCAATTCATGTTCACTGAGCAGCTGTGAATAGAGCAGGATATTGGCGATGGGCGTTTTGGTTTGATGTGAGATATCAGAAATCAATCCTTTTATTTTATCCTTTTCCGTAAGCAGATTTTTAGAGGATAACGCACCCATGGAAAGATACCGTGCGAGCTTCGCTTCCACCGCGGATAAGGCAGATTCATCAAAAACGCCCTCAACCAAGCTGCCGTCTATAGCTATGTCCAACATATCCCCCATTTTTTTAAGCGTTTTCTTGGTCATTTGGCGGTACCGGATTATAACAATCGCAGCCGCTAATACCACAGCAATGGTAATCCCGATGCAGACATAATCAAGTGTGTTCATATCACTTCACTGCCCATGTGTAGCCGATGCCATAGACCGTTTTGATGTATTGGGGTGCTGACGGATTATCTTCCAATTTATCACGCAGTCTTTTAATCGTAACAGACAGGGCGTTTTCATCAACATACTCCGCACCATCTGTCCAAATCCTGTCTACCAAATCTGCACGGGAAATGGTATTTCCTCTGTTCTCTATTAAAACCCGGAGTAATTTCTGCTCGGTTTTGCTAAGTTCAACGAGTTTGCCGTCTCTCCCAAACTCCATCTTTTCAAAGGAAAAGGAAAACTTGTCAATCTGTACAGTGCCGGAAAGCTGCTGCCTGCCCTTGCGTAGTTGGACGCCTACTCGTGCCCGCAGCACCATAAGGCTGAAAGGTTTTGTGATGTAATCATCCGCTCCAAGCTCAAAACCTGTTACAATATCAGTTTCCATATCATTGGCGGTCAGGACAATAACAGGCCAAGCCAATGTCCTGTGAACCTCAGCTAAAAGGTCAAGACCGTTTCCATCCGGTAAATTGACATCTAATATCACCAAATCAAAGGGGTTGCTTTTCATCTGTTTCTTGGCAGCAGCAATATCAAACGCCTGCACGAAGGCGCAATTATCATCTTTTAAGGCAAGGACAATGCCGTTGCTTAGGGCGGCATCATCCTCCACGATTAAAATGTGATTCATCATGCATCTCCTGTCTGACGTTATTTTGTATAGTATTTCTCTTTGGTCAATAATACTACATAGAACTTTAATATGTTTCAAAAGATCTCCCTTATCTCACCACCG
>ENA-UOOH01002310-UOOH01002310.1-fermentation-metagenome-genome-assembly--contig:-NODE-2310-length-16708-cov-19.632619_pt1 | contig 16708 bp, 13 predicted proteins | sample MGYA00245778_ERZ724025 | MGnify/ENA primary metagenome ERZ724025 (study PRJEB28704, sample SAMN03018313) | fermentation metagenome | biome: anthropogenic terrestrial biome; feature: soil... | reverse complement strand
GGGAAATGTTTTATTTCGCAGGGGAAACCTTGACGCTTCAAGGTTCCCCCTTGCATCCCTCCTCCAACAGCGATACCGGACCAGGGTTTACTCAACCAGAATCTGGAATGACTTCAACACGAAGGTTGGAAAACAGTATCGCAAAGGACCCCCGGATTTGTCCGGGGGTCCTTTGCGATAAAAAAATAACTTCGCGGCGGGCCGTGCCCGCACGCGGTCCAGCGGCGGAACGCTGGTCGCCCAACGGGCGAAATCCCTTCTTCTCTCTTATCCCCCCATGCGTACGGTTCCGAATACTTTCTTCGGGTAATATTGAGGGCGGGGGGGATTTTTGATTTGAATTTCGGCGGGAGCGGTATTACATTGACGCGTTGTATCGAAGGAAATTGATCATGTTCACTGGACTCATAGAAATAACCGGGACCATCCGGGAGCGCAAAATGTCCGGCGGGAACGGCAAACTCGTGCTTTCTCCCCGGAAACCGTTTCAAGGCGAACTCCGCAACGGCGACAGCATCGCCTGCAACGGCTGCTGCCTGACGTTGGAACGGGTCCTTGGCGACGGTTCGTTTGAGTTTCACGTGATGGAGGAAACGCTTCGCCGCACCAACCTCGGCAGTCTGCCGCTGGGCGCGGCGGTCAATATGGAGCGTTCGATGCGCGTGGGCGGGCGCCTGGACGGGCATATTGTCACGGGGCATATCGACGGTACCGGGCGTTTTCTCGGGACCCGCCGCCGGGGGGCCGACCTTGAGGCCTGGATCGAACTTCCCGAGGTGCTGAAACCGTATATGATCAGCAAGGGGTGCATCGCCATCGACGGCATATCGTTGACGCCGGTGGAAGTCACCGCCGACAGTTTCAGCGTCCACCTGATCCCCCTGACCACGGACGAAACCGCCCTTACCGAACGCAAAACCGGCGACCTGATCAATCTGGAAAGCGACCTGCTGGCCAAATACGTGCGCCACCAGCTCGCCCTGATGGGGTACGGAGAGAAAAGCACCGTCACCATGGACACCCTGTTGAATGCAGGATGGTGAGGCGGTTATGATGACTGATAAATTCGGTATCAGTTTGCTCCACATGCCGTCGGATTACCCGCTGCCCCAGTTGAACGGCGTATTCGACGCGGTCGAACTGCCGGGGGCGCTGCTGAATTCTTCGCTGTCGGTGAACAAACTGCCCCCGTTGTTTTATTTTAACGGGCTGATGCCCGGCGAACTTACGCGCGACATCGCCGTTCATTCCACGCGAATCCAGGCATATTTCCTGCAACAGATGGCGGTCCTGCTGGAATCCGCCGGGCAACTGGGCGCGGCGGGCGTCGTCGTCAATTTCGGGCTGGAGAGCTGTTTCGGCGACCCGGCGCGGCGGCGCGAAAACATCGCCCTGATCCGCCGCCTGACCGCCGACCTGCTCCGGACCGGGCAGACCCTGCTGCTTCCCGTCCGGATTCCGTTCATGCCGGAGGCGGGTGACTCGGCGGAGCCCTATCTCTGTTTCCTGAATGAACTGATGTGCCCGAACATCGGCTTCGTCCTGTCGGTGCATCCGCACGAGTTGGCGGGGCGCGAGTTCAAGCCGGCGGAAATGCTGCACTGGCTGCGTTTCGACACCCGGATGATCCATTTTGTTTACGAGCCGGAAACCGGCAACCGCCTGGTTTCGCGGCTGATCACTCCGTGGACGGAACTGCGCCGTGAATTCCGGCTTGACCTGCCCTGTCTGGTCCTGCCGCTGATGTCGCGGCCCGAAACGCTCGAACACGAATTACCGATCCTGAAAGATTTATTTTCGACATTCAATACAACCAATACAACAGGAGGAGTCTGAATATGTTGAAGTTAGGAGTCAACGTCGATCATGTCGCCACTGTCCGGCAGGCGCGCCTCGCCCAATACCCGAGCCCGGTCGAAGCCGCCAGAATCTGTGAAAAAGCCGGTGCGTGGGGCATTACCGCCCATCTCCGCGAAGACCGCCGCCATGTGAATGACCGCGATATGGAAGAACTTAAAAACAGCGTCAGCTTCCTGAACATGGAAATGGCCGCCACCGCGGAAATGCTCGACATCGCCTGTCGCCTGAAGCCGAACAGCAGTTGCCTGGTCCCGGAAAAACGCCAGGAACTGACCACCGAAGGCGGCCTGAACGTCCTCGGGCAGACGGAACACCTCGGCGCCGCCATCCGCCGCCTGCAGGAAAACGGCATCATCGTCAGTATCTTCATCGATCCGGACCTCGAGCAGATCAGCGCGGCGCAGTCGCTCGGCGCGGAATACATCGAACTGCACACCGGTTCCTTTGCCAACACGTCCGGGGCACGGCAGCGCGCCGAGCTTGACCGCCTGATCGCCGCCGCCCGTCACGCCCATGAAATCGGGTTGAAGGTCAACGCCGGGCACGGCATCGACTACCAGAATATCGCCGGCATCCTTGAGATCCCGTACCTGCAGGAACTCAATATCGGACACAGCATCGTGGCGCGCGCCGTCATCGTCGGCATCGACCAGGCTGTGCGCGAAATGCTGGCCCTGATGCGCCCCTACAACAAATAATCAGGAGGGAACCATGGCCAACACCATTCTCCACAACCTGCTCGATTATGCGGTTTCCAACGGGGCGTCGGACATTCACATCAAGGAAAACGCTCCCGTCGCGGTGCGCCTTGACGGGCAGATGGTCGCCACCGACTTCGTCCCCGACTACGAAATGCTGGCGCATTTCCTGAAAGAAGTCGCCACCGACAAACAACTTGAAGTCTTTCACAAAACCGGCGACCTCGATATCTCCCATCTGGAAGACGACATCGGGCGTTTCCGCCTCAACATCCACCGCCAGCGCAACTCGGTCTGCATCACCATGCGCTATGTGAAAAACAAACTCATGAGTTTCGAAGAACTCGGCCTGCCTCCGGTCCTGAGCCTGCTTTCGGAGCGTTCGCGCGGGATCATCCTGGTCACCGGGACCACCGGCTCGGGCAAATCGACCACGCTGGCCGCCATGCTCGAATACATCAACCAGAACGCCACCAAGCATGTCATCACCATCGAGGACCCCATCGAATACGAGTTTGAAGACAAAAAATCGTTTTTCGAACAGCGCGAAGTGGGCATCGACACCGAATCCTTCGCCAGCGCCCTGAAGCACTGTCTGCGCCAGGACCCCGACATCATCATGGTCGGTGAAATGCGCGACCGCAACAGCTTCGAAGCCGCGCTTCAGGCCGCCGACACCGGGCATCTGGTCATCACCACGCTCCATGCGTCGAACGCCTCGCAGTCGATCACCCGTATCCTCGACTTCTTCAACCGCGACGAACAGGATCAGATCCGCGAATCGCTGGCCACCAACCTGGTCGCGATCGTTTCGCAGCGCCTGGTGCCCCGCGCCCTCGGCGGCGGCCGCGCACCCATCTGTGAAATCATGCTCAACATCCCGCTCGTTTCGAAAATGATCCTCGACGATAAGCTCGAAAAGCTCCCCGGCGCCATCGCCGCGGGCCGCAGCGACGGCATGCAGAGTTTCAACCAGGACCTCTACGACCACGTTCAGGAAGGGCTTATTACCGAAGAAGACGCGCTGGCCGCCTCGGACAACCCGGGCCAGTTGAAGATGAACTTCCAGGGCATCTTCCTGTCGCAGGGCGATGGCCAGATCATCGGTTGAACGGAGAGTCCCCCGCATGCCGACGTTCGAAAGGGTGCCGTCCGGACTGGCGGGCTTCGACCGCATTGTCGATTCCATCCGCATGGGCGACAATGTGGTCTGGCAACTGGACAGCCTTGACGAATACCGCTATTTCGCCCGCCCCTTCGCGGAGCGGGCCATGGCGGACGGCCGCAACATCATCTATATCCGCTTCGCCGCGCACCCGCCGCTGCTGGACGAATGCGCCGGGCTGAAGATATTCCGCCTCGATCCCGAGGCCGGGTTCGAGAACTTCACCGTCCGGGTTCATGAAATCATCGCCGTTGAGGGGCGCGACGCTTTTTATGTGTTCGATTCGCTGTCGGAGCTCCAGAGCGCGTGGGCGTCGGACCTGATGATGGGGTGCTTCTTTCAGGTCACCTGCCCGTATCTGTTTGAACTGAATACCGTGGCGTATTTTGGAATTCTGCGCAACCGCCATTCGTTCGACGCCGTCGCCCGGGTCCGCGATACCACCCAGCTCCTGCTCGATGTCTTCTCCGGCGGCGACGCCATGTACGTACAGCCGCTCAAGGCCTGGAACCGCTACAGCAACACCATGTTCACCCCGCACCGCCTGACCGGGAGCGGACAGGATATGCGCCCGCTGAACGACGCGGTCGAGGCTCAGCGCTTCTACACGCTCCTGAACGAACGCGGCGTCAGCCCTGTCGACTGTTCGCTGGATAACTGGGACCGGACCTTCATGGAGGCGAAACGCGAACTCGCCGCCGGGAGCGATTCCCCCGCCACCCGCCGCCGCCTGATCGCCATGCTGACGGGGCGCGATTCCCGGATCGCCGAAATGGTCGAGTCTCATTTCACCACCGCCGACCTGCTGAACGTCAAGGAACGCATGATCGGTTCCGGGGCGATCGGGGGCAAGGCATCGGGCGTACTGCTCTCGCGCAAGATCGTCCGCAACAGCCTGCCGGAGCTGGCGGGGCGGATCGAACCGCATGATTCGTTCTACATCGGCGCCGACGTGTTTTATTCCTATCTGGTCGGCAACGGCTGGTGGAAACTGCGGCTGGAACAGCGCACCGAGGCGGGATTTTTCTCCGCCGCCGCCGAACTTGGCTCCAGAATCCTGAACGGCCGGTTCGCCGGGAACCTCCGCGACCAGTTCCGCCGCCTGCTCGACTACTTCGGGCAAAGCCCGATCATCGTGCGCTCCAGCAGTTTGCTGGAGGACAGTTTCGGCAATGCTTTCGCCGGTAAATACGAATCCGTCTTCTGCGTCAACTCCGGCACCCCGGAACAACGCCTCGAAGCTTTCGAAAACGCCGTCCGGCGGGTCTACGCCAGCGCCATGAACCCCTCCGCGCTCGCCTACCGCCGCGTCCGCCACCTGGACCGCAACGACGAACAGATGGCGATTCTGGTCCAGCGGGTATCCGGGTCGAATTACGACGGATTTTTCATGCCTTGCGCCGCCGGGGTGGGCTATTCGCACAATTCCTACGTCTGGCACGACGACATCGACCCGGCGGACGGACTGCTCCGCCTGGTGGCGGGGCTGGGGACCCGCGCCGTGGACCGGGTGGAATCCGATTATCCGCGCCTGGTATCGCTGAGCGCACCGGCGCTGATGCCGGTCGCCACCGACGACGACCGCGCCCGGTTCTCGCAAAAATCCCTTGACCTGCTGGACCTGGGCGAAAACAAGCTGACATCGCGTCCGCTCCCCGACATTGCGCCGCACCTGCCGCCGTGGCTTTGTTCGCTGTTGTTCGAACACGATACCGCCGCCGAGGCTTATTACCGCGGGCGGGATCTGATCCGCGACGTTTATTTCTGCAGTTGCGCCAGCGTCGTCGCCTCCGCCCCCTTCATCGCGGACATGAAAAGCATTCTCCGGACGCTGGAACAGACCTATCAATACCCGGTGGACATCGAATTTACGGCCAATTTCGCCGAAACCGGCGAATACGCCATCAATCTCCTGCAATGCCGTCCGCTCCAGATTCACGGCCGCGGCGCGGAGGTCCATATCCCGCCCGCCCGCCCGGAAAATATCTTCTTTGAACTGTCCGGGCAGACGATGGGCGGCGGCGCCGATTATCCGGTCGACTACGTGATCACGGTCGACCCCGGTGAATATTACCGAACCGATTTCAGCGGCAAATACCGCACCGCCCGCACCGTCGGCAAACTGAACCGTCTACTGACCGACAGCGGCCGCCGGGTGATGCTGGTCGGGCCCGGACGCTGGGGAACCAGTTCGCCGGAACTGGGGGTGCCGGTGAATTTCGCGGAAATCAGCGGTATTTCGGCGATTTGCGAAGTGTCGAGTCCGGATGGACGGATCATGCCGGAGCTTTCGTACGGAAGCCATTTTTTTCAGGACCTCGTGGAGGCGGAAATGTTTTACGCGGCGATTTTCGACAACCGGCCGGGGAACACCTACCGCCCTGACTTTTTCGCCGCCGAACCGGAATTGCTGGCCGAACTTCTGGGCGAAGCCGAAGCCGCGGGTTCGCCGCTCCGCGTTTACAACACCGGAAAACGAAAACTCGTCCTGAAGTCCGACGTCATCACCCGCCGCACCGTCTGCGCCATATTCGATTCCGAATAAACTTCCGCTTTGCGAGCGTACGCCCGGGCACGGCCCGGCGCGGACGGATGCCCGCTACACACGGATTCGGATCAGAGTACGCCGGGGGCCTGAGTCACCGGTCCGGCGGGGCGGCCCGGCAGCGGATGTACCACCGACATTTCCTTGAGCAGTTCCGGGAGAATGCCGTGGTAACGCAGCGGCGTCACCAAGTCGAACAGTCCCTGGTTCCGCCGGCGCAGCGCGAAAACCGAGGCGATCCAGCTGTTGGTCCAGCCGGTTTCGACGCTCCACGCGCCCCAGCCGCTGTCCGCCGAACTGCCCCAGTAATCCCACAGCTTCCAGTCGAATCCGCGCAGCCATGCGCCGTCCAGATAGGGCTGTCGGGTGCTGACGGCCTGGACCCGGACGAGGAACCCGGCCATGTTGTCGGCGGCGCGGCGGTAGGCGGGATCATCGAGCCCGACCGCCGCTTCATGCAGTCCGGCGAACGCGAAGTTCACCGTATAAAGCAGATCGCAGCAGGGATCGCCGTTTTCCTGAATCAACGCGGCCTCGGTGGTGCCGTATTCTTCGTTGCTCCGGGGCGAGGGGTACATGCCGTTGTCGATATTGCCCATGATTTCGCGCATGGCGCCGCAGTCGTCCAGCAGGTTTTCGGTGTCGCGCCAGATCCGGTCGAACATTTCGCGGTGCTCCGGCGTGTCTTCGATCCGCAGCAGCAGCGCCAGCGGCAGCAGCATCCGGGCGATTTCCTGCGAAAACCCGTTGGTCCAGCAGATATTATCGGGATAACCGGCCATCAGGCGGTGGATGCCCTCGCGGGCGGAATCGAGGAATTCGCGGTGTCCGCTCAGGCGCCACGCCAGCAGGTACGCCGCCCACATCCAGCCCTGGCTGTGCGGACGGTAATTGTAGCATTCTTTCCGGTTGAAATGATCCCAGCTGACGCCGGATTCAAAGTCAAACGGCCAGCGCAGATTGGTCTGGCGGAACCCCTGCGGACCGGTCGTGCGCAGGCACGAGAGCAGACAGCGCAGGATTTTGCGGTCCCATGAAGGATCGTTCAGGAGTTCGGCGGAGGCAAGGCAGCCCATCATGGCGCGGCAACTGTCGTCGCCGTAAAACGTCGGCAGATTTTCATAGAAATTCAGCATGCCGTAACACGGATGCTGCGGGTCGATGCAGCAAAGCTCCGGCGAATTGAACAGATGGTCCATGACCCGGCCGCAGAGGTCGCGCGAGGCGGGATTGCGGTTCAGCGCCCAGTCGCAGGCGAAAACGAGCGCGCTCTCGCCGGTACAGTCGCCGCGGGTTTTGGTGCGGGGCTTCTGGCGGCCGGCGCTGTCGATGATGGAATCGTAACCCTCGGTCACGAGCAGTTCGGTATGCAGGGCCAGCGCGTTGGTTTCGAACCAGCCGACCGACTTGGTGAATGCGTCCAGTTCGCCCTGTGCCGGGAGTTCGGCGCCGGGGCGGTAAGCCGGGCGGACCGCCATTTCCCATTCGGGAACGGTTTCCGCGGAGCCGAGCCAGCCGAGGATATAGTTCCAGACGCGCCGCCAGTCGGCGGCGGGAGCGTAGCGCCCCCGGACGAAGTTGCTGAACCCGGTCGCCGCGATCATGACGTCCGGGTAATCCGGATGGACAAAGAGCAGCGGCACGGCGTTTTCGGGAATGCCGTAGACGGCGTGGCGGTATCCGGCGACTTTGGCGGAAACCATCAGCGGTTTGACGGTGTTTTTCACCCGGCGGAACCAGCATCCGTGCTGGACGAGGATGGTTCCGGGTGTGCCGAGTTCTTCCGACGCGATGACGGTACGCTCGAATACGGTTTTTTGCGGTTCTTCAAATTCAAGCCCGTAAACGGACAGCGGGTATTCGACGAAAATCTTCCGTCCGCGGTTCGCTTCCAGGAATTCCCGGGTGAGTTCGGCGCCTCCTGTCAGTGCCGGGTAGCCCGGGGCTGGAAACAGCGTTTGGAATTGCCGCGGCAGCAATGAATATAAATCACATGATTTCATGTTCGTAATATCTCCTCTAGTTTTGCCGGATAAGTACTGCCATTCGAGGTGCCGCATCCGGGTAGAGCCACTCCGTAGGTAATGCTATCCCCCAGGCAAAGAATGATTTCTCCTGGTTTAACGTGTTCTTTCAGTAGTGCGGCGATGGATTCGCCAAGCAATCCGGCGCCGGCAGCAGTCAAATGCAAGCCATCCCTGATACCACTATTGGCTTCATTTTGGAGCAGTTCATCCAAGTTGCCGGTGCTTACCAGTTTATGAAAATCGTTCAGTAAAATATCCGGGAGTTGTACGATTTTACGCAATACCTGATTGTAACGTTCGACCCGCCGGTTCAGGTCCTCATCGAAAGAGTACTGATGCCGGGCTTTGACGTAATCCGCAATTATCGGGTTGATGGTGTTTATAACGATGGATCGGACTCCTGACTTTTCGGCGGTTTCGATCATTTTTTTGATATTCATTTCGAATTCGCCGATTTCAACCAGAGCGCTGGAATTCAAGGCGTCATTTACTCCGAATCCGATAATCAATATCTGCGGACGGTCCGTTTTCAACAGTTTCGGCAGACGCATCAGGCCTTGCCGGGAATTACAGCCGCAGACGCCGCGGTTCAGTACGACGATTGCTTTATTCATTTAATATATGCTCCGAGCTTTCGCAGATTATTTTGCAGTTCAAAAACCGCAAACGCGCGGGTATTGTTGCCGCTTTGACGGGCCATGACCGCTGCCATGCCGGCGGCTTGCCCGGTGATGAAACACCCCGGCATGACCCGGATCGAACCTTCCATGCGGTTGTCGGTGCTGACACAGCGTCCGGCAGTAAGCAGATTGTCAAATCCCTTCACTGTCAGAATCCGATAGGGAATGCCGTAATTTTCCCCTTTTTTGTAACGTCGCGCGGGATCTTTGAACTCCGCTTGAAAACGTCGGAATTCTTCAATCGACGAATCATAGGGATGGATATCGACGCCATAGGAAAAATGCCCGATTTCATCCTCGAAACGGGCTCGGTTTTCAAAATCCTGATAAGTCAGGGTATAGTCTCCTTGAATACGGCGGCTTTCGCGGACGCCGAACAATGAGCCACTGGAAGAAAGCTGGGCATTCTGGAAACCGGGAACGCGGCGATGGTAAAATTCCTCGAATTCCGGAAGCAGGCGACGAGCGGCCAGCCAAGCCTGAGTCAATGAAACACGGTCGGTCGAATTCATGCCAAAAACATGTCCCATATTGGCGGTGGCTTCGGCTGTTCCGGTCCGATACATTCCGGTATGATGATAATCCGGAACCTCGAAAAAATGATCTTCTGCGAATGCTTTGGTCAGGATATCGAAAATTGGGACTTTGGCCGCGTGGTACTCTTCCCAATTTATGTTGTTCCACAACGAACACAGGCTGCCCGGCATGATTCGTCCCCGATCGTCGCCAAGGCCGAATTCGGCTCCGGCCATGGCGGAAAGAGCGCCATCGCCGGTAGCGTCAATGAAAACAGAAGCGCTGAACGCCTCCAGGCCGTTGCAGGAAGCGGTGATGACCGTAGTGACATTGCGGCCTTCGCGAATTACATCCGTAAGGACGGTTTCCAGCGACAACTCAATTCCTGCCGTTGCAACCAGATCGTCGTAGATCCGCTTCAAAATTTCCGCTCGGATGATGTTGGGGTTTTCCGGCCCGGTGCCGTTAGCGCCACGCAACAGATCAAATACCTCCCGCCCGATTCCCTCCGCGAGAAAATGTTCTCCGTCGGTCACGCCGGTAAAAGCCGGAACCATCCCGGCGGTTCCCATACCGCCCATGCATCCGGTTTTTTCGATCAGGCCCACCCGGGCGCCATTTCTGGCCGAGGTAACGGCGGCGGCGATTCCTGCCGGACCGGCCCCGGCTACCAAAACATCATATTCTCCGGCAATGGGAATTGATTTGCTGAAACCGATTTGCGTCATATGGTTATTTATCCTTGTATTCCAGTGTGTAAGATGCGTTCCAGGCTGCTACCTTGTGTGGGTCGTTATCGGGATAGGCCGGAGGATATATCCATTCCATCGTCGCGGTGCTGTTGCGGAGCCAGGCAAAAAGTTCAACTGGCCGTGCTCCGATCCAGACGACGATGCTTTCGCCGGTCACCGTATTGCGGGCAATCCAATATTCTCCCTCGAAATGTTCCGCTGTCCCCTTGGCGGAGTGCGGTGACGTTTCCGCTTTTACGAAGCTTCTCTGGCGAACCGATGGAGGCAGCGGGCCGCTGAAATCCAGCAATGTTCCCTGCCGGGGAACCAGATAGCCGATATTGGCGGCATAAGGCTGCGGACTTTGGTCCATGCCGATGGATAGAACGATATTTGTCCGGTAGGTAAACGGGCGATATCCGCCATGTGGCAAGACGTTGGTTTTTACATCCAGAATGGGGTTGTCGCGATGAAGCGTATAGATTTTTTCCACCACCAGTCCGGCATAGCGCGCCTCTGTCAGGTTGAACCGGAACAGTGCGGAAATCGAATTGACGCCGAATTCATATTTGCCCAATTCCGCCGATTGCTGATTCAACCATAAAGGCTGCGGGTGGATGAAACGGTCGTTTCCAATCTTGTCCGCAACGGGGATGCCGTAGACGGCGTGGCGGTATCCGGCGACTTTGGCGGAAACCATCAGCGGTTTGACGGTGTTTTTCACCCGGCGGAACCAGCATCCGTGCTGGACGAGGATGGTTCCGGGTGTGCCGAGTTCTTCCGACGCGATGACGGTACGCTCGAATACGGTTTTTTGCGGTTCTTCAAATTCAAGCCCGTAAACGGACAGCGGGTATTCGACGAAAATCTTCCGTCCGCGGTTCGCTTCCAGGAATTCCCGGGTGAGTTCGGCGCCTCCGGCCAGTGCCGGGTAGCCCGGATGGAGCATCCGTTGAGTAGAGCCGAGACTGAGACTTAAAAATTCCTGTAAATCAGGCTTGAATTCCGAAAAGATTTTCATTCATTGTTTTCCTGTTATTTCCCCTGAATGTAAACCGTTCTGGAGGTTCTGCCGTTAAGCACGGTGGATTCGGAGTCTTCCGGTAAAATTTCAACGATAAGCTCAAGGTATCCGGCATGAGTCGGGACCCAGTTGAATTTCAACGTCGTGGAGCCGGACGGAACGCCTTCTTTTACGAGGACTTCCGATAGTTGTTGCTCTGCGACCGGGATTGTTTGAGCGCCGTTCGGATCACGGGTTGACAGGCGGACTTTTATCGGTCCGGCGTCGGTCGCTCCAAGATTATAGATTTTCACCTCGACCTGGGTTTCCTGATTCAGGCGCAGATCGGTATCGGACGTGATGATGTCCTTGTCCCAGGAGGTTAAGACCGGCGCAATGAAATATTTACGGCAGAGCTCGTTGACGGCTGCAGTCAGATCGGGGTGGATCGCCTTGTAAAAACCGATTCCGGTTACTTCCGGCGCATTCATGCGTACGTAGCGAAATTGCTGTTCCATCAGCGCCGGGGTGAGCACGTAACCCTGCGTTCCGACGGTTCCGAGAATCATGATGCAGTTTTGCAGTATATCATAATCTCGAGCCATGTCCAGGCGCTGATCAAAATATTTGTTTTGCAAATAAGCATTGAATTCTGGAACCTGATAATCATGATATGCTTCAAGCATCAGTTTATCGCAGCCGGATTTGCGATACGCGTTCTGTACCAGCATGCAGGTTTCGGGCTTCAGTGATCCGCATACATATACATAAACCGGCACATCGGGGCGGGATTCCTTGAAAAGCTTGATGCCTTTGATGATCTCTCTTTTTTCCGCTGAAAATTCATAATATCCCAATTCATCAATCAAAATACCGAATCCCGACGGCAGGTTTTGACCCAGATATTCGGCGTATTTTTCTGCGTCATTGAATTTTGTTCCTTTCCAGACGCAGGGGACGACGCCACGCTTTCGCCAATAATTTCCGTCTTCGGGTTTCGAGAGCACATGAGTCAAATTGGTAACACGGTCATTCAGCTCCTTCTCTCCGATCCACCATGGCATGAAAAGCGGCTTGGCCAATACTGTAAGTTCAAGGGTCATTTTAAGCTTGTTGCCGTCCGGCATCGCCAAATCGACTTCCAGGTTGCCGCGACCATTGGCGGGAGGCTGCCAGAGGGCTTTGAAGTCAAGGCTTTCCTGCTGCCGCTTGAACGTTTCGGTTTTCGGGGCAAACAGCCGGTCCCGTTGTTTAAATGTGACTTTGGCGTTCACTTCACCGGCCTCGCGAGCCATTTCCTCCGGCAGCGTGATCATGATTTCGACGGTTTGTCCCTGGACCGGAAAACGGGGAAATATTGCGAGGGAGTTCATCTCATCTCCACTTACTATTAAACTTTGCAATAACATTGCACCGGCAACAATCGATTTGATCTGCATAAATATTCCTTTCAATTAAGATACAGCGTTGTTTACCCACAGATTCTGTTGATTCAGTTCCAACTGTCAATACGGAAATTGTCCACATAAGCATCGAGAATATAAGCCGGGGATGCGGCACCGCGCAAATGCAGCCGCTGTCCGATGCTATCCCATTGCAGCAGACTGTCCGCCGAAGGGCGAATGCCAAAACGGAGGCGGTCAAGTCCGATCGGATTATAAACTGGAAATTCTCCTGTATCCCACAATTTTTTTCCAGTGTTGTCCAGTAATGCAGCCCGAACATGTCCCTGGGTTGAATAGCGGACTTTCATTCGATAGGATGCGGAAACGAGATTGGCGGCAATCTCCTCGCGGGTAATCAATCCGGTTGCATCTGTGACCAAAATCGTCATTCGAGGACTGGGTTCGCCGTCGCCGCGATAAATGTTCAATCGGATAGCCGACGCATCACGGCTTGAGCTCAAACCAACATCGATATTGCCGTAATGACGCGTCTGGTTCACCTGAAGATCAAAAGACATCTCAAAGTTTCGCCCTGCGGTATCTTTGATCGGGCAATATGCCGCTTTGATCAAAGCGCCATCCTGTTCGGTTTGCGCAATCGGATCAGTCGAAAAATCACAGATAAAAGCATCTGTCGCCATTCCGATTTCCGGCCAGACCTCTCCGGCATTGAGGCGAAGAGCCGCCGGTTCATCTGTATATAGCAGAGGAGCGGCAAGCTTGAAGCAGCAAGGCGTGAATTCTGTCATGGGTATGGATGATTGCCCGGCATTCGCCAGATATGATGCTCCGGAGTCCAGCGACGGAATTTCCCGGAGTTTTTCTTTGCCTTCCATCATGATTCGGATGGTTGTCGGTTCCGAACGTTTACCGCCGATGTTTCGAACGATTATTGTTCCGTCTTGCCGCGGTTCCATTCGCAGGACCGGGTCGGTGTAAAATCCCTGCAGCAGATAATTGAGATCCGTTTGCAAATATTTATTATAATCAGGGTTGCTGTTGTAAATTCCGATTCCGTTCAAATTCGGATAATTATAACGGATGAAATGGAGTTGCCGCCGTAATTCCGTTGGAGTTGTAATCCAATCGCGATTGAGCCCCAGCGTCAGCAACGTGATATTGGTTAATTGATGTTCTGCTGCCTGCTGATGGCGGGCCGTTATGGTTTTGTAGTTTCCGCGACTGCTTGGAAGATAGGTTTCCAACTGAATTTTATCCGCGTTTTTTAATCCGTCAACGACTTTGGCTCCGGAGATGCCAATGCAATAAGGAGCGAGGTATAAATGAGGGTACTGAGATCGCGTTTCCCCAAGGGTATCGCCCAGCAATTGATCAATGGCATCATTTTTTGCACTGAACTCATCGATGGCGATGCCTGGCCATTGGGGGTATTTATTGGTCCAGTATTCCAGATATGCCGAAACCTGATTGAATGAGGCGGAATACTGGGATCGCCCGCCTTTCCAGTGGAGCGGACGAACACCCCGGTCTCGCCAGAACGCTACTTCATTGGACGTTTTTACCATTCCTCCCGTTGTGTGTGTGAATTCGGACAACAGACTCCAATAAAGAAAACTCCACTGATTGTACGGGTAATTATCTGCGGCGATTTCCGCCGTCGTCATAGCATGGTTGAAAATTTTTACTTCATCAATCATTCCGCAAAAATAAGCAGATGACGGGTCCCCTTTTCCCAGCAACAGAGGTGCATTTCCGGCAGAAATATTGCCTGTCGCGTCAATGGAGCCGTCCGGAAGGCCGTTCAGAAAAATTCGGAGGTGCTTTCCATCATAAGTCAAATGGACATGATGCCATTTTCCCGGCGTAACGACAGTGTCGCCTGAAACGGTTTTTTTACCGTTTGGCAGTTGCAGCGCCCCCTGCAGCCGTCCTTCGGAGAGCTCCAGGCTGTATTGGAAAACTCCGGCTTCTGACTTGCAAATGATTACTTGTTTTCCGATGGCGTTCGCCGGGTTGATCCAGGCTTCCAGGGTAAGGGCGTTGGTCAGGTTAAAAACCGGCGCATTGCCGCAATCAACATAATCATCAATTCCATCCAGTTTTAATGCACCCATTGTCCAGGCGGCACCGTGAAGGGATGCATTATGCCCGCCGATCAGGTCTGCTATCACGTTTCCTTCGCTTTCATTCATGGTCCAGTGAGCGATTTCCGCAGCATGAACGGGGAGTGCCGAGCTGCCCCAGAAGAGCAGCAACAGCATGGCTGTTAATCGAATACGGTTTGGCATCATTCAATCTCCCATATATATGGTTTTTATTTTATACGAAAAAGATACTGAGTATTATAAACATGGTTGTACAAATAAGAATCGACATGTCCGTCATAAATCAGGTAATTCGCACTTCCGTCATGCCAACTGCCGATGTAAGGACGATAATGGTTATAACCCGCTGCGGCATCGGAAGCAAGGGATCTGGTATCGGCGTCGCAAAAAACTACTTTTCCGGGCTGATAAGAGCCGAGGCTTCCAGTTTTTACCTGCGCCCGACTGATAGACCCATTATAACCGTAGCTGAATTCCAACGCTTCAGGACTCAGGTAAAAATGTTTCTGGCAACGCAGGATTTTACGGTTGCTTTGCGTTCCTTTTTCTCCTCCCAGGTAAGGAGCAAAATAAGCCAGCCAATAATTGGGGCCTTGCGTAGCAGGGAAATAGTTATCATCATAATCATTGCAGTAATTCATTACGCTCACGCCGAGTTGTTTCAAGTTGCTTCGACATGCGGCATCGTGCGCCCGATCCCTGGCTTTATTCAGCGCGGGGAGCAGCATGGCCGCCAGGATCGCGATGATCGCTATAACGACAAGCAGTTCAATAAGTGTGAAAAATTTCGCCTTCATCTTTTTCTTCCTGTATATTAAGTTGTTTTCCGGACAATCAATTCAGGTTTCAGGGTGACGGATTCGGTTTCGCGCTCGTAGATGATATCGACCAGCCTGTCCATGGCCAGCGAACCGGCTTCGGCGAAAGGCTGGGAAATGGTCGTCAGCGGCGGCGAAAGGTGCTGGGTCAGGAACATATTGTCGTAACCGATCAGCTTTACGCGGTCGCCGGGCGTCAGGCCCGCTTGCAGCAGCATGTTGTGAAGCGGCACCGCCATCCGGTCGGCACAGGTGAAAATTCCGGTCTGGCGATTGTTCGCCCGGCACTGCTTGATGATCGCGTGGTAGCTGTCCACGCATTCCGGGTAAATGGCGCAGTTTGCCCCGGCTTCTTTCAGCCTGGCGGCAAATCCGTCGCGCCGTTCGGGGATGCCCTCGACGATCATGAATTCCTCGCAGCCGCGTTCCAGCAGGTGTGCCGCCGCCAGCGTGCCGCCGTAATACTCGTCCATATCGACATGAGGCACCTGATACAGGGAATTTGCGGCGTTGATCAGAACCAGTTTGCCGCCGTTGTGACGATAATCCTCGATCAGCTTCGTCGCCTCACGGTCAAGCTGAAAATACGGGTAAGTAATGATGCCGCAATTGCGCCGTCCGCTGGTTTCTTCGATAAATTTGCGGTAGCTTTTGAAGCTCGTTTCAAAGGAAAATGATACCGGAAAACCGTGTTTCTGCGCCGATTCCGAAATCCCCATCACCAGGTCCGTGATCAGTCCGTTGCGAAAATGCGGCAGGAACACCCCGATCACCGGGTTTTGCCCGCGTTTCAGGAATTCGGCGTTGCGGTTCGGACGGTATTTCATCCGTTCTGCGGTTTTCAGGATCAGCTGGCGGGTTTTCGGCGCGATCTTGGCTTCGATATTCGGGTTCGGGTTCAGCACCCGCGACACGACCGGGATCGAAAATCCCGAAGCCTTTGCTATTTCCGCCAGTTTCACCATCTGAATTCCATGCTCCTTGCAAAAAAGAAAACGTTTGCTTTATTTAGATTATAATGCCATCCCAAACAAAAAGCAAACGTTTTCTTTTTCTTTTTCGCAGATTTCTCAAAAATTTATTTGTTCCGTTTCCCCCCTCTCCGAGTCAGGATGCGGAGCATCCGTCCGCGCCGGGCCGTGCCCGGGCGTGCT
>ENA-UOOH01002309-UOOH01002309.1-fermentation-metagenome-genome-assembly--contig:-NODE-2309-length-16715-cov-4.265846_pt1 | contig 16715 bp, 14 predicted proteins | sample MGYA00245778_ERZ724025 | MGnify/ENA primary metagenome ERZ724025 (study PRJEB28704, sample SAMN03018313) | fermentation metagenome | biome: anthropogenic terrestrial biome; feature: soil; material... | reverse complement strand
TATCATTGTTCTGCCTCCGTGGTTTCTTTGGGTATTTTTGGTGTCGCAACTAAATAATATCCCAATTCCGGAGGCTTTACTATTTCATTTTCCTATCTTGGACACGTGTGCCCATTTCTATAAAAGCTGCTTCCAGCTGCTCTTCAGTCAACCCTCCCTGGTGAACTGTAAATGCATGTTCCTTTGTATCCTGGTCAATATAACCTATGACGTCAAATGGAGGGTTTGCCTCCTGAGCCAACGGACTTCCGTCAGAGTTGAAAAAAAACTGTGTCGGTATAAGCTGAACAGGAAAATTTTCTGCCAGTTTCGGGTTCCTCCAAACATCTACAAATTTTACGATCACCTTGCCCTGATACTTTTTATTCAATTTTTCAAGTACAGGTGCCATCTCTTTACACGGCACACAGCTGTCCGCACCGAAATCGATCAGTATCGGCAGACCGTATGATTTAAGTTTCTCCAGATCCAAAGTTTCTGCTTTGAGTGCAAAATCTGGATTTCCGGCAGCCGCAGTATCGATAAGATTTTTTTCATTTTGTTGTTTATAGACATATATGGCAAAGATAGCAACGATAACTGTCGAAATTATTATTAATTTCACTGACACTGATTTTCTATTATCTTTATCCAAAAATACTCCTCTTTTCAATTCAAGATTTCTTTCCCCATTTTACCCGCCGCAAGAGCAGGACGGTTTATATCTACTTGCATTTTCTTCACCAAAATAGGTTATCGCTCCAACCGGACATTTTTTGCCGCAGCCGCTGCATCCCGTTACGCAGCCTTCCGGATTTATAATTTCGGGTCTCGTGGAGGGATCTTGATTTTTTCGAAACACATTGTTTTTGCACATGTCACTGCATGTCATGCAGCCATTACATTTTACATAGTCTATTTTTGGATACCACACTCTGCTCATTCTATGATCACTCCGTTCTGAGTTATTTACCGTTTTTTGTAATACCACTGAGTCTGAACCTTAAAGTACCGCTCTGTTCAGTAAAAAAGAGCAGATCACCCTCAGGGGCAGCAGAAAACCTGCCAAGGCAGTTTTCATGCAAGAGGCAAGTTATCCCGGGATATATATTCCCTCTTATATCTGTTACAGAGAGCTTTATGTATTTTTCCGCATCTTCTTCGGGAACTCCTATCAGGCCCACCGGGCCCTTGAAGGCGCTTCATCAGCCAACTACGTTTACCGAGATCTTGATGAAAAAAGTGCCTCCGCGCTCCCTTACGAGATTCAGCCAATGATTTGATGTGACAGATATTGACGGCATGTCATTCACTTTTTCCGATCCTGCAACGTTAACAGGCTGCGTGACCTGTGATCTCAGTGGGGATTACAAGGACTGAGGATGGTGCAAACTGAGCTACCCGCAATGCAGTGGCACCGATTCGGCACACTGAAGGCTCTCCGGATCCCTGGGCCCCTATGACTGTTAATGATGGGTTTATTGTTTTGATAGTATTTATGATCTCCTCAGCAGGTCTGCCAATTGACATGGCTGCATTTACTTCTTTGATGCCAAGCTCTGAAAGAGATGCGCATATTTCGTCAAGACGGTCCTTCTCTATGGATATTTCCCTGTCGATCTGTTCTTTTGCAGCATACCTCATCAGAAGATCCATTGTTGTCTTTTCATGTACGTGGATCAGTGTCACCTTTTCTATATCAGCCAATTTCTGTTCTGCTATGCTTTTTACGACTTTCACTGCATTGTAAGATCCATTCGAAAAATCAATGCCAATAAGCAAGTGGCGGAATATGTAACTTCCGTGGTCACTTTCCCTGCACACAATTACCGGCAGAGAAGATAGTTGCAATACACGTTCCACTGTCTCCCCAAAAAGAAAGTCTTTCCATTTAGGGTTATTCCCGGCTCCTGCGGCAATAAGAGAAACCTTCCTTTTTTTAGCTTCATTTACTATCTCATCAAACGGGACTCCTGTAAGCACCAGGGGCTCAACTGAGAATCCGCGCTCTTTGAGATCATTATGTGCTTTCTCAAATATTTGCTTTTCCTCTTCAGAAATATTTAGCTTTCTGAATCTCTCATCGTTTACATGGAGCAGTGTTATCTTTCCGACTTTAGACGGATCCAAAGTTGATATGTTTGCAATTACATCATCGTCTCTTTTTTTAGTATCAACAGCAGCGAGTATCGTTCTCAACATCATGATCACTCCTTTAAGAGTTTAGGCAGCCCATGCAGTCAGTTCAGGAAGCTATCATGCCGAAGATCATTCCTGCAACTGTCGACAGCGCTACCACAAGCGCTACGTAAGTTACCGTCTTTTTGGGGCCAAGGATACTGTTTATGACAAGCATGCTCGGCAATGACAGCGCAGGACCAGCGAGAAGCAGTGCCAAGGCCGGACCCTTGCCCATTCCTGCGCCGATAAGCCCCTGAAGGATAGGGACTTCAGTAAGTGTCGCGAAGTACATGAACGCCCCGGAGATCGCGGCGAAGAAGTTTGCCCCGGCGGAATTACCCCCTACCAGCATTGCTACATACCGGCTCGGGATAAGGGCCTCATGCCCCGGACGTCCGAGAAGGAATCCGGCGACCAGAACTCCGCCAAAGAGCAGTGGCACTACCTGGAGAGCATAGCCCCATGTTGAGCTGAACCATTCCCCTCTCTCTTCTTTGTTGAACCAAGTAAGCGAAGCAAGCACCGTTACAGCCAGGCCGGCTCCGGCAAGTATCCACTTCATGCTGTAGACGGTTTCCCAGAAGGAATTTGGCGTTTTCGGAGCAGCCCAGTTTGCAAAGACGAGAAATACGACCATGCCTGCCATGTATGTGACTGTCTTCCAAAGAGGCCTTCCGCTCTCCTCTTCCGGGAACTGAGCAAATTCTTCCTGCCTGGCAGCTTCATCTTTTCCAAATATGGCAGCCATCAGGAGACCTATCACAACACTGAAGACAACAGCGCCTATTGCTCTGGCTATTCCCAGTTCAAGCCCCAGCACTCGGGCTGTAAGTACTATAGCAAGGACATTTATTGCAGGTCCGGAATATAAAAATGCGGTCGCAGGACCAAGTCCCGCACCTCTCTTATAGATACCTGCAAAGAGGGGGAGAACTGTGCATGAGCAGACGGCAAGGACAGTCCCTGAAACAGATGCCACGGAGTAGGCTATCCATTTTTCAGCCTTCGCACCAAGATATTTCATTACTGACTGCTGGCTTATGAAGACCGAAATTGCACCCGCAATGAAGAATGCCGGGATAAGGCAGAGAAGCACATGCTCCCTGGCGTAATCGGACATCATTGCTATTGATTCAGTCAGCCCCGCTGCAACACGCTCGTTTCCTTCCGGAAGGAAGTAGAAAACAAGGAAAAACCCTGCTATCCATAAAAATTTTTTACGATCACTCATTACTTTTCAGCTCCATATCTTACAATTTTATGTGGCATATATTGCACATATAGGGGTCAAGAAATTCCCCGCGGTTGCGGGGACTCTCAAATATATAAACTTCTTACCACTATTTCTGATCTATGCCGGCACCTCCGGCATTATTTCAGTTTCAGAAACTGCAGCCGCCCTTTTCCTCGGGATCCGATTTTGACTTAAACAAACCTGAAACGAACTTTGAAAAACCTTCGGTCTTTTTTTCTCCGGATTCCTGCACCTGTGCCGGTGATGCCTTTAAGAGAACCTCTTTTAGCTTCTCATATGTGGGAAGGTGTCCTGCAAGAACTACTTTGCCCTCAATAGCAAGCGCAGGAGTGGTCATTACACCAAAGTCCATTATTTTCGCTACTTCTGTCACCTTTTCGATTTCCAGCTGAAGTCCCAGCTCCTTTGCAGCCTGGTCTGTGAGTTCCGCAAGTTTCTTGCATTTCGGGCATCCTGTTCCAAGTATCTGTACCTTCATCATATTTTTCCTCCCCGAATATTTATTTCCCGCAGCATCCCGTTACGAACACTCTTTCGGGATCGTTTCCTTCAACTACCCTTTCAATACAGGAGAGCATCGACGGAAGGCAGCGTATCCTCAGGCTGTAATAGACCTTCAGCCCTTCCTTCCGGTCCTCCAGTATCCCCAGGCTCTTCATAAGTGCAAGGTGTTTGCTTATCGTCGTTCTGTCAAAGTGAAACATTTCGGCAATGTCGCATACGCACATCTCAGAATCAGCAAGTGCTTCTACTACAGCAAGGCGGACAGGGTGGGCAATGCCTTTGAGTATTGAAACTTTCTGATCCAGAATTGTTTTTTTATCGACCATTGGTCTATTCACCCCTATCTATGTGGCAATTTTACCACATATAATTTTTTTGTCAAACAAATAGATATGTTTCTATGAAATTTATCTTGACGGTCTAAATTGCAAGATATAGACTATCATCTATATAAGAATATCGTCCAAATGACCACCAAACTGCATTGGAAAAATAATGGAGATGAAAAAATGAACACTCTTCTCGAAACGGTCAAATATTTTATTTTCATTACCGCAGAACTGACATTACTTTTTCTCGGAATAAGCACCCTGGTCGCTTTGATTCTTATGTATGTTCCTCAGGATAAGATAAAAAGATACATGTCCGGTAAAGGCATATTGGGTAATTTCGTCGGCGCATTGATAGGATCATTAACGCCATTCTGCGCATGTTCCACCATCCCCTTAACACTGGGATTTCTTGAAATTGGCGTCCCTTTCGGAGCTGTAATGTCATTTGTGATCTCATCACCGCTTATGAATCCGATAATATTAACTATGATGGTGGTATTAATGGGCATGAAAGCAGCTCTTGTTTATCTTTTTGTGACATTCATCTGTGCTGTAATATTTGGGGTAATCCTAGAAAAAATCGGCGGTGCAAAACTCATAAAAAATGTTCGTATTAAATCAGGCGGGCATTTGGACAAGGAAGAGATCCCTGATACTTTTAAAGACAAATTAATACTGTCGTTTTTAAAAGCGTTTGGAGATTTTAGAGGAGTATTAGTTTATCTGCTTATAGGTGTCGGGATAGGAGCGGCTATTTATGGCTATTTACCAGGAGATTTTGTCTTAAAATTTGCAGGACCTGATAACCCGCTTGCCATACCGGTCGCTGCGGCTATCGGGGTTCCTTTATACATTCGTGCCGAAACTGCAATACCTATCGGCCTGGCCCTGATGCAAAAAGGAATGAGCGTGGGAGCTGTGATCGCGCTTATCATAGGAGGAGCAGGGATGGCAATACCTGAGATGAGCATGCTTGGAGCAATTTTCAGAAAAAAGCTTGTTGCTGCTATTGTGGCAGTCATCTTCCTAACTGCAGTAACCGGAGGATATATTTTTAACGCTATTTCAATATAGATAATAAGACTAAAGCAAAAATCAAGGAGGCTTGCTGTGATGACTGATGAGAAAAAACCCGGACTGTTCGGAAAACTGTTTGGCAAAGGTGAGGGAAAAAAGAAAAATTCATGCTGTTGCTGCGGAGGTTTTGAAATAGAAGAGATCGAAGGACCTGAAAGCAAAAATAAAGAAGAGAAAAAAGAAGGTGCGGAAAACCCATAAAACAACATCAACAAACAATAATTTGTACGGACTAAAAGCCTAGGTAAAGCATATAGAGTCCCGCCAGAAGGATCAGAGCTCCCAGTGCAAGCTTGATGATCGAGCCTGCCCTGGTTTCTTCAATATTCTCCGACAGCTTCTGAGCAAAAGAGAAGGATGTTCCGGCAGCAAGAGCGAGCAGGCCATGCCCGACAGAATAAAGTATTAGGAGCGAAGCACCCCATATGATGCTCCCCTTTCCTGCAACGATGGCAAGAAGCGCTATAAGTACCGGAGTTGAGCATGGAGATGAGAATATGCCTCCCAGGATACCTGCAATAAAAGCTCCCAAATATCCCTTCCTTCTGTTTTTTGACATCAGATAACTTGAAGGTATGATCTCAAATATCCCCCATGTCTGGAGTGCCATAAGCACCATCAATGATCCAAGGATCAGATACCACCAGGATGCTGGACCCATGAAGAACCCGCCCGCAGTAGAGGCAGCTGTTCCCAATGCCGTAAAAGTAAGCGCCGATCCAAGCACAAATACAAGTGAGAGACGAAATGCCTTCCTGGTGTCGCTTCCGGCAGTTCCACCCACATACCCAATTACCAGAGGAACACTCGACGCCGCGCACGGTGTCAGGGATGTAAGCGCTCCAGCGGCAAAGGCAAGAAATGGCGCAAGCCATACGTTATTTTCTATCAAAAGGGATATGCTTTTAAGGATTTCAGTCATACCATCTTATTCCTGACAAAATCAATGGATATTTCAGAAATCATCTCAGCAGCAGCTTGATCGGCAGGAACACTTTGATTTTTTCTCTTTGCCGTCAAAGAAAGCTATTATATTTTCCGGCATTGAATAATTCCCGCAGCAGCACTCTTCCTTTGGTGCGAAAACAGCCCTGAGTATTGAAGTTGCCAGCATCTCTTTCGGAGGGACTTCATAATCTTCTCCCTCGAACTCGAAGACCCTGCATTCGACATCAGTACCGCTGATATCACTGCAGCAACCGCAGCTGTTTTCTGCTACCGACTCGCAAATATCCATTCCGTTGACACGTATGGCAGGAGAAGAGAGAAAGCGGTATTCTGCAGCTATTTCCCTGGATGATATTTCCTTTTTCTCAAATTCGACATCATATCCTGCACATAAAAGTGCAGGCCCGATCTCTTTCAGCACCTCTTCAAGCACAGCATCAGTTCCTATGCATCTGTCACAGGTCTTAAGGTCAAGATAAAGATATTCGACCAGAATTTTTTTGCTCCCGCAGGAACAGCACCCTTCGTCCTTTACCGGATCACATCCGATCATGTCGTTTCCCCCTGTCATGTTGGTTGAGATAGTATAAATTCAATATACCTGAGAATCAATATAAACTACATATTGATACATGTCAATTTAAATACCCCTATATATCGTTATAATTACGTATCTGACAATAAGTGACCAAGTATATCTTGACAAAGAAATATACGTGTGATAAATTATATTGGCACTCAACAAGAGAGAGTGCTAACAACAAAAAATAATATAATAAAAGGAGTTGTTGATCATGGTTGGATTGGTACCTTTCAACAGAAGGAGCAGGGATCTCGCTACAAAGACCGGGCTGGAGGACTTTTACAACGTGCTTGATGACTTTTTTTCAAGCGACTGGCCCATGAGGCGCACTCTGGCGTATGACACATTCAAGGTCGATGTTCAGGACAGCGGGAACGAGTATCTTATCGAAGCTGAAATGCCGGGCCTCAGCAAGGAAGACATCAAGCTTGGACTGGATGACGGAAAGCTCACGATCTCGGTGACAAAGAACGAGAGCACAGAGGAGAAGGACAAGAATTACATTCACAGGGAAAGACGATCTGTGTCGATGAGCAGGACCATACACCTGACTGATGCTGATGCATCCGGGATAAAAGCCAAACTGAGCGACGGGCTACTGAAGATAACCGTCCCTAAGGCAGAAAAGACAAGCACCGCGATCGATATCGATGTAGACTAGAAAGAGCGCTCCGGATATCCGGGGCGCTCTTTTCATGTGGGAAAAAACTTTTTAACTTAAATTACTCAGACTGATCAACCTTCCACGCTTTCTTCAGCCTCGTGCAAAAAACTTTTTTCCAATTGCGTCGTTATTGGAATATTGTGGGCTATAACTAAATGAGATGCTCCGTCGTCCACAAGTTTTATCTTATTACCCGCAACTGCTGTGCCATCAATGTTTAACTCTGGTATAAAAACATCTTCCCTTGTTCTTCCCGTTACTCTTATTTCATAGGTTGAAGTACCGAACTTGTACCAGACAGTGTAATCACCGAAATTGGAAGGCGTTGAAGGATCGATCGACAGGCCAAGGCCCTCTTTTTTTATACCCAGAAAATTATTGATCAGGCCCTGGTACATCCAACCTGAAGTACCTGTGTACCAGCTCCATCCGCCTCTTCCGGAATGAGGCGCATCCAGGGATGACATGTCAGCTACCATTACATATGGTTCCTTTTCATATCTGAGTGAGCCCCTCTTTGTCGAACTGATATGGATCGGGTTCAACATAGTGAAAAGATCATAGGAAAGGCTGTGATCTCCGATCATTGCTGCAGCAATAGCAAGCCACACCGATGCATGGGAATATTGCCCTCCGTTTTCCCTTATTCCGGGGTAGTAATTTTTGATATAGCCGGGATTTTTATCAGTCTTGTCAAATGGGGGGGTCAAAAGTAACGAGAGCCCGTCCTTCTCATTGACGAGATATTTTTTAGCAGAATATATGGCTTTTGCAGCTCTGATATTATCAGCGGCTCCGGATATAACACTCCATGACTGACTTATAGAATCGATCTTGCACTCATAGCTTTCTTTTGAGCCAATTTTCTCATTATCATCATAAAAAGCTCTTATATACCACTCGCCGTCCCAGCCATTTTCCTCTATGCTGCGCCGGAGGTTTTCCCTGCTGAGTTCCTGACTGTCTGCAAAATCATGATCTTCCCGGTCAACAGCGATAGCGATAAAATCTCCCAGCAGCGCATAAAGAAACCATCCCAGCCAAACGCTTTCCCCTTTGCCCTCAATTCCCGCCATATTCATTCCGTCATTCCAGTCACCGCCTCCCATCAAAGGAAGTCCATGCTCTCCGAAGCCGGTGCGCAGGATAGTTTTTTTGCAATGTTCATAAACACTTGCTTCCATATCAGATACTTCCGGAATAGACATCGATTCGTGCTGGCCTTTCTCAAGCAATGCACCTTTAATGTAATTGACTCTCTCGTCTAATATTGAGTGATCGCCTGTCGTCCGCACATATGCCCCGGTAACGAAAGGAAGCCAAAGCAGGTCATCCGAGATCTTTGTTCTGACACCCAGACCGCTTGGCGGATGCCACCAATGCTGCACATCTCCCTCTTCAAATTGCCTGCTGCAGGCCAGGATGATCTGTTTTTTTACCGCCTGGGGATCAGCGTGTAGCAGGGAGAGCACATCCTGAAGCTGATCCCTGAAACCATAGGCTCCGCCGCACTGATAAAAGGCAGATTTTGCGTTTATCCTGCAGGAGACGGTCTGATATAAAAGCCAGCCGTTTAGAAGAATATCAATGGCTCTATCGCTTGTCCTGACCTTGATAGTGTCAAGCAATCCATCCCAATAGTTCTTTATTTTTTTCATTTCATCTTCTATTTTCGTTAAATCCTTATACTTATATCTGAGCTTAATTATCTCCTCTGGATCAGCACTCTGTCCCAGTCCAAAGACTACGCTCCTGCTCTCGTGAGGTTTTATTGCAATCGAGATCTGTATTGCTCCGCAGGGATCATACCCAACTCCTGTATTACAGGGCAATTTTTTATAAAGTCCTTCAGGATGGAGGATCGAACCTTTTAGACCCAGAAATTCCTGCCTGTCGCCGGTGTAGGCAATTATCATTTCACTTGAAAACATGAAGCTTTCCTGTTTTCGGAAATTATAGTTATATATATTTTTTGCAGCCAAATATTCATGTTCGTTGTTGTAAGAAGTCACGGTATATGGGCTTGAGTACTCCCTGTCTTCCCCAAGGACCCATTCGACATAATAAGTTATATTCAAATACCTCTCCGTCGCCGAAGTGTTTGTTAACTTCAGGTGCCAGAGTTTTAAGGATTCCTCCAAAGGAGCGAATACCGTAAGTTTTTGTCTTATATTATCTTCATCATGATCGAAGACAGAATATCCGAAACCATGCCTAACACGGTAAATACCTCCGCCTTTTTTTCCAAGAGATACAGGAGTAAAAACCTTGCCTGTAATTTCGTCCTTAATGTATATTGCTTCTCCGGCTTTGTCACTGACCGGATCATTCGACCATGAAGTGATTTTGTTTTCCCTGCTGTTCACTGCCCAGGTCATTCCTGCACCTGTCTCAGAAATGTGAAAGCCAAAATCTTTATTGGCGATTACATTGATCCATGGCGCAGGAGGCCTTATCTCATCATTAAGAATGATCTGATATTCCCTTCCGTCCGCCACAAAACCACCGAATCCATTAAAGAATTCGCTCTTGTGCCCGTCTGTTATGTTATCTACATCGACTGTTTTTACTTGATCCAAGCTTCTCACCGCCTTTCAAACAGACCTTTTGTATCCTTTATAAAACAGTTTCCTTGACAGTTCTGAAGTATATGCCCGTCTTCTCTGTAAAAACTACCCTCGCAACTGTGAGAAGCAGATCTATATCCGCAGGTATCATCTGATACGTGTGCAATATAAATAAACTCTGTTTCTCTTTGTTTTCATCAAATGCTTTCAGAGACGTTGTCATCTGATTCAGTAGATCATCCAGCTCCTGCATATATCCATATTTTGCTTCGCTTAGGATTATCAGATCAACATTTATCTTGTTGATCCTGAAATATTCATACGCTTTTACTACGTCCTTAATTATTCCGACTTCTTCTATCGTACTTACCCTGAGGAGCATTATTGGGTTATCGCCCGATACGCCGAATTTCCAAAGATCTCTTTGGTTTTCCCAATTGCGCCGGATGCTTTCTCTTGGGCCGCGGTAGTATCTTGAGGGGTAGAATATTGGACTTATCAGATCCTGAAATGCATTAAACTGCGCACTCTTAATGTCGACATACTTCAGTTCAAGTTCAGTCTGCATTTTGAAGTTGACATTGAGATCTTCTATTCTCGAAACATCGTTCAACTCGTCACCGATCCCTACCGCTTCTTCTTCTCCGCAGCACACGCCTGTGATAAAGTAGACAGTTGCCGTCTTTTCCGCCTCTAAATCAAAACAGGCCCTCAGGCTCATGATAGGATCAGTGGAGAAACCTGCACTGTTTGAAAGCGGCAGACTTTCAACAACAGCATCCGGATTTTGAATTGTATTATTCCTTCCTGTGAATTTGAGCCTGTCGTTCTCATATTCTATGTTTCTTGATAGTTTTTCTTCTGTTTTGATCATATGCATCATATAGGGATTATCGCCGCAATTGCCTCCCCGTCTCTTAGAAAGGAATATATCGTGCCCCCTGATAAAAGTGCTTTCAATAAAAAGCTTGTTGAATGCAGGATGGCTGACTGCTGCTGAAAAAGTATCCACTACTACTTCCATATAACTTGTCAATTCGATCTGTTTTCGTTCTTTACTGTTATTTCTCAAAATAACTTTTCTGATCTCCAATTTATGACTTGGGGAGAGGCTCACGACCGTGTGGGTCGAGATGTCACCGTCACATCGTTTGAACTCGGCCTGATGCGGGGACAATATCGCCTGATACTCATCAGGCTTTGCCTTTGTAGGATTATATGAGGTGCTCCAGGTTTTACCTGCTGAAACATCCTTTATAAATATGTAGCTCCCCGTAGAGGCATAAAGGTCCGGCTTCCATCTATAAAGCGTCATCTCCCTGTATTTACTGAAACCGTCACCATCAGAAGTTATCATCAGCGAATAGTTATTCACAGAAAGATAATGAACTGCGGGTATTTTAGGTGTTATCTTCTTCACATATCTGTTCGTCTGGACCCTCATCGGAATAGATGTTTTTTTGAATTGGATATTGTACCCCTTCCTGGAAATCGAAATGAAATAGGAGTAACGCTTCTCTTCAAGAAGGAGCTGCGTTGCGTGGATCATCTGCTCGGAATGAAATCTGTTCTGCATTATTCCCTTATGTATAAAATTATTGATCGCAACTAAATTCATCCCTTGATGGTGGGCCATAAATGATTTAATTATTGAATACGGGGTGATGGCTACCGGATCGGGGCTATTAAAATCTACCGCCTCGTAATATCCATAGTCCCCTACACAACCAAGGTCGGACAATTTTTTTAGATTTGAAAAACAATCATCTTTGGCGTAACCCAGGGCAAGTATCGTTGCATAAGGAGCAACAACAAGCGATTCGACAAGCGATGGCTGAAGGCGAAGTTCCGGCACCCCAAAAGCCTTGTACTGATAATTTGACTCCTGATCAAATTGATAGTACTGGGATTCGGATATCCCCCAGGGCGTACCCTTCCGCTTCCCATATTCAATGTGCTGTAAAACGGCCGCCTTTGCGGTTTCAGCAAATACGGAACCTTCATATTCACGCATTACTAAATTAGGCATAAGGTATTCAAACATTGTTCCGCTCCAGGAAACGAAACAAGGTATGCCTTTGACGATAGTAAGAGGCCTTTCGAGTTTGTACCAATGCTTAAGGGGCACATCATCTCTTGCTATAGCCAGAAAACTTGTCAATATTGATTCAGATGCCATAAGATCATAACAGCTGACATCCATTTTTTGCGTCGAGAGAGAGTATCCGATATGGAATAGCTTCCGTTTTTCGTTGTAAAGAAACCGGAAATCCAGATCTTCAAGCATCGTCTCGATCATTTCTACGAGCAGTTCAATTCTTTTCGTCAGAGAAATGGCATAAACGTTATCCTTCATGGTGAGTTCCCTTAATGTAGGCCCTGAAGAAAAGCTTAGTTCGCCTCCGTTGACCTGTGAGGCTTCATCTATTATGAGGTCGATGCCGGAAAGCAGTTCTCCCCGGAAACATTTTCCCACCCTGGGACTGCCCGCATCGGAATTGATCATCCCCCTGATTTTTTTAGTTTCTTCTATGAATTCACCTATCGATTCAAAATTTTCTTTAAACTTTAACCTGTCATTGCAGAGTTTTATTGTATCTTTTAGTCCATAAACCAGTTCCTGTGAAAATAAAGGTTCGTCAACTAAATGCAGCAGACCGTTTTTGAGGGTGATCAAATGGGCATAAAAGTTTCCGCTGTCGACTGTTGAGACATACCTGGGGTTCAATACTTCAAGAGTTCTGGTATCGTACCAGTTGAACAGATGTCCATTCCATTTTGGCAGACTTCTGACCGAATTTAATATATTTTCAAGATATTCCAATGTTTTGCCCAGTGTTTCAAAACCCAGATCCCTTGCAGAAAGAACAGATATTAACTGGAGCCCGATATTGGTCGGCGAAGTCTTGAAAGCGATCTTTTCTGTCGGCTCTTTCTGGTAATTGTCAGGACAAAACCAGTTGTTTTCTATAGTTGAGAAATCCTTAAAGAACTGCCAGGTCTTTCGTGCGATCCCTCTTATCATCTTCTCATTGTCATCAATTTCATTCTTTTCAATTGTAACTTCCGTCTCGCTGATCTTATAAGCTGCCAGATATGAAAATCCCCACCCTACAGACAGAAGGGCGTAAAGCAATATTCCCCAAAAAGGGATATCTACAAAAAACAACAGTCCAACAATAATCACAGAAGGGACAAGAGAGGACCACATGTGAAGGAAATATCCCTTCGGCGTGTCAATAGCGCATTTTTCCATTTTCTCTGCCGTGTTCCACATCAGAAGATTCTTTTTACTCAAAAGCAATCTGTACAGTGTTCTTGATACGGCATCCAGAGCTATATATGCCCTGTACGGGGTAAATAAAATATCAAGTACAGCTCTTTGGATCAGCAGCCCGATATCTTTAAGCAGATCCTTATGAACAAGGGCCAGCTTCGGTTTGTTTATCTTCTGTGAAAGAGTGCTTTCAAGCATGAGGAATAAATCAACTGCATAGGTGAAAAATACCATAGGCAGCCAAAGGTAATAAATTTCGGGCATCAGGACCAGATTCAGAATTATTAGCAGTACCTTAGATAAAGGGACCATGCTCAATCTTAAATTGTCGAGTATCTTCCATTTGGACAATCCGGCCAAAGTTTTTTTCTTAAACAGCCATGGCAGTAATTGCCAATCGCCTCTTATCCATCTGTGCTCTCTCTGAGTATAGGAAAGAACACATCCAGGGAAGTCATCCATTATTTTCACCGCACCGGAAAAGGCCGTCTTTACATAGCAGCTCTCAAGCAGGTCGTGGCTAAGCACTCTGTTGTCAGGCATGCTCTTTCGAAGGATGGTATGGAATGTTTTTATGTGGTAGATTCCTTTACCTGAAAATATGCCCTCCTCAAATATGTCATGATAAATATCTGAGATAATGGTCGAATAGCGGTCCAATCCCTGCTTGCCTGCAAAAACACTATAAAACAAGTTGCATTTTTTATTTAGTATATGGTTTGTAACCGAAGGCTGAATTATTGCATAACCATCTTTAACTTTGCTGTTCACAAGATCCAATACCGGTTGATTCAGTGGATGTTCAATTATGCCTACAAGCTTTGAAGCATTGTTTGTAAGTAGGATCGAGTCAGCGTCCAGTGTTATTACATATTTGAAGGTGTTAAGCATGCTTTCATCACACAATAATGTTGAAAAGCTTGTCTCTTGTTCTCCGCACAGAAGGGCATTAAACTCCTCGAGTTTCCCCCTTTTCCGCTCCCATCCCATGTAACACATTTCTGATTCATTCCATTTACGAGAGCGTATAAAAACAGAAAACCGCGGGGACATAAAGGGGTATTGATCGTTAAGTCCGTTTATTCCATTGACAAGGACCTCTTCTATTTCCTCATCAACGTCCATGCGCAAGGTTTTTGAATCATTGAAGTCAACCAAGAGAGCAAAGAATAGGTTGGACTGCCTGTTTGCCAGATAGTGTCTTTCTAGTCTTTGTATATATTCGAGGGCCTGTTCGACTGAAGATACAATGACCGGCATTACAACAAATGTCCTGGCTTCTTCAGGGACACCTTCAAGAAAATCGAGTGCAGGAAGCTGTCGGACGTGCACCAGTCTAGTAAATATGTTGTTCGTCAACTCAATGGCAATTCCTATGACCAGGACAAGAGATACAAAGAGAAAAGCCAAAACTCCATAGATCCCGGCTGATATGCCTGATCTGTTTATAAAACAGCCTAAGAAAAGATAGATGATAAAAACGAAAACAAAAACAAGGAGGAAATATGATATCCCCTTAATATTCCATTTTGGTGCCAGTTTTTGCGGCTCGGTTTTTTTTAATAATTTAGCTTTCAGGATAGGGTATCCCTTACCAACAAGATATGTTCCCACATGGTGGCTGAATTTCAAATTCTCTCTTCCATTTTTTGCAACAGCAAGACAATTCTCAGCAACAACTCTCTCATCAATTTTATTTTTTAATGAAAATCTCTCTATTATTGACCTGTATCTGCCTCTGCTTTCAGAATCCATTTTAGGATATACCCCATCAGGATCCTCTGAGAGGATGCGCTCAATAATTGAAAGGTCCTCAAAAAGTTTCTCTCCGTCAAGTTCTACTGTCTCCCTTAAACTTACCAGAAACGTTCTGATATTTGATTCCAGACGTGACTCCAGATTCCCCTCTTCCTGGAATATATCCGTAGGTCTTAAGTATTTAGATTTATTGTGGAATTCTACATACCTTTGTATCGATGCCTCATCAAAAGACATATTTTTTAATAAATATATAACATGCGAATGAAATGAAATATTCTCTGAAAATTCATCCTCCAATTCTGATAAAAGAGGAAAAACGTTCGTCATTTCTTCTTCCTTCAGATTTTTCCTCACAAAAGCATCTGCTTTGGATTTTATTTCTGTTACGTTGATTATTTTCCTTGCCACAACAGTAACGCTTTCTAAAAGACAGAAGCCTATCATTTCAGGAAGCCCCCATAACTCTTTACCTGTTAGAGGGAGTTCTTCCTGGTACGCGCATATCATCATTGAGATTTTGCTCTCGTTTAAATATCCTCCGGATAGCAGGACCATTTCCCTCGCAATTACATATACCCTTGGGTACCCTTTAAATTTTCCCTCGTTAAGGACTGGAAGCCTTCCATTAATATCTCCTGTTGCCTTTACCTTTTTGATCTCCATGTACAGCATCTGAAAATTGTCAAACAACCATCTCGCTGCAGGTATGAGGACAATGATTTCAGGTGAGACCTCTGACAATGTATCGCGTATTTTATTAAGTTCCCTATATGCAGCCTGATTTCTGTCATTTATGAAAAAATTGTATTTGCCCCATCTAACATTTTTATGAGTATGAGATAAATTGCGCATATGCTGTTCCAGTTCATGGGGAGCCAGCATCTTTTCAGTGTTGGAAATCTCTACGGGTAAAATTATCTGTTTTCTGATGCGGGTATATCTACGGTGATAAAATATAAAAATTACTGCAAAAAGAATCAGCAGCGATCCAAATAAAAACAAATCGTAGGTGACATTTTGTCTAAAAAATTCAATTGCATCTAAAATCATTTTCTTCCCTCATTTAAAAAGCACCCGTCGGCTCAATGCCGCAGGCAACTTTTATACTTATGTAAAATTGAGAACAAATAAGTAACATTTATTTATATTTGTTTCTCAATTATACTATATATTTTTTATTTTCTGATAATTTTTAAGTCTTTTACGCAGTAACGATAAGTCGTAAACCGACAACATAGATTCTGACAGTACGGATCCGTCCGCAGGAAAAGTTAAAACCATGGCTGTATAAAACTCGGATATTTTATTTGAAAAGAGCACAATGGGAATGACCAGATCTATAGCTAAAATTGGTAATAATCCAAAACCGAAAAGGAAATATGACTAGGATAAATCAGCATGATGAATATCTACAAAAGAAGCAACAGGAAGTATCAAGTACACTCCCTGAAATACGCAAAAAGGATCTGTGAAAATTTCCACAGACCCTTGATATTTCTGGAGCCGGCGAGAGGACTCGGACCTCCGACCTGCTGATTACAAGTCAGCTGCTCTACCAACTGAGCTACACCGGCAAACAAACCATTC
>ENA-UOOH01002308-UOOH01002308.1-fermentation-metagenome-genome-assembly--contig:-NODE-2308-length-16717-cov-10.474133_pt1 | contig 16717 bp, 12 predicted proteins | sample MGYA00245778_ERZ724025 | MGnify/ENA primary metagenome ERZ724025 (study PRJEB28704, sample SAMN03018313) | fermentation metagenome | biome: anthropogenic terrestrial biome; feature: soil... | reverse complement strand
AGATATTAATATGCCTAAGATAGCTTCAATGGCAAGAGAAAATAATTCTGACCTTTTAATTGTTGACCGTTCTGTTCATGGAAAATATGAAAATTATAGAACCCCTGAACAAGAAGTGCCAGATAAGCCTTTATATTATCCTTGGGAAACTTGTATGACTATGGGAGATTCATGGTCTTATGTTCCAAACGATAATTATAAAAGTACAAATAAGTTAATCCATCTCTTGGTTGATATTGTATCAAAAGGAGGAAATTTACTCTTAAATGTTGCTCCTGATGCCAATGGAGAACTTCCAGCTCCTGCAATTGAAAGAATGAAAGAAATTGGTTCTTGGTTAGATGTAAATGGTGAAGCAATTTATGGAACTCGTCCTGTTTCTCCATATAAAGACAATAAACTATGTTTCACTCAAAGTAAAAATGGAGAAATCTATGGCATTTACTTATTAGATGAAGGCATAAATCTTCCAGAGGTTATTGAATTTAATTTTCCACAAGAATTAAAGACTGGAAGCATTAAAATAAAAGGAACTAATATAAAAGCAAAATTAATAAAGCAAGACAAAGGCTATAAAATAATAATACCAAAGAAACTACAACAAAACCTGCCATCTCAACACGCAATAGTTTTTTGTTTATAAAAATAAAACGGCACCTTATTAACATAAGACACCGTTTCAATAAAGAACAATCGAATTAACTTAATTAACAATTATAGTTGTACGATAAAATAATATAACCATATTATTCTCCTATAAACTTAAATAGTAATAGATGTAACCTACCATGATTATAGCAGGTTACATTTTATTAAATATAGCAACGAAGCGAATTATTCAACAATAAATTTCTTTGTTGCAACTCCATTATCCGTATATAGTTTTGCTATATAGTTTCCTTTAGCAAATTTTGATACATCTAATTGTGTAGTATTACCATTAATTATTTCTTCAATTACCTTTTGTCCAAGCGTATTATAAACAATAATGTTATTCATCTTAAATGAACTAACAATATTTATTTCATCTCTTGCAGGATTTGGATAAATAGATATATCTTTATCCACTCTTACTTGATTTAATCCTCCAGAAGATGCCACTGTACCAAGTATAGGAAATACTAATAATTCATACGAAATTTGCATACTATCTTGTATTCCACCATTTAATTCTTCCTCAAAATCAAAATAAGATATCCAATTATTGGAATCTTTAACCTGAACTAAAATAGGGAAATCACCATTATTGCAATCTGCAAAATAACCATAAGCTGTTCTAAAACTTGAAGGATAACTAGGATAATATGCAGGAAAAGTTATTGTAACATAAAAAATGGTATCGGAAATATACACTGTATTGTCAAACAATTCTTCAATATATTCTACTCTTGTTGTAAGAGGATTGTTATTATCAAATACATATTCTTTGTTAAAAAGTGTATCATATCTTATTTGAGCAAGTATATTATTAAGAGAAGCATCTCTTATTTGTAAGTAAGCAGGATTTTGAAGATTCATTAAGTAAGGTTGCTCTAAATTTACAAAAGCTCCAATACCTTTTATTGATATTGCTGAATCTATAAAGAATGGTTGAGCAAAAGATACATTAAAAACAGCAGACACACCATCTGTATGGTGAATAAAATCATAAGTTGTGTCATAACAACCACTTGCCATATAACGAGGAAAAAGATAATCATCAAAATATTGTGGTCTTTGTTCTTGTTGTCCTATTGCAGTTAGCGAACATATAATTGCTAATACTGCGAAAATTATTTTTTTCATGACTTAATTGCATATTAAATTAATTCCTATCTGAATATTATCATTTTTATTATCCTGCCAATTTATATTATTTGAGTATATTAGAGTTGTTGGAGTAAGTGGAGTATGCTGACCTGGTATTACCTTTACTTTTATAGACTCAACAATATTACTTATACAATAAAAAGAACATCTAATGTGGCAAATGTACAAAATAAATAATTAATAATGCAACTTTTTTGAAAAGTATTTTTTAATTATGATACTTCCATAGTGCTGGATTCCTTATACATGCAAGCAACAAGACAATAAGTAAAAAGATAAGAAAGTATCTCTATTAATGGTTTTAATATATTATTTGCTTGGAATTATAATTTCTCTTTTTACACTTAAACTCCATGTTTTTCAATTTATATAAGCTCTTTGTTGAATTAAAGCTTATCTTTTTTGATTTATATAAACTCTTTCTGAAATTAAAGCCCTTCTTTTTCCAACAAATCAGAATAAAATTCTAATAAATCGGGATAAAAAAATATTGTACAGTCCCAAAGAAACTACAACAAAACCAACCATCACAACACGCAATAGTTTTTTGTTTATAAAATTATTTTTTTATTTTTTATTAGGTTTTCGATCATTTGTAGTTTATATTTGCAAAAGTTTACAATTGAAATTATTAATTATGAAAAAGACATTATTTATTTTAATCTTATTGGCTACTTCATTATTTGGCTTTACTGCTTGTCAAGAAATGTTTGACGATAACGGAAATGTTAATTGGGGCGATTTCCCAACTGAAACAGGTACTGGAACTTGTACTGATAGCTGTACAGGTGAAGAAAACCATCATAATCACAATTATGGAGGAACTGAAACAGGAACATGTTCTGGAACTCAAACAGGCAATCATCAAGGGCATGGCGGTGGACATGGTCATCATGGACAAAACTAACAAATAGTTAGTTGTTTTTAAATAAAGGCGAGGCTAAAAAATAGTCTCGCTTTTTTATTTATAGAATAAAACTTTTTCTTTGTAATCAATATTACAAAGAAGAAAAATTAAGGATTGTAATTTTGTGTCAAAATCAAAATAGTAATAACAAATAAAAAAATCCAATGAAAACAATTAATTATAAAGAATTAGACGTAATGAAAAATCCTCACGGAGTTGAAGCTAAAAAATTGCTTGAAACTGAACATTCTCAAGTTATACATATGAATTTAAAAGCAGGTGAAAGTCTAAAAAGGCACACAACTCCAGTAGATGTTTTCTTCTATGTTTTAGAAGGAGAAGGTTATGTTGAAATTGGAGAAGAAAAGGTTTTGGTAAAAAAGGACACATTAATTGAAAGTCCAAAAGGAATTCCACATTGTTTATATAATGAAAGTAAGGGTGATTTTAGAGTGCTTGTAGTAAAAACTCCATGTCCAACAAAACCAACTGAAGTTAAATAGAAAAAGAATTATTTATTTAATGAAGAAAACTTACTGACTATCGAATAATATAAATATCTTCGTTGTCTTTCTTCATCATATACTTCTCTCTTCCATACTTCTCAATAGCATCAATATCTGTCTTGAGTTTAATTATATTTATGCTGTCCTGCTTCATCTCTTTTTCATAAAACTCTTTCTTTGTCTCCATTTGGCGAAGCTGCTTTTGAAGTTTATAATAATAAACTAAACTATTCTCACCAAGAATCAAAAGCAAGGCAAAACCAACACTAATCAAAAAGTAGCGATTGATTATGAGTTTGAAGATATTCTTTTTGTTGATAAATGATGGGAGCTTGAACTTCATTATATAATTTTTTTATCGTAAAGGTCAATTATGGTTTCTCCTCCAGTTAGCCAATAGGTATTAAGTCCAACTTTTTTTGCTCCTTCAATATGTTGGGACGTGTCTTCAATGAAAAGTGTTTCTTCTGCTTTTATGCCTGCATCTTTCAGTAGCCACTCAAAAGACTCTGGGTGTGGCTTACGCATTTTGATTTCGTTGGAAAAATAGGCTTTGGTAAAAAGATATTTGAATATATCAAAACCAAACTCCTCTTCATATCTTTTCTTCAACATCTCAATATGAAGCTCGTTAGTATTGCTAAAGAGATAAATATTATACTTTAGTTTCAAAAGGCCAATCAATTCAATTCTTTCCTTTGGCAAATCAAGTATCATTGAAAACCAAGCATTATCAATCTGCTCATTGGTTAAATTCATTCCAATCAAATCTCTTACTCCGCTACGGAACTCCTCAATTGAGCATTTCCCTTCCTCAAATTTATCAATTATTTCTACTTGATGAGCCTGTGTAAAATGTTTATCAAAATCCTTAACCCCATATTCTTTAAAGGTTTCAACCATTTTATAATAATCCACATTTAGTATAACTCCACCCAAGTCAAGTAGTAAATTCTTTATTTCGCTCATTTCTTTTCTTCTTCCTTTCTATAATGATTCCAGCCTTGAGCCTTAAGCTCTATGGTAGTATTTTGAGGAGTTACCATCTGACAACCCATAGATTTATCTGTAATATGCCCAATGACTGTTATATTTTCATTTTCTTTAATCTTTTCAAAATCCTTTTGATTAATAGTAAAAAGCAGTTCGTAGTCCTCTCCCCCATTCAATGCTCCAAGGTCCGCCATTATCTTAAACTCTTCTAAAGTTTTAGATGTTTGATAGTCAATTGGGAACTTTTCAATATAAAGTTCACAGCCCACATCGGAACTTTTACAAATATGTAACATCTCGGAGGCTAAGCCATCGGAAATATCAATCATTGAAGTAGGAAGAATATTATTCTCTTTTAGCCATTCAATAGTTTTCTTCCCTGCCTCTGGTTTAAGTTGACGCTCTAAGACATACTCATAAGTTGCAAGGTCAGGTTGAAAATTGGGATTGGCCTTAAAGGTTACTTTTTCTCTTTGCAAAACCAAAAGTCCTGCATATGCACCTCCCAAATCTCCACTAACGCAAACAAGGTCATAAACCTTTGCTCCATTACGGCGAACTACCTTGTCCTCATCCACCTCTCCAATAACACTTATGGAAATAAAAAGACCAGAAACAGATGATGTGGTGTCGCCACCAACAATATCAACATTATACTTCTCACAAGCCAAATGAATGCCTGCATAAAGCTCCTCCAAAGCTTCAACGGAATATCTATTGCTTGCTGAAATTGTTATTGTGATTTGCTTTGGCTCTCCATTCATTGCATAAATATCAGAGAAGTTTACCACACAAGCCTTATAACCTAAATGTTTTAAAGGAGTATAAGCAATATCAAAATGTACTCCTTCAAGCATAGCATCAGTTGAAACTAAAACAATTTTATCCTTATACTTTAAGGCAGCCGCATCATCTCCAATTCCAATAATTGTTGATTGATTCCTAATATCTTGCTTTGGATTTAATCTTTCAATCAATCCAAATTCGCCAATCTCATCTAACTCAGTTCTTTTTTCCATTAAAAACCATATAAATTTAATGTTGCAAAGATAGTAAAAAAATATGGGGCTAAGATTATAGATGTAATAGATTTCTATTTATCTAACAAATATAGATAGTTGGCATAGCCCTCTTTTTCCATACTTTCCTTTGGAATAAAACGCAATGATGCACTATTAATGCAATATCGCATTCCTCCCAATTCCTTAGGTCCATCATTAAACAAATGTCCAAGATGAGAATCGCCTTTCTTGCTTCTTACCTCTGTTCTAATCATCCCAAAACTGTCATCAACTTCTTCCTCAATTTTATTATAGTCAATTGGCTTTGCAAAACTTGGCCAGCCACAATCAGAATCAAACTTATCCTTTGAAGTAAAAAGAGGCTCTCCTGTTGTTATATCAACATAAATCCCTTCATCTTCATTGTCCCAATACTCATTCTTATAAGGCGGTTCTGTAGCATTTTCTTGAGTTACCTCATATTGAATTTTTGATAATTTATTCTTCAAAACCTCATCACTTGGCTTTTGAAAAGGATTATAGCTTGGAGTTTCTTTATATTGGTTTGCTTTCTTAGCCAAATCAAACAAATCTTTCCCAATATGACAATAGCCTCCTCTGTTCTTATCTAAATAATCTTGATGATAGAGTTCGGCATCGTAAAAATTCTTTAAAGGCAATACCTCAACCACAATAGGCTTATCATATTCTTTTGAAATAACTACAATTTTCTTTTCAATAATTGGCAAATCCTTTTCATCAATATAATATATGCCTGTTCTATATTGAGTGCCTATATCACCTCCTTGTTTGTTTAGACTTGTTGGGTCTATGGTTTGAAGAAATAAATCAATCAAAAGCTCTAAGGAAACAGCATTTGGATTATAAGTAACCTTAACCGTTTCAGCAAAACCGGTGTCTCCATAGCAGACTTCCTTATAGGTTGGATTTGCAAAATTTCCATTAGCATAACCAACCTGAGTTTCTTTCACTCCTCTAATAAGCTTTAAGAAATGTTCCGTTCCCCAAAAACAACCACCTGCAAAATATATCTCTTTCATTTCAGTATTATCTTTCATAATTATATTAGTTTTAGTTTGACTAAATGAACAAGAATTTAGAGATAGAACCATCCCCAATATATATAATAAATATTTAGTCAAATTCATGTTCATAACCATTTCCTAATTAAACGAATTAATGGGTTTAATATTTCAAAATCCACTTTTCTTAATATAAAAGACAAAGGGAATTGACTTATTTTTCAATTCCCTTGTTCTATTTTATTCTTTCTTCGTTTTAAAATTTTCTTTCTTCGTTTCAGTAAATTCTTTCTTCGTTTTAATTTCCTGAAACAGCGTTTTAAAAAAGCAATTCATTTTCTAATTAATGATTGACTATTAGTTTAATTGTTTTATTAGTATTATTTGTTGTTAGTTTAATATAATAAATACCTGAAGGATAATTCTTGGTGTCTAAGATTAGTTCTTCTTTATTTGCTTCAATATCATAATTTTTTAGCTGCCTACCATATAAATCATAAACAGAAATAATAGCCTTTTCATTCAAATTATTTATTCTTATTACTGAGCTATTATTTGTTGGATTAGGAAATATATTTATTGACAAATCATCACTAATTATGTCTTCATTTAATGAAAGTGTAGTAAAGTTTTTTACTGTTCCATAAACCGTTCCTGCAATATTTACGAAGTAAGTTGTATAATAGAATAAAGAATCTGACGGTAAATTCTCAAGTCTATAATGGAAGTCGGTTAAAGTACTATTATATATTATTGGAATTTTAACAACACCCTCTGATAGAAGATTAATGTCAGGTTGATTATCTAATAAAAATCCCATTTCAACTCCTGTTGTTGCATTACCATTGCTTACTAATAATCCATTTAAAATTACAGAAGAATCTGTAATAGAACTAGCATCAAGAGTTTCTACTTCTCCTTCTAAAATAGTTACCAATGTTGTAAAGCCAACCCCAACCCAATTGGATATATAAGAATAATCTACTCCTCTAACATAAGCGATATAAGGTGTTGCACCAATTAGATTATCAAACATAAAGTTTGTATCTATTACTTGAATTGGAGTTATTGTGGTATCTAAAGTTACTTCCCAAAGAACCTCGTCATCACCCTTTTGCCATAAGAAATAAGCACTAGTATCTGTAATATTTGTTACTAAAGCGTTTATTGGAGAAGGACAATATCTTTTATGATTAGTTGTAAACTCAACTCCTACCCATGGAGAATGAGAATATACACAATTAGAACGGACATAAGCTGTGTAATGTGTGGAATCTGATAAATTAGAGAATTGATAATTTGTGTCATTTACATTAATATGATTAACTAATGTATCTAATGATACATCCCAAGATGTTTCATCTCCAGCAGGACTCCAAGTAAAGAAAGCAGAACTTTCAGTTGTATTAGTTATTGTCAATGAATTTGGCTCAGGACAAGGAGGTGAATAGTTTTGATTATAGTCTATTAGGACATCATCAATATAATAATTACAAGAATTACATTTAAATGAAATATAACGACCATTGCCTGTATAATTACTAAAATCAACATTTATAGTTTCCCAAATATTTTGATAAGTAGCAGCTACTGATGTTATTGAATCAAAAGTGCTTCCATCATTTGGATCACTCATAATTCCAATAGTTAAATAAATAATGTAATAATAAGGTCTTTTAATCGATAAACTCACTTTCAAATCACTAATATTAATACTTGAATCAATTTGCGGAGTTGAAGCAATTGAATAATCACCATCAAATGCAAGAATATCCAATCCATTTGGAGGAGAATTATTTGTAAAAGTTACTTGTGGAATTCTATATGGGTCTGTAGAATATCCCGTCCAACAAGGAAGCATATCAGTTTCAATCCAATATACTGTATCAAAATTTTCAAAAAATGGAATTGATGAAATTGTAGCACAAGGAGTATTAAACTGCGAAAAATGACTTGCAGTTGAAAGTCCATTACCACAAATAGTTTTTACATAAACATCATATGTTGATGCTTGATATATTCCAATGAGATTATAAGGGATTGAAGTAACATAAACAGAGTCAGTTGTTGCAGTGCCAATCTTTCTATAATATAAATACCAAGCAGTATCTGAAGAATGTGTAGGCAACCAATTAATAGTTGCATGATTTGAACCAACATTACTTATTGATATTTGAGTTGGCTGAGCACATTGTGGGATATAATCTATTTCAATATCATCTAATGTAAAATAATAAGGATTTCCTACAGTTTTAAATGCAATGTATTTGTCAGTACCAGCAAGAAGAGTTGAGTTAAATAGCACTTCATATTCTCTCATAATATTATCATTACATGAAATTTCAAAAACGTCTTCAAAAGTATTCGTATCATTTTTATTGCTCATAACACCAACAATTAATGTAGAAGTGAAATTTTCATTTGCACCATATATATCCTTCATTTTAAATTTAACTTTTAAAAGATTAATATCTTCTTCAATTTGAGGAGTAATTACATAATGAGGAGTATTCCAATTGCTATTAAGCATTAAACTTGAAGGATATGATGAGTAATTTTCTTGAATAATTGTTGGGTTATTAATTGATGACCAGCAAAGAGGATAATTTAATCCAAAGTTTGAATAAGAATCAAAGTTTTCTATGTAAGGGAAAGAAGATATTTTTCCACATTGTGTATGAAAGGTAATTGTATCACTATTATCTGTAGAAGTATTACAGTCTAATCTAACATAAAAATTATAAAAAGTTGAAGGTGCTAAATTTGTAAGGTGATAAGGTAAAGAAGTTACATAAACTGAATCAAAACTAATGTCAGAAGATTTCTTATAATATAGCCAGCAATTAGGAGCAGGAATTGTTATTGTGTTCCAATTTAACTCGGCGCTATCAGTTGTAATATTGGTTGCTCTTAGATTAATTGGGGTAAAACAATTACTATAATTATCTATATATACATTATCTATATCAATATAAGGATATGAAGAGTAAGTATTTGGTACTTTTGCTTTAAATGCTATAATATGTCCATTCCCAGTATAATTATTAAAATATACTATTTTTTCAACCCAGGAAGTTTCTGTTGTAGAAAGAGTCGTTATTGAATCAAAAGTTGACACATCATTTTCATCAGACATAATACCTACTATTAAATTTTCTTGTTCTCCTTGCATCATAAATCTCATAAATAAATCATTAATATGAATGGATGAATCAAAAGTAGGAAGTAATGCATAACTGCTTGTATTTGGATATGAATTTGGATAGTATAAACCTAAACTATAAGAACTTTGATATCCACCATTATAAACTCTTGGAGTATTATTGTTTAATGGATTTATTCTATTCCAGCAGTCAGGATAATCTGTAATAAAATTTGAATCAAAATCTTCAGTAAAAGGAAGACTGGCTATTGGGTTACATAAAGTAGTTATTGTAATTATAGGACTTGAATCAGTTAATGTATTTCCACAATCTTTTCTAATATAAAAATTATAACTAGTGTTAGGATTTAAATTATTTAAAATTATATTTGTATCATTTATTATATGGATTGAATCATAGCTAATAGAATCCTGTACTTTATAATATAAATACCAAGAACTATCACTAATATGTTTATTCCATGATAAATTTATACTTGTATTAGTGATATTATTTGATATTAAATATGGAGGGAAGCAGTTATTACTAATAATTGAAATATTATCAATTGAAGCAGGAGGTTGATTATATAGATAATTATCATTATTCCATACAAACATTATTTTCTTAACTATGCCGTTTTGACCTAAATAAGGGAGATGAATTGTATGATTATTTATTGAATCAGGATTTGAAGGATTACAAAAATAAGAGAAGGTAGGATTAGTTCCATTATTACCACCATATAAAACATTTCCTATGGTATAATTTTTACTTCCAAAATACGGACTTGAATCTGATCCATTGTAAACAGTATCCTCATCAACAACATAAACTTTTAAATAATCATAATTTGCTTCACCTCCAATTCGAGAATTAAAAGATAATATATATCCCATTGAACCATCTGATTTAATTAGTCGTGATGCAACTATTGTAGAATTTTTTGATGGGCTTCCTCCTCCATAATAATTGTTAGTAATTCCATTGTCACTTGATACATATAAAGAATATCCATCGATTGGGAATTGGTTTACACTTTGCCCAATTATCCATTTATTTGGAGCATTCCCGTTGGATATTACCCAAGCATTCCTTTCTGTAGAATCATTAAAGTTGCAATAATATGGAATTTCTGCTCCATTTTCTTGTGTTTTAATATTAATATATGACCATGGTCCTCCACAGTTTTGTCTAATTCCTATTTTATAATTTGTTCCTCCGTTCAAACCATTAAGAAAATAAGATGTTAAGCTGCTATCAATATCGTTTATATTTATGATTGTTTCAGAATTTGGATATAGAATTGAATCAGAATTTATATAAGATACTTGATAACCATGACCATTATAATTATAGTTATTCCAATTCAATTTAATCTTCGTTCTCCCAATCGAACTAATAGAAAAATTAATAATATCTGAACATGCATAATATGTATTTATTGATAAATCATCAAGTAATAAATAATTGTAATTTACACTATCTTTTGACCTAAAAACAATACGACTTGCATTATTTGAATAATTATTCAACTTTACTTCAAACCATTGCCATTTGTTTATAGTATCATTAGCAACTGAGGCAATTGAATCGAAGTCGTTCATATTATTTACATCACCTATTGCACCTATTGTTAAATACGAATTTGGGGAATTAATTTTCATTCTAAATCTCAACATAGTATTACTTATAGGAATATTTTGAGAAAGTTCTGGCATAACTATTACACATGAATTATCTATTGGCGATCTAAAATATAAAGTTTTAGAATCATCAAAATTTACAACTAATGGGTAAGGGTGTCCTGACACTCTTGACCAACAAACACCTGGTTGAGAAAACAAAGGATAAGAACTAAAATCTTCATTATATGGTAAGGAATCAATCACTTCACATTCTGTGGTAAACACTACATTATTACTACTATTAGAATACAAGCTACTATCACATTCACAAACCATATATACATTATATTTTGTTGCTTGAGTAAGATTATTTAGTGTATATGAATTTGTGTCAGTGATGTATATTGAATCATAATGAGTATCAGTTGATTTTTTATAATACATCCACCATGCATTTTCATATATTCCTCTTATCCAATTTAATTTAACCGAATTTGCTAATACTGTATCAATACTTAAAACTGGCGAAGTACAAAAGTCCTCTTCAATTTTAATGTCATCTAACCCTATTCTTGTATTAATAGAAGCAATTACATCGAAAGCAAAAATAATTCTTTTTATAGTTCCTGCTTCTCCAAGATATGGAATATTTATATTACAACTATCATAAAATCTAAAATCAACAGAGTAAGCATTCTCAATATCTAATAAGTTAGTATTATAATAATATGTATTAATATTAAATTTATCTACGCTATAGATATTTGTATCAACATCTATAACGAAGAGTTTAAGATTAGTGTAATAAAAATCGCTTGGGATCTCTGTCTTTCTCACAGAAAACTTATATGCACTCGCACCACTTGATTTTATAAATTTACTAGCAAAGATTGTTGAAGAAGACCTAAGATTATTTGTATTAATATTATTTATAAAAAGAGAATGATTATTAGTTGAATTGGAATCATTAGATATTTCAAAATCAAAAGAATTATTATCGATATAATTCCATTGATTTGCAATTAATGTATCTTCAAAATTACTGTTAAATGGTATTTGAATAGGCAAAGAATAAGTTTTTTCTTTTTTTACAATCCAATTATTCTCTCCACAAATTTGTCTAATACCAATTGAGTAATTTGTTGATGGAGATAAACCTTCTATTATATAGGGAAATTCAATTGAATCATCAAGAGTAATAATATTGGCAATACTTAAATCAAGACTATCACCGATATTATAAGCTATCTGGTAACCGTTGCCAACTGAATTAAATTTACTACAATTTACAATAATCTTATAAGGAGAAAATGGATAAAGTTCATATCTACTTACATTAGGACATGTATCTTTATAATCAATTATTAAATTATTAATATAAGCGGCTCCACCTTCTTGTTTTAATCCTATATAATTATTAACACCCTGTAAAGTAGATGCATCTAAATTAATTTCGTACAAACCGAGTGGATTAGGTATAGATAATAATGGCTGAAAAGTATTGGTATCATAACTATTATTCATAACTCCGATAGTTAGAGTACCATTACTATTTGTTGCTTCAAAAGAAATCATTAGAGAATCTAAATGTGCTGCTATAGCTGGACTTACTAAATAAGCATTGGAATAATAAGCATTTAATAATACATTACTTTCAAATGAAGTATTATAAAGGTTTATCCAACATATATTTCCACTAAAATCTTCAGCATATGGGAACATAGTTATTGGATCACATTGTGTTTTAAACTCCGATTCTATCCATTCACTTTTATTCCATTGACTACATACAGACCTGATTCTAACACTATAATATGTGTTATCTAATAAACCATTAATTACATAATTAGTGTCATTTGAAGTAAAATTCAAAGCATTATTCCAATTAGTATCAGATTTAAGTTTACATTCAATTTCCCATGAATTTGCATCTCCAGGAACATTAAAACTTAAGTCAACGCTATTTGGATTAATTTGATTTATATATATAGAATCAAGTGGGAAGCAACCAATAAAGTTAAATTCAAAATTTGATCTCACATTAGTTAATGTCCCTTGATTCGGAAATGAATCTAAACTATAGTTAGAAGCATTAAAGTGATATTTAGATAAAGAATCCGATGTAATATGAGAATAAAAACTCCTTATTTCTCCACCATATGACATACCAGGATTTTTTATAAAAGTAATTACAATATTAGAGACTCTATCCCAATGAAATGGAGTATCTAAATGAATTTTATATTTACCCCCTTCAATCTGTGAATATTCTAATGGAGAATTCTTTACATAACTCATTTGACTATGGGGTATATAACCTTGCGATAGAGAAGAAGCAGAAGTATTACCCATTAGAATTGTAAAGTTATTAAACAGCCCATATTCACCCCACCTTGTTGTGATATCTTGTATAAAAATATCAGTGATGTATTTTGAAGTAGAATCAGCATTAATCTCACTTGCTAAAATTATTTGTTGAGAATAATGAGTCCAATTACTTGGAGAAAACGGTAAATAATTACAAGTATCTGTTCCGTTTCCAATTCTAACCGTTTGAGCAAAGGATTGCAAACAAAAAAGTATTGCTATTAAAGATAATATAGTTTTTTTCATGATATTTAAATTATTTCCTACGCAAAAGTACATAAATAATCATTACTATAATAAAAAAAACAAAAAAATCCTTATTCATGACAGAATAAGGATTTTAAATTTTGTTACTAAGAACAATTTTATTTTTTAAATATTATGCTCCAAGAGTAGCAACCATAATTGCTTTGATTGTGTGAAGACGGTTTTCTGCTTCGTCAAATACTATTGACATTGGGCTTTCAAATACATCTTCAGTTACTTCCATAGCTTCCAAACCATATTTAGCGTGGATATCTCTACCTACTTGAGTTTCTAAATTGTGGAATGCTGGAAGGCAGTGCATAAACTTAACGTTAGGATTACCTGTCATCTTAACAACATCCATATTTATTTGGTAAGGACGAAGTAGTTTTATTCTTTCTTCCCATACTTCTGCTGGTTCTCCCATTGATACCCATACGTCAGTATATAAGAAATCACATCCCTTAACAGCTTCTTCAACATTATCAGTGATTGTTATCTTAGCTCCAGTTTCTTTTGCAATTTCTCTACATTTTGCAACTAATTCAGCATCTTGTTGGCATGATTTAGGAGCAGCAGCACGGAAATCCATTCCCATTTTAGCGGCACCAACCATTAATGAATTACCCATATTGTTCTTAGCATCTCCTAAGTAACAGAAAGTAATTTTATTTAATGGTTTGTCGATATGTTCAGTCATTGTTAAGAAGTCAGCCAAGATTTGAGTTGGGTGAAATTCTGTTGTTAAACCATTCCATACTGGAACTCCAGCATATTCAGCTAATGTTTCAACTGTTGATTGGTCATAACCACGATATTCTATACCATCATACATTCTACCAAGAACTCTTGCAGTATCTTTCATTGATTCTTTCTTCCCCATTTGAGAACCTGAAGGTCCTAAATAAGTAACGTGAGCACCTTGATCTAAAGCACCAACTTCAAAAGCACAACGAGTACGGGTTGAATCTTTCTCAAACAAAAGGACAATATTCTTTCCTTTAAGTCTTTGAGTTTCTGTTCCTGTGTATTTTGCACGTTTCAAATCGCGTGCTAAGTCCAAAAGATATTGAATTTCCTTTGGAGAAAAGTCTAAAAGCTTCAAAAAGCTTCTGTTTCTTAAATTGAACGCCATATTAATTAAATTTTATTGTGTCAAAAAATTATTTATTGAGGGCACAAAGTTAAGAATTTATTCCCATCTGCAAAAATATTTGAAATTATAATAAGATTATCCGATGAAAACTAATGCTCTATCCTTTTATTTCTTCTTCTTTCCTGAGAATATTGGAGTAAATAACGCAAATGCAGCCATAGTATAACCCCAACCAGCAGCTTGAATATATGAACCAACATCTTTTAAATAAAGAATTACAGAGTCCATAACCCATTTATCTTCGCCCATTGTATCAAATAAGGGAGATATTACAATCATAATAATAAAATAAATCGCCCCAAGACTAATGGCGTAAGTATTAAAAAACAAAATCTTCTTTAATAAGCTATATGACCTAAAGCTTTCTTTTACATCTCTCATAATAAATCATTATTTAATCCATTTGCAAAGATAAAACAAATGATTGGAAAGCGAGAGTGAATAAAATATTTATATGCTTTTTCTATTAGGAATAGCTGGAATATTAAAAAAAATGATTTACTTTGCAAAGAGATTAATCATTGACAAAACAAATAATTATAAATAAAAAAATGAGAAAAATGAAAAGACTAAGCTTATTATTAATTGCAGTAATTGGAGTATTCTCCATGCTTTCTATTAGCAGCTGCCAAAACAAATCAAAACAAGCAGATGAAAATTCAGTACTTACAGTAGATGAAGTTCTGGCAAAAGGAGAAACCTTAACTGAAAAAGATATCACAATCGAAGGAGTTTGTACTCATACTTGTGCTCATGGTGGAAGGAAAATCTTCCTTATGGGTGAAGATGATTCAAAGACTATCCGTATTGAGGCAGGAGAAGGCAAGGATGCTTTTTCTAAGGATTGTGTAAATTCTATGGTTTCTGTTAAAGGTAAGGTTATGGAAGAGAGAATTGATGAGGAATATCTTATGAAATGGGAAGAAGGTATTAAAGCAAAAACTGCTGAAAAACATGGAGAAGATGAAGCTGGTTGCGAAACGGAAAAGAAAGCTTTAAACGAGACTCCTGCTGATAGCGAAATGGAAAGAATAGATAATTTCCGCAAACGCATTGCTGAAGAAAAAGCAAAAACAGGTAAGGCATACCTATCTTTCTTTTATATAGTTGCAGATTCTTACGAGATTAAGTAATGAAAGAGGCTGAAAGAAAGAATTTCGGTAATAAAATAAGGAAGTGGTCGCGAGTAATTCATCGCGACCTTTCTTTCTTTTTCTCAGGAGTAATACTTCTCTATGCCTTCTCTGGAATATTCCTAAACCATAAGAAGGATTTCAATTCTGATTATTCAATAAAGCAATACGAATTTGTAGTCCAAGGCTCCTACCCTTTAAATGCTAAGGACTTTGATGAAATAAGAGTGAAACAAGAATTGCTTAGCCAATACGAGGAAGAGAAGAATTATACCAAACATTATTTTCCAGACTCTCTTAGGATGAAAGTATTTCTCAAAGGTGGCTCATCCTTAGAATTGGATTTAGCCACTGGGAAGGGAATGTATGAATCAGTAAAGAAACGTCCCTTAATTAGTGGAATTAATCGATTGCATTATAATCCCAATCTTTGGTGGACAATATTCTCAGACCTTTTTGCCGTATCCCTAATCCTTATTACTATTACTGGTGCGATAATGAATAAAGGGAAGAAAGGATTATTAGGAAGAGGAGGGATAGAATTAATTATAGGCATAACCCTACCCCTATTATTTATTTTCTTTACTTAGATTGCGTATTTGTTTATCTTTATTTCAATCATTATTTTAGTAATTCAATTGTTTTGCGTATCTTTGCAACAACAAGGAAACAAGTTCTTTATTTCCTCATAAAATCAACAAAATTTCAAAAGATAATTATGGTACCTACCATAAGACCGTTGCGAGGTAAAACTCAGTATTAAAAGCTATCAAACAAATTGTTAA
>ENA-UOOH01002307-UOOH01002307.1-fermentation-metagenome-genome-assembly--contig:-NODE-2307-length-16721-cov-5.139506_pt1 | contig 16721 bp, 4 predicted proteins | sample MGYA00245778_ERZ724025 | MGnify/ENA primary metagenome ERZ724025 (study PRJEB28704, sample SAMN03018313) | fermentation metagenome | biome: anthropogenic terrestrial biome; feature: soil; material... | reverse complement strand
GGAGCCGCAGTGCCTTCAGCTATGCCCCAATGGGCTTTTCGGACGGGCTCTAGCGACCCCGACCCCGATCTTGCTTCGGCATCCACCTTTTCGGATTGCGGCTGAATGGAACCCGAAATTTTTATCTCTGACTTCTGGGTATTCACCACGTTCCGTCGTCGTTTCCACCAGCATTCCAAACTTCCTAATGGGACGGATTTCCCCTCCGAACCAGACCGGAGGACGTCCCGACGGCGGCTGAATTCGACCTGGTCAATCCCACCTTCTGGATTGCAAATGCGGACAAAATGGTCGTTGTAGTCAACAACTGTTAATTTGCCTCTACACCATAAAGGGAAATTTGGCTTTCGATTTCACATTCCAAACCCCATGTCCATGCCCCCCCCCACGAAAATTACCACTACCAGAATTCACTGGTGGTTCTTCCTCCTACCCTTCGTTTTCCTCCAAACATCCATCCGCGCACAGGATGGAAAAATCCTCAGCATTTCCCAGCAATCGATCGACAGCCGACCCACGATCGGGCTGCAGATCCAATGCGCACAGACCAACACCACATACGAGGTTTTCTTTCAGGACCCGTCTCCCTCGGGTGACGGGCGTTGGCACATGGCCGGGGCCTTCGAACCGACCAAGATCGGACCCCATGCCTGGCTCGATCAGGGCGACGATGCCGCTCATCGGCCACCACCCCTCGCACAGCGGGCACGCTTCTACACAGCCGGCCCCTACGTCGATCTGAATGAAAACGGTATCAGCGATCTCGCCGAACAGCTCAACGCCACCAGTTCCGATCTCGATTCTGACGGCGACGGACTGACCGATGAGTATGAGTTGATCCTCGGGACCAACCCCTATTCCGTGGACTCCGACGGTGACAGCCTCCACGACCGCGAAGAGCTCGAGACCTTCGGTACCAATCCGCTCCTGGCCGATTCGGATTTTGACGGTTTGCGTGATGATCAGGAGCTGCAAACCGGACTTCAACCCAATCTTCCGGCCAAACTACTCTACCGGCTCGATCTTGAACCCATCGGCAAGGCCTCTACGGCTAATCCCACCTTCGCCTTCGATTCATTCGGAGCCTCTTATCTCCATTTCTCAGGCGAAAAGGTCGATCCCTGGCTATCCTCCCCGGCTCCACTTCCCGAGGATCCATGCGCGGAATGCGGGTTCACCATCCTTATTCGATTCCGCCTCCTGCTGAACGAGGCGCAAAACCGCTGGATATTCGGATTCGAAAGCAAGGATGCCGCCTCCTTCCGCCTTCTGAGTGCCTTCTATCGGGTTCTCCAGCTCACGCTCGAGGGAGAAGGCGAAACGATCCACCTGTTCGCCCGCGACCAGTTTCGGCCCGTAATCGGGGAATGGGTCAATCTCGCCATTCTCCTTGCCCCGGATGGCGTCACACTCCTGGTCAACGGCAATCAGGCCGACCACAAACCGCTCGACCCTGATCAATTCAAATCGATCTTCAACAGGGAATTGCTGGCGATCGGTGGTGCACGCTATTTCCCGTTCGCCCGGTTTCTCGGTGATCTTCAGACCCTCGAGGTCTTTGATGAGGTCCTCTCCAACGAGCAGATGAAACAACGCTGGGAACGGTTTGCCGATCCGGATCAAGACGCCCTTCCGACCTGGTTTGAGATCGAGTTGGGTACCGATCCCTTCCAGGCCGATACCGATCACGATGCCCTCAACGACCACGAGGAGTGGCTCCTGACCTCCGACCCGCTCAATCCGGATACCGACAACGACCTCCTGCCGGACGGACTTGAGATCAATTTCGGTCTCGACCCCCTCGACCCCGCCGACGGTGCAACGGACCTCGATGAAGACGGCCTCTCCAACGGGGAAGAATGGCTGCTCGGCACCCTCATCCATGACCCCGACACCGATCGTGACGGACTCCCCGATGGCCTCGAGGTGAATGACCTGAAGAGCGATCCATTCCTGATCGATTCGGATCAGGACGGACTCCCCGATGGGTGGGAACACGCGCACGGCACCCAGATCAATCTCCCCGACGCAGACGAAGACCCTGACGAAGACGACCTGACCAATCGTCAGGAATTTGAGTACGAAACCCTTCCGTTCTTGGCCGATAGCGACAACGATACGCTCTCCGACGGCGACGAGGTCCTGAAATACAAGACATCGCCAAATTCCGTCGATTCCGATCGCGACGCCCTTCCGGATGCCTGGGAAATCGACAACAGCTTGCATCCAAATCTCTCCGTCGGTCCGCTCGGCATCTGGCCGCTTGACGGAGCTGACGCGGAAGTCGGGACCTGGGACCTCGGACCGCTGGAGATCCCGGGCGAGGTCTACGGGAATCCTCTTTTCGCCGATGGCTTCTGGAATCGTGCCATTTTCTTCAACGACCAAGGACAGGGAGTACGGATCCCCTTGGCGTCGCAGATCGAGTCCCAGATCTTGCAGGAATTCTCTGTCGCACTGCCCGTGCGGCTTGATCAACACGAGGACAAGAACCGGTCACTCCTATGCATAGGACTCTACGAAATCTCGAGTCCGTTCATGATCAAGAGCGAGTTCTCCGGCAGGGTGTCCGCCATCCTCCGCGGCAGGCTGGAGAATGGTGAGGAGCGGTTGATCCGTCTTCCGCTGCCGGAACCGCTGCCCGCCCAACAATGGCAGCTGCTCTGGGCTGCGTACGACCATCAGACGCTTCGATTCGGGACCGTTGAACATGCGGCGGAAGTGGCCATTCCCAAGGGCTTTACATTATTGCCGGTGATCGGGGATCACGCCATTTTCCTGGGTGCACCGAAGGGGACCCAACAACTCGGTTGGATCGGCGCAATCGATCACATGATCGCTTTCCCTCGGGCCATCGCTGGGACTGAGTTGCTGTGGGCCTATGAGGCCGCCCGGGATTTGGACGGTGACGGGCTCTCCACGCTGGTGGAATTCGGCTACAGTCTCGATCCCTGGAACCCCGACACCGACGGGGACGGACTTTTGGATGGACGCGAGCTCGCGTTGGGGACCGACCCGTTGGGCATAGACACCGACAGCGACGGGATGCCGGACGGTTGGGAATACACGCATCAGCTGGATCCCCGCGTCGACGACGCACAATCCGATCCCGATCAGGACCAGCTGACCAATCTGAAGGAATGGTCGCATGGCACCGATCCGCTCGATCCCGATACCGACGGCGACGGGCTGCCGGACGGCCAGGAAATCGATCTGTTCGGAATCGATCCACTCTCTGATGACACCGATGAAGACGGCCTGCAGGACGGACTGGAACAGCAGATCGATGCTCTCGACCCGAACGATCCGAAGGACGCACTCGAGGATTTGGATGCCGATGGTCTCTCCAATGCCGATGAGATCTTGTGGAAGACCGACCTTCAGAACCCTGATACCGACGACGATGGCCTCCTGGATGGAGTTGAGGTGCATGAGCTGAGCACCAATCCCACCCGCCCGGATTCCGACGGCGACGGCCTACCCGATGCCTGGGAGGCCGAGTGGGCGTTGACACCTGCGCCGGTGCCCGGTCTGTCCGGCTGGTGGGAATTCGAAACCTGGGCCCCGACCGGCACGCCGGCGACCCTGCCCGATTCCAACGGTTTGGCCTTGATCGCAGCCGAGACCGAAGCCCCGATGCTGGTTCCCGCCTATGTCGGTCGCGGTCTGCATTTCGACGGCCTGAACGATGTCTTGGATGCGGGACTCCACAACGAGCACGCCTGGATCACTGAACCACACACCGTCCTCGTCCGGGTCCGGTTCGATCGTAAGGAGAATGTCAATCGCAAGCTCTTCTGCCTCGGCCCCGACCATGAGACGCCATGGCAGGTCTCAGTAGGATGGAACCTGGGGTTACAGGCATCCGTCAAAGTCAAAGGCACGGCATACAGTACCCAGGTCGTGAACCTCCAGCCAAAACAGTGGTACTTGGTCGGCTTGCGCTTTACCGGCCATCGCGTCGAACTCATCGTGGATGGCGCAGTCGCCGCCTCCGCCGCGCTTCCAGCAGGAGCCAGTATCGATCCGCCGCCCTACCCGTTGAGTCATCTGAGCATCGGCGGCTCGTACCACTTCGACGCGAGCAGCCTTCCCGCAACACTGGACGATTTGTTCATCTTCCCCAGGGCGCTTTCCGATTCAGAACTGCGCTCCATCGGCGACCCGATGAACGATCCCGATGAAGACGGACTCAACAACCGTCAAGAGTTCGAAAACGGGACCGCCCCCAACAGCCCTGACACCGATCAGGACGGCCTCTCCGACGCCGAAGAACTGGGCTACGGCTCCGACCCCACATCGCCCGACACCGATGGCGACATGCTGCCTGACGCTTGGGAAATCGAATACGCCCATAATCCACTGCTGCCGGATGCCGAACGCGATGACGATTCGGACGGTCTCACCAGCCTGCAGGAGTTTCAGGCCGGAACCGATCCCTTCGAGGCCGATTCCGACCACGATGGCATCACCGATGCCGCGGAGGTGCTCGATTATCGCACCGATCCAAACACACCCGATACCGATGGGGACGGTTTGCCGGATGCCTGGGAAATCGAATACGGACTCGACCCCAGCGTGCCGTCCGGGGCGGAGGATACTGACCAGGATGGACTCTCGAACCTCTTCGAGTTCCAGCTCCAGACCAACCCACTCCTGGCCGATTCCGATCTCGACGGCCTCTCGGATTTCGATGAAATCGTCCTGTTGCATACCAATCCGCGATTGAAAGATTCGGATCGGGACGGCCTTCCGGATGCCTGGGAGCTGGAGTATTCTTTGACGCCGGCTTACCCCCAAGGCCTCTTGTTGCATCTGCCCCTGGATGAGATTCAGGGCACTGATTCGCTCGTCACCCCGGGATTTGGGTCGAATGCGGTCACGGCCGACCTGCTCAATATGACGCGGGATACGGCCGTCATCGAAAATGGTCGGCTCCATGGCGCGCTGCAGTTCGACGGGCAGGACGACCAGGTCGCAGTCCCCTCGGAACTCCCCGATAACCTCACCGAGTTCTCGATCGTCTTCTGGCTCCGGATGGATGTGAGTACCGACCGGAATTTCGATCTGTTCCGTATGGGCAGTCCCCAGATGCTCCTTATTCAGACCACCTTCTGGCGATCGCTCCAGGTCCGCCTGGAAACTATGCTACCCTCGGGCGAAGGCCTCTCCCTGGTCACCCCCAACTTCGATCAGGACCTCCGTCCGGAGCTCGGCCAATGGAGCATGATCGCCACGACATGGGACGGGCAGCGGCTTCTTCTCTATGTCGACGAAACCCTGGTTGCCACCGCCGAGGCACCCGAGCCGGCGCAACTGGCCAATGGCCTGAATCCGATCCGGATCGGACGCGTTTTCACGGCCTATCAGGGCGGCTTCGACGATTTGAAGATCTTCGACCGCGCCCTGGATGCGAACGAGATCGATACCCTCTATGACGACCTCGATGATCCCGACCAGGATCACCTCCCCAACATCGAGGAATGGCGGAACCATACCGATCCTTTCAATCCTGACACCGATGGGGACGGTATCCAGGATGGTCAGGAAATCCTGGACGGAACCAACCCGCACAGTCAGGACTCTGACGAAGACGGTATCGATGACTCTTGGGAGTCGGCGCATGGACTCGACCCGCTCGATTCGGATGATGCGGGCCTCGATCCGGACCAGGACGGACTGGTCAACCTGCGCGAGTTCGAACTGGATACGGATCCGCAGAACCCGGATACCGACCAGGATGGTCTGTCCGACTTGGAGGAGGTCGAATCCCTCTTCGTCAACACCGATCCACTGCTGGCGGATACAGATGCCGACGGCATACCGGATGGTTGGGAAATCCAATACTATCCAGACCTCGATCCCACCAACCCCGACGACGGCGGAGGCGATCTGGACGACGATCAGCTGATCAATCGGATGGAATTCCGGCTTCAGACCGACATCCGCCACCCTGATTCCGACGGGGATGGCCTTGGTGACTATAGCGAGCACTACCTCCTCAACACCGATCCTCTCCATCCCGATTCGGATGCCGACGGCCTCCCCGATCTCTGGGAATCCGATCACGGCCTCCATCCCGCACTTTGGCCTGAGCCGAGCCATTGGTGGTCGATGGAGGAGCTCAGCAACAACAGCCTGGTCGACAGGCAGGGGGAGTGGCCACTGGAATGGCTCAATCGTTTCGATGCCGCCCCCGCAGACGGGTGGATCGACAGCGCAATCGCCTTCCACGGAAAACAGTCCTATTTGCGGTATAGCCCCGCCTCCAACGACCATCTCCTCTCGGGTCCGGTATCCCTTTCGTTTTGGCTCCGCCCCGATGGCCTCCTCTCTAAGAACCAAGTCGTTCTGCAATGGGGGGCAAGCTGGGCGGATGCGGCATGGGGGTGCTACCTCGATTTCGTGTTGAACCTCCAGGTCCGCGCCAAATTCGACGGCCAAACCATTTCGGTTGCCACGCCACGCCCATTAACTCCCCGGGTATGGTCGCACATCGTCGTGACCCTCGGTCCCGACCAAATCCGCCTTTTTATCAATGATGAAGAGGTCGATGCCGAGCCGATCCCCGCCGGCGCTCAGCCTGAAATTCCCGCCAATGGCAATAGAGTCTTCCTTGTGGCCGGGCGTGGCCTCGCCGATGACGCCTACCAGGGCCGGATCGACGAGCTGCGGGTCTATGCCCCACCACTCCCGCTGGATCAAATCCCAACTCTCTATGATCACCATCGCGACCCGGATGCAGATCAGCTCACCAACCTCGAAGAGTTTCACCTCGGCACCGATCCCAATCAGGCCGATACCGATCAAGACGGGATCCCGGACAATGACGAGGTCCATCTCTATGAGACCGATCCACGCCTGGTTGATACCGACGCAGACGGCATTCAGGACGGAGTCGAGATCGAGATCGGCCTCAATCCGCTCGTGTCGAATCGAGACGCGGATTCCGACGGCGACGGTCTCGAAGATCCAGAGGAAGTGCGGCTGGGCACCGATCCCAATCAGCCCGATTCCGACGAGGACGGACTTTCCGACGGCCGTGAGGTGAACGACTTGGGCACCGATCCGCTCGCACCCGATTCGGATCAGGATGGCATGCCGGATCTTTGGGAGGTGGAGAAGGGACTAAAGCCCACGATCGCCGATGCCGACCAGGACGCGGATCAGGACCTGTTGAGCAATCTGGATGAGTTCCTCAACGGCGCCGATCCGAACAATCCCGACACCGATGACGATGGTCTGACCGATGCCAGAGAAGTCTTGGAGCTCGGCACCCGCCCGGATCTCGCCGATACAGACAGGGACGGGATCCCGGATTGGTGGGAGGTCAAAAATGGATTGTATGCCAAGACGCCGTCCGAGCTGTTGGGATGGTGGGATATGGAGACCACCGACGAAGAGTCGCGATTGGTTGATCTTACCGGTATCAACGGCGGCGGAGTGCGCGGTAGCTCGGTTCAATCCACCACAGGCGCCACCGGCACAGCGCTCCATTTCCCCGCTGATAGCCAGTCCTTCCTGCGGGTGGAGGAGGTCCCTGGGATCCTTCGGCTGCGTAATAGTTTTACCGTTTCACTCTGGATTCGCCTGGAGGAGAACGAGCAGACCAATCGCCTGCTCTTTGCATGGCCCGACGGAGAGAAATCCCCCATTCGCCTGATCAACACCTTCAACCGCGGTTTTCAGGGTGAGGTTCGAATCAACGACACCCTCTATTCCACCGGCGCCGTGCCCTTTGAATTGCGACCGTCCGTCGGCTCGTGGGCCTGGATTGTCCTGACCCGGAAGGATGCCTCGCTGGCGCTCTATGTGAATGGGAAGTTGGCCGCTGAAAATACGAATTTACCAATCGCCCCCATTCAAACCCCAACCGCTGGCCCCCTCTTTCTCGGCGGTGGGTTCCCCTTCTATCCCAACAGTGCCCGCGGCGGGATGGACGAGGTCCAGTTCTTCGGCCGCCACTTCACCGCCCCGCAGCTGTATCAGATCCAAGACCATCACTTGGATCCAGACCTGGATACCCTGACCAATCGGGAGGAATACCATGCCGGCACCGATCCGCACCTCGCCGACACCGACGGCGACGGGTTGCGGGACGACCTGGAAGTGCGAACGCTGCTCAGCAATCCCAACGCAACCGATACCGATGGGGACGGCCTACCCGATCAGTGGGAACACCAGATGGGGACCAACCTGCTCCAACCGGATGCCGGCCTCGATCCGGATCTCGACCAGCTGACGCATCTCCAGGAATACGAATTCGGGACCCATCCGTTCCGCAGTGACACCGACGACGACGGCTTCTCGGATGTTGACGAACTAAACCTTTATCATACCGACCCCGTAGCCTTCGATACCGATCAGGACGGAATCCCCGATTCCTGGGAGATCGCGAAGAGTCAAGTCACTGACCCTCGTTGGAACCCGCTTGCGGCGGACACGCTCCTCGCACACTGGCCCATGGACGCATACCTGCCTGGGCCTGTCTTCCCCAGCCGGATCCCGGGTACCCCGGAGCTGGAAGGGGCGGCCGCCTGGCAGCCACAGATGACACGTGGTCGGATTCACTCTGCTCTCCAGCTCAATGGAAGCTGGCCGGAATTGCGGATCCCAGCCTCCGGTCGATCCCTGCCCTCATCCGGTTGGTCGATCGTCCTGTGGGCACAGCCTTTTCAGGCCACCCTACCACCCAACGGGACCCCCCTGTTGGAGCTCGGCGACGCCGATAGTCACCTTTCACTTCGCTTCATGCCAGGCGGGTTCATACGCGCGGTCTGGCGTATTGATGGAAAGGAGAAACACCTCGATGGTCCGGTCCTGCCCAACCTGAAGTGGACCCAGATCGGAATCGTTTTCGATGGTGATACCCTCGCGTTCCTTCAGAACGGGCAAGTCCTGGAGCGCGAACTGAACCTCGAAGACGAAATGCCGGCGATTAACTTGGTCGGGACCGTCGGTGGAGCACCGGCCGCACAGGGGTTCGTGGGGAAACTGGATGACCTGCGGGTCTATTCCATCCGTATGAGTAACCCACAGGTCAGCGAGGCCTTCGGGGAGGTCCTGGAGCAGATTTCATGGCTGAGTACCGGCCCCGGAGGCGGCGGGTGGATGCAGGCCGTGGTCAGCAGCCCCGACCAGCCGAACATGCTCTGGGCGGGCGGCGATATCAGCGGGCTTTTCGTCTCGGAAGACGGAGGTGAAAGCTGGAGCATGAAGCCAACAGGCCTCACCAACTCCAATATTCAGGTCCTGCGGGTCGATCCCCTGGAGCCGGGTGCCGTTTGGCTCGCCACCGCAGGCGGCGTCTTTCACTATAGCCATGAGACTCAGCGGAGTACGTTTATTGACCAACTCCCGGCGGAGCCATTCTCCGATATCGTACTGGTTCCCGGGCCCGACGATCAGCCACCACACCTCTATGCAGCCCTCGGAATCGTGCGCAGAATCGTGAGCCCGGTTCCGCAATTGATTGCAGGCGGGGTCTATCGCTCCACCGACGGCGGCCAAACCTGGGCACGCTCCGGCACAATCCCGGGCGCTTCCAATATCGTGACCTTGAGCGCCTGCCCGACCAAGCCCGACCACCTCGTCGCCACTTCGAATGCAGGCGTCACGCTCTCCCAGGACGGCGGGCGAACCTGGGCCTCCATCAACGGCGACCTCCCCCATTCCGAAACCGCTTTCGGCTTGGATGTCCTCTGGGCGGAGAACGGCCTCCCCGCTCGCATCATGATCACAACGGAGCCGCGGACCCTTGAAAGTCAGGAGATCAAGACTCAGGTGTTTGCCACGGATGACCTCGGTGCTCATTGGGAACTGCGCAGGAGTAGTGACGACCTGGTTTCCGCGCTACCGGGGAAAGCTCCGCACTTCATCCAGATCCAACACCTACCCTCCGATCCAAGCACCATCTACCTCTGCGCCATTGTTTCCGATTCCGCCCTGTTCGTCTCCCATGACGAAGGACGCACCTGGACCACCCTCCTCTCCTCCACCGAGGGGAGCGCGACGGAGAGTGGTTTCCTGTTCGCATCGAACAACAGCCACCACCTCGATCTGAGCTCCTATCCAACCCTCTACAACGCCAACTGGTTCCAGGTCTTGAAGAGTACGGCCCCGCAATACAGCTGGAGCAATCTTGCAAGTCGACGGTTCCCGGGGCCTGCCGTCCAATACCGCACGCGTGGAATGGAAAACACCGTTGTCGCCTCCATGGCCGTTCACCCGCAAGATCCCAACCTGATCCTGGTCGGGATGATCGACGTCGGGATGTTGCGGTCCGAAGACGGCGGCGTTTCATTCACTCCGATTGAGACCCCTGGTACCAGCCGGTTCGAGGTGCAGGACGTCTTCACCATCGTCTCCGATCCGGTCGATACCGAACGCTGGTATCTCGGCTACGGTGATTTCGAACGCGGGATGAGGGGCGGCATCATGGTCAGCCAAGACCGCGGTAAGACCTTCCTGCCACTCACCTCGAACCTGCCCAACGGTTGGGTCAGGCAATTGGTCGTGCTGCCCGGAAACAACGGTCCCGATCGTCGCCCCATCTTCGCCTTGGTCGATCACGGCCCGGCGGGAACCAATCCCGGTATCGCAGGCACCCACATCTATAAATCCTCCAACAGCGGCCAGAGCTGGTCCGATATCACCTTCGAACTCGACAGCCTTCCCCGTGCCGCAACACCGAATCAGATCCTGCCCGACCCCGCCAATCCCATGTCCAATATCATGGTTGTCGTCGCTGACGCGCCGGAGGTCGAGGGTAGCCTCAACGGTGTCTACCGTTGGACCGGGTCCGAGTGGCTCCCTTATTACCGCTCGCCCGGTCTCGGTTTTAACAAGGATCTCCATCCCGGGAAATTCTCCCGGCTTCTCGTGGATCCCGAATTCACCAATCATTGGTTCGCAGGCAGCTTCGCCTATGGAATCTATGAAACCTTCAATTCCGGCTTGTCCTGGACGCGTATCTACGTCAATCCCGCCTCCCACCTCACGACCTTCGACCTCGCCTACATCGATCGGGAAGGCCCCACGCTGCTCGCAGCCGTTGCCAATCAGCTCACGACCAGTCAGCGCCACTCTGAGGCCCAGGGAGTGGTCGTCCTGCAAAAGAACGATTGGGACCAATGGGTCCTACAAGACGGCCAGTTGATCAATCGATCGATCGGTTCCAAGGAGGTCCGCTTGGTCCTCCCGGATACCCATCGCCCAGGCAGGGTCTACGTCGGTACCGGCGGAAACGGCCTCTTCATCTCCGCGCAGTGATCAGGTCTCCCGCCGTTTACCCTTGCATGCACACCGGGTCTTTCGATATTCCTCAACCTGACCATCGACCGGTGGATGCTTCCCCGGAAGAACGAATGACTTCTACACCCTGTGAGCCCATCATGCACCTCTCTTCATTCCTCCGACCGACCCGTGCCATCGGCGCTATTGCCCTGCTGGTAATGCTGACCGCCACGCCACGCCTTTGCGCCGCAACAACGGCTCAATCCGACACACTCCCCTCCTGGACGAACCTCTTCGATGGGTCCTCGCTGGATGAGTGGGAGACCATCGGCAGCGCCGTATGGCGCATCGAGGAAGGTGTGATGGTCGGGACCCAAGACGGCGATCCCGCGCGCTCGGGCCTGATCGCCAGCCGCCGCCAATTCCAGGATTTCGAGCTCGAACTCGATTTCATGATCGACGAGCACGGCACCTACAACAGTGGGGTCTATCTGCGCAATACCCCGGGTTCCGGCGGACGCACCGGCTATCAGGTCAATATCGGACGGGGCGTCGCAGAGGAATACTGCGGCCTCTTCTATCGCGATTGGCTCTCCAAGGGGGATGCGGACGATTCCATTCGCAAGATCAACGATTGGAATCAGTACCGCATCATCGCCCACGGCCCGCATATCGTCGTCTACCTCAACGGCAAAAAGATCGTCGACTACGTCGATCCACAGCCTGAGCCTAAATTGCTCCAGAAAGGTGTAATTGCCTTCCAGACATACGGGGCTGAGGGACATGCCGGTTGGGTGAAGTTCCGCAATATCCGAATCCGTGAGCTGCCCGATCCACTCCCCATCCCCGAGAGCCTGCCCGAAGACGCCTTCTCCATCATCGCGCTGCCGGATACCCAAGTCTATTCAAGGCTCTATCCCGACCTCTTCCTCGCCCAGACCGAGTGGATCAAACAGAATGTCGACACCCTCAAAATCGCCTGCGTGGTCCATGAAGGCGATATCACCGACCGCAATTCCATCCCCGAATGGGAAGCCGCTGACCGCGCCATGAGCGTCCTGGACGGAGTCGTGCCCTATTGCATGGCCCTCGGAAATCACGACCTCGCACCCGGCGGCAATGCCGCGGTCCGCGATGCCGAACACTTCAATCATTACTTCGGCACCCAGCGCTTTGAGAAGTATGCCTGGTACGGCGGGAACTTCGAGGAGGGCAACGAAAACGCCTACTACTTGATCGATACCCCCGCCATCAACCTCCTGGTCCTCTGCCTCGAATTCGGCCCTCGCGACGAGACCCTGGCCTGGGCCACCGAGATCGTCCGAAAACACCCCGATCGAAGGGCAATACTTGTCACCCATTGCTACATGTACTCCGATGAGACCCGGGTCGGTGAAGGCGATGACTGGAATCCTCACGACTACGGCGTCAAAGGCAATGACGGCGAGGAGATCTGGGAGAACCTGATCCGTGAGAACAAGGAGTTCTTCCTGGTCCTCAGCGGCCACATCCTCCACGACGGGCTCGGCCGATTGACCAGTACCGGCGCCCACCATCAAACCGTCCACCAGGTCCTTGCCAACTATCAGATGAAGGAACAGGGCGGCAACGCCCGCCTCCGCATCATTACCTTCCTGCCCAGTGCTGGAAAGATCGTCTTCAATACCTATTCCCCGGTCCTGGGACATTTTGAGACCGATCCGCAAAATCAGTTCGAACTGCCGCTGCTTTTGCATTCCGAGACTGAATGAGCCCAAAGCAGCATGCACGGATCATCGCATCGGGGAGAGAGCGGTTGAACCACCGCGATCTCCCCGTTTTCTTTTGAAAACTCATATGCCCAAACTCTTCTCCAATCCCAAACATCGACTGATCCTGATCCTCAGCGCGCTGCTGACTTGCAGCTTCTGGGCGACCGGCCTGATCAGCTTTTTCGTCTCACGCACATCCCTTCGCCAAGAGATCATCGCCACCGCCCTGCCGCTTGCCAGCGATAACATCTACACCGAAATCCAGCGGGATATCCTGCGACCCGCCTTCATCTCATCCATGATGGCACACAACACCTTCGTCAAAGACTGGCTCCTCGAAGGTGAGCAGCAACCGGAGTTGATCGAAAAATATCTCAAGGAAATCATGGTGGAATACGGGACCGTCACCAGTTTCCTCGTCTCTGAAAAGACACGGATCTACTACCATGCCAATGGTATTCTAAAGCAGGTGCACCCTGATGAGCCCCGCGATATCTGGTTCTTTCGGGTTCGGGAAATGAAGGCCGAATCTGAGATTAACCTTGATCCTGATCTCGCCAATCGGGATGAGATGACGATCTTCATCAATCAAAAGGTCTTGGGATACCAGGGCGAATTCCTCGGTGCTACCGGTGTCGGACTCACCACTCACGCCGTTGTCGATCTGATTCGATGCTATCACGAAAAATACGACAGCGATGTGATCTTCGTCGATCCAACCGGAAAGGTCATGCTGCAAAACCCGCACTCAGAATTCAGCGGCTCCACAATGCAGGAAATCCCGGGGCTCGCCCCAGCCATCGAATCGATTCTGGCCAACAACGAGTTCGGCTTCCACTTTCGACACAACGGCTTCAGGGTCCATGCACAATCACGCTATATCCCTGAATTGGATTGGCATATGATCGCTCTGAAGAACGAAGCCCATGCGGTGAAGCAACTCTACGCGAACCTCCTGGCCAATCTGCTTATCTGCACCCTGATTACGGTCGTGATCCTCCTTATCACCCAATGGACCATTAACGACTTCGAAGCCAGAAGCAGATCGCAGCAAGCCGAGATCCACTCGCTGCGCGGAATCCTACCCATCTGCTCCCTATGCAAGAAGATCCGCGATGATCAAGGTTACTGGAGCCAGATCGAGACCTATATCAAGCAACACTCAGACGCGCACTTCACGCATGGGATGTGCCCCGATTGCATGCGTCAGACATACCCTGATCTCTATTCCAATATCGATCGCATATCCAAACTCCTGACCGGTGGGAGACGGGCCACAATTGAAGAACTCGCCCGCGCCACCAACCAGGATGAAAGCTCCCTGCAACGTATCCTCAACCTGATGCTCGATGACAAAACTCTTTCTCTGGTCGAAGCCGGCGGAGTCCAATACTACCGCCTTTCGGACAAACACTTGCACGATGCCTGATACCCCAACCCCGATCAACGTCGCGCTTAGATTGGAGCTTAACCCATGCGCACATGCACTCTTCGATCCCGCTTCTTCAGCAGATTGGTTGTTCTCTCCTCGCTCCTGTGGACAGCATCCGCTGCCACCTCATTGACCGCTCTGCCGGAATTGACCGCTCCGCCCTTCCTGCACGATCCCTCCCAAATCGTACAGGAGGCCGGCCGGTACTGGGTTTTCGCCACCGGCAACGGCGTCCAGACCCATTTTTCCGACGATCTCGAGACATGGTCCCGCGGCCCGCAGGTGTTCAGTACCCTCCCCGAATGGCACAAGGAAGTCGTGCCGGCCCATCGAGGACACCTGTGGGCACCCGATATCATCAAGGTCAATGACCGCTACCTCCTCTTCTATTCCGTCTCGAGCTGGGGCAAAAATCGGTCCGCCATCGGCCTGGCTACCTCACCCACGCTCAACCCCGATCAAACGGACTATGCATGGACCGACCGCGGAGTCGTCGTGCAGTCCGCCCCTGAGGACGACTTCAATGCCATCGATCCCGCCGCGTTTCTGGACGAGGACGGCCGGCTCTGGCTCACCTTCGGCTCCTTCTGGAGCGGGATCCAACTCATCGAACTCAATCCGGAGAGCGGACTGCCCATCGCCCCCGATCCTCCCCTCCACAACCTCGCCGATCATGAGTCCATAGAGGCCCCATTCCTGGCCAAACACAACGGATTCTATTATCTCTTTGTGAACTGGGGCGCGTGCTGCCGCGGAGTCGACAGCACCTACGAGATCCGGGTCGGACGCAGCTCCAACATCACCGGCCCTTACCTCGATCAGGACGGTAAGGACATGCTCACCGGCGGAGGCACACTCCTGCTCGGCCGCCAGGGCGACTTCATCGGACCCGGCCACGCCGCCCTCCTGCAAGCCGCAGATGACACCTTCCTCAGCTGCCACTTTTACGATGGCGCCCGGCGGGGCAGGGCGACCCTCGCCATCCGGTCGTTCCATTGGTCCGCAGAGGGATGGCCCTCTCTCGACCCTGACCTGCCACCCCAGCCATGGTCGACATACCAAGGGCCATCGGGGCGCCCTGGTTCCGGCAAGACCATCGTCTTCGTCACCGGTGACGAGGAATACCGCTCCGAGGAGGCAATGCCCGCACTCGCCCAGATCCTGGCTGAACACCACGGGTTCACGTGCCATGTCCTCTTCTCGGTCAACCCGGACACCGGGATGCGTGATCCCAACGCTCAGACCAATATCCCTGGTCTCCACCTGCTCGAATCCGCCGATCTCATGGTCCTTTTCACACGCTTCCGTCAGCTGCCGGACGACCAAATGGCCCGGATCGATCAATACCTCCAATCCGGCAAGCCGATTTTTGGGATCCGCACCGCGACCCATGCGTTTGCCTTTCCAGCCGACTCCACCAGCCGATTCAAACACTACTCCTGGAATCACCAATCCTGGCCCGGCGGCTTCGGTCGCCAAGTGCTCGGCGAGACCTGGGTCGACCACCACGGAGCGCACGGTAAGGAGAGTACCCGCGGCATTCCCAATGCCGCCATGGCCGATCACCCGATCCTTCGTGGCGTCGGCCCAATCTGGTGCCCGACCGATGTCTATGCCGTGCGCGATCCCAGTCCCGATGTGCTCGTCTTCGGTCAGGTCCTCTCCGGTATGCAGCCCTCCGATCCCCCCCTGGCCGGATCCAAAAACGAGCCGATGATGCCGGTCGCATGGATCCGGCAATACCAAGCTCCCTCCGGGACGAAAACGCAGGTATTCTGCTCGACGATGGGCGCCGCCGTTGACCTGAAAGACGAAAACCTCCGACGCCTCATGGTGAACGCCGTTTATTGGCTCACAGACCTCTCCGACGCCATCCCCGACAAGTCCAACGTCGACTTCGTCGAGCCATACAACCCCTCATGGTTCGGGTTCAGAGAATAGCCCGTCCTAACCTCACTCCCCCCCCATCCGGAGCCGGGGGGCCTGAGCAGAGGCGCTGTGGCGGTTTCGACCGGCCTTGGATTTTCGAGAATTTTAAGCCGTTTCCTGCTGGTGGTCCCAGAAAGGCATATGCCGAACCAAGATCGGGGTCGGGGTCGCTATCGGTATCGGTATCGGTATCGAAGGGACGCGGAATGGGGTTTCGATACGAAAAACCGGCAAGCAACCGTGTTGTTGCGGTGCTGACAAAAATCGGCAGCAAGGTTTGAGCGGTGCTCAGTGGGGCGGGTGCCGTTCAGAACAGGCCTCGATCCCGATTTCGATTTCGATTTCGATTTCGATTTCGATTTCGATTTCGATTT
>ENA-UOOH01002306-UOOH01002306.1-fermentation-metagenome-genome-assembly--contig:-NODE-2306-length-16722-cov-2.796484_pt1 | contig 16722 bp, 18 predicted proteins | sample MGYA00245778_ERZ724025 | MGnify/ENA primary metagenome ERZ724025 (study PRJEB28704, sample SAMN03018313) | fermentation metagenome | biome: anthropogenic terrestrial biome; feature: soil; material... | reverse complement strand
GAAAGAATACGAACCGGCTCTCCCATATCAAGAATAAATATCTCACCGTTTTTTGCCATAACAGCTGCCTGCAAAACCAACTGCACTGCTTCCGGTATGGTCATAAAAAAGCGGGTTATCTCAGGATGTGTTACGGTAACAGGTCCACCGCGTTCAATCTGTTTTTCAAACAGAGGAACAACCGAGCCCGACGATCCAACTACATTCCCGAACCTGACTGCTACAAATTGCGTATCCGAAACGCCTTTTCGGCTTTGCACAATCATTTCCGCAAAGCGCTTTGTTGCACCCATAAAGTTAGTGGGGTTAACTGCTTTATCGGAGGAAATTAGTACGAAGTTACTGACCTTATACTTCTGCGAAGCATTTACAACATTAAGGGTACCCCACGCATTGTTTTTGAGAGCCTCTTCAGGATTATGTTCCATCAATGGTACATGCTTATGTGCGGCAGCATGAAAAACAACATCCGGACGATATTTGCAAAACAACTCATCCATCTTATCCGCATCACGAATCGTCGCAATCTCAACTACCAAATCCAGATCTTTATAAGTGGTACTAAGCTCCATTTGGACACTGTACGCGTTGCTTTCAAAGAAATCAAGAATAATTAGTTTTTTAGGCGAGGATAAAGCAACCTGCCTGCAAAGCTCAGATCCGATTGAGCCGCCACCGCCGGTTATAAGAACGACCTTGCCAAAAATAAAATTATTAATACAAGGCTGGTCAAAGTTTTTTTCCTGGCGGCCTATCAGATCCTCTACGCGAATGGCACGCAGCTTTTTCTGAAGGTGCACCGGATCGGTTATTGCATGATAAACTTCAGGCAGTATCTTTATTGTTGCCGAGGTTTGGGAACAAAATTCAAGGATCCTCCGGCGCTGAATGACAGTCGCAGTTGGGATACATATGAAAATTGTGTCAACTGCATAATCGATACACAGTTTCGGAATATCTTCAATATTTCCGCATATTTTTAGTCCATTGATAAAACGTCCCTGCTTTTCGAGGTTGTCATCCACTGCACATACCGGGAGAAAGCGGTTATTTGGATTTTTTCTAATTTCACTAATCAGCGATGCAGCAGCCATGCCGGCCCCAACAATCATCAGCCTTTTTTTTGCCTTTGCGCTCCACTTTATATTTTTTTTACTTAATATGCTGTAAACGCAACGATATGAAACCAAAACCAGCGCAGTGGCGTATGCTGCCAGTATATTATTCAGCATCGGGACAATTCCCACGAGAGGCTCATAGCCTGCCGCATATAGAAGCCCTGCAGTCAATGAACCTACTGTACAAAAGAAGAACTCTTCAATTTCAGCGTACTTCCACAAACTCCCATAAACTTGAAATGCAAGGAGAGTCAAGATATATACCGCAACCGGAACAATTAACGAGAAAAGAATATCTCCGGTGGATAACAATCCCGCCTTATTATTTAGTATTATACTGCAAAAAAAATACATGCTGCCTACCAGTATCATATCAAATAACACGATCAGCAATGATTTCCGTTTTTTCACCCATTTTATAACCTGCAAAGAAGAGTCCCCCGATACTCCGTACTGCGGTAATCGTAATAATCGCATAGGAAATATAACGTAATGTATTCAGAAATGAATACATTTTACCTTTTTCAGCCGAATTCGACACGTTGTATTATAAAGTATTATAAATTGATACCAATAACTTGTCAATAAGATTGACATTTATAAAGCAAACACATTATTAATTATTAATAAACTGGTGTTTTGTTTGCTATTGTATAGGAATTACAAAAACAGCCACGTCCACCGACTGGTGAACATGGCTGTTGGTTTAATCAATTAAGATTAGAGAGGTCTAACATTAGCAGCACGAAGCTTGCTGCTGTTTTTGGGATCCTGCTCAACGTCAAAAGTAACCTTCTGACCTTCCTGCAAGGTCTTAAATCCTTCGCTTACAATGCTGGAAAAGTGAACAAAAACGTCATCTCCGCCTTCGTCGTTGGAAATAAATCCAAACCCTTTGCTTTCGTTAAACCATTTGACTGTTCCTTGATTCATGAAAAAACCCCCATGTTTAAAATAGTAATATTCTCGTACATAAAATTAACATGATTTATAAGCCATGTTACGAACCATGACTTATAAATCATGTTAATCAATTCGTACAACTCAAATATTGTTTATAGTATACCACGTTTATTATAATTTGTAAAGCAAATTTATATGCATGGCAGCTTAGGTTTTTATTTTTGGCGATTTTGGAATCATGGCAATGTAACCTTCATTATTGCAAAACAGCTGCCGGCATTCATCCGACAGCTGTTTTTCTGTGAAGCCTAATTAGCAGGTTTTATCCGGCTGCCTGTTGTTTTTTGCGCGATTGTCCTGGCAATTATTCTGCGCACAATTCTGATCACAGTTTTGAGCGTTCTGCTGGTTCTTGTTTTGCTTATTCTGCTTTGGCTTTTTTCCATTACGGTCCATAAAGCGTCAAACCTCCTGTGTAAAATAATCTCAGGAACCAACAATATTTTCTGCAGATATTTGCAGATTATACTATAAAATCCGTTCAGTGTAATTTGTTTTTTCTTACCCAATACGCAGCCATACCATAAGACCGGTCCTCGGTAACTTCTTTCCCAAGAAAAGCAGGAGGCTGAAATGCCAGCGCCTGTTCAATCGTATTAAATTCAACCTCTGCAAACATAAATTCAGTCGGTTCGCCCCGATCAACAAGACTGCATTCAAGTTTTAGCTCATCCGACAGCTTATATACCCGATAATCCTTGACAATCATCGGTGCTTTGAGAAAACCTTTCAGTCCATCAAATGTTTTCTTGGTAATCGGTATTTCGATTTCTTGTCTGACCAGAGTCCCATCACTTTTGAAGCAGAGAATGTAATCCATCTCCTTCATGCTTTTTTTACTGCGTATTCTAACCACCGGTTCAACCGAGATATACCCTTGATATACCACGGTTTCACTCAATAGCGGAAGTTGATTGGGAAAACTATCAATTAAAAATTTTCTTTCGATTTCCATAACCTTATCCTTTTTAATAATTATTGTATAAGAAATGTGTTCTTATATATTGGATATATGCAATCAGTTCAACCATAATAATGTGAGAAGTCTTGATTTTTTGTTACTTTTTAAATATTGAGGTGTCGATATGGCAGTTTCAAACAAATCAGTTATCTCTTTTGGTCTGGTAGCAATTCCTATTGCGATGTATACAGCAACACAGGATAATGACATTCACTTTAACCAACTTCACAAGGAAGATCAAAGCCGCATTCGGTATAAAAAAACCTGTGGTCACTGTGGTAAAGAGATAAAAAGTGAAGATATTGTAAAGGGCTACGAATATGATAAAGATCATTATGTAATTGTAACAGATGAAGAACTTGAAAGAATTAAAACCGAAAAAGAAAAATCAGTGCAAATCCTTCATTTCGCCCAACTTAATCAGATTTCTCCTGTTTATTATGACAGGACATATCAGGTAACGCCCCAACCCGGTGGAGAAAAAGCTTTTGAGCTATTACGCGCTGCTTTGATGGCGGAGCAGAAAATTGCAATCGGGAAAACCGTAATGGGCACAAAGGATACCCTGATGGCGATTATCCCACGTGAAGATGGAATGATTATCTCTACCATGTTTTATGCAGATGATATTAAGGCACTTCCAAAAGGTTATAACAAGCCTGAAGTCGCAGAGGCTGAGTTGAATATGGCAAAGACACTGATAAACTCGATGAATACGCCTTTTAACCCCTCTGAATACAAGAATGAATATCAAGTCAAGCTTCGCAAGATGATTGAAGACAAAATAGCCGGCAGAGAAATTGTTGCGCCTCAAGAAGAAAAGAGTAATGTAATCGATCTTATGGAAGCGTTAAAAGCAAGCATCGAAAAAACAAAGCAGGGTGCATAATTATATGGGATGACCACCCTTTTTCTTAAAAGGATGGTCATTTAGCAAACAAATATCTTACATGATCGGTGGATATCACTAATGCACCGAATCAGATACAGGGAAGCTGAACTGCCCCACATCATAGACACCCGTAAACAGCATACCGACATATTCCAGTGATTTTCCCGTACCAATTGCCACGCAGTCAGAAGGATTTTCGGCAACGCGGCATTCAACCCCGGTGACTCTTGAAACAGCCTCCGCCATCCCCGGCAACAGAGAAGCTCCTCCGTTAAGGCAGATACCGCTAGTCATAATATCTCCTGCAAGCTCCGGCGGTGTGGTCTCCAATACCCGTTGAATTGCGGAAAATATATCTTGTATAGGCTCACTGATTGCATCAAATATATCAGATGTACTTACTTTCTGCAAACAAGGAAGGCCGCTGACCGCATTTCGTCCTTTCACTTCCATATACCGATTAACCTTTGAAGGTAGTGCACAGCCCAGTGATATTTTCACCTGCTCCGCAGTAAGTTTACCGATTATATGATTATATCGGTTATGTAGATATCGAATGATTGCCTCGTCTATGTCGTCCCCCCCGACACGAACCGAAAGAGATGAGGCTATTCCCTTCAAAGACAAAACGGCAATATCGGTTGTACCGGCTCCGATATTAACAACCATTGAACCTTGCGGCAGATCAATGGAAATACCGGCACCAATTGCAGCGGCAACCGATTCCTCAATCAGAACAACCCGGCGTGTACCTGCAGCCATTACGGCTTCAACAACTGATCGCTGCTCAACCTCGGTTACGGTAGCAGGTATACTGACTGCGGCTCTGGGCTTGATTACTTTATAGGCGCAAACACGTCGTACAAAGGTGCGAAGCATTTGCTCTGCATAGTCGTATTCGGAAATAACCCCTTTCGTCAGTGGTCGTACTGCATATATAGAATCAGGCGTACGTCCCAGCATCATATATGCCTCTTGCCCGCAGGCTATCATTTTATCAGTTTGTTTATCAACAGCAATGACAGATGGCTCACGCAGCATTATCCCTTGACCCGGCACATAAATAGTTACATTTGCTGTACCAAGATCGATACCGAGGCTAACACCAAGCATAAAGCTATCTCCTTTCACCAAACGAAACAATACGATATATTTACATTTTAACCCTGCATATTATCATAGCAACTGAAATTATACATTATTTTTCAAGTACTGACAAGCGGGAAGCTGTGGCAGTAATCGCAAAAACCGAGCCAGCGCCGTAAAGCTTCAATATTTTAGCACACTCATCAAGAGTAGCGCCTGTCGTTACAGTGTCGTCCACCAATAACACATTGAATTCCGGTTGTTGGGCAAACACATCAATCTCGGTTTTAACCACATCAAAGACGCCCAGTACATTGCCGCTTCTTTTGTATGCAGGCAATTCACGTTGCGGTATTGTTTCAACCACCTTAACAAGGAGCTCTTTATACGGTACACAAAGATACCGTGCCAACCGTTTCGCAAGCAGAGCGCTTTGATTAAATTTTCTTTTTTTACTTACTAAGGAGCTTAACGGGACGGGTACAATACAGCTGAATGATACGTCTCTGTATTCCCTTTTGACCGTCTGCGCCATTGCAAGACCAAACATCTCGGTAACATATGTCTTACCCCCGAATTTCAGCCTGTGAAGAGCAGCCTTAGCCGCACACTCATAATAAAAAGGTGCGGCACATCTGTCTGTATGCCTTTTGTGATGTTTACAGCGGCAATACCTTTTTTCACAACCGCATACAAGGCAGAGCGGGGGCATTATGCGAATCAACCTTGGGCGGCAACTATCACAGACGATACTGCCGCAGTTAATGGTTTCCCCACAGGAACAGCATCGTTCCGGATACAGCAACGCCAATAAACTCTCCCATAATCTACGCTTTACCACAATGTCACCTCCAAAAAGAGGTTAATAGCAATCATTTATGATATTTACCACCCGATGAAATTTGAAATGCGCGGTAAATCTGCTCGAGCAGCATAACCCTTGCAAGCTGGTGCGGAAACGTCATGGGTGACATGGACAATTTAAAATCGGTAGAAGCTTTCACCTCATCCGAAAGCCCCAACGAACCACCAATTAAGAAAGTAACATTCCCATGACCATGTATAGCCAGCCCATCCAGATACTGTGCCAGCTTTGGAGAGGACATAGATTCGCCTTCAATGCAAAGCGGGATTCTGATACTACCTGAATCCGTCTTTGCCAAAAGCCTGCGGCCCTCGACCATCAATCCGTTGATAATCTGAGATTGTGATGGCTTTTCGGGAAGCCTCTCTTCATCAACCTCAATGATTGAAATTTTGCAGAAACCGCCTAATCGTTTTATATATTCGGCACACGCATCCCGCAGGTAAGATTCTTTCAACTTACCGACACAGGCAACCGTTACATTTCTCATCTATAATAATTCCTTCCGCGAATAGCTGCAAATTTTCCTTGCAGCCTACAGCACCATGACCGGACGGGTTGCGGTTCTGGGCGCAACTTCTAAAATGAAATCATGATTTTCAATAAACCCGGCAGCACTAAGGGCAGAGAGTGATGTTTTATATGCGATCTCAGGCATATTGTTATCTCGGCTTAAGTGTCCGAGTACAAAACGTGTCGTACCGCTTTTTGCCAGAGCCGGTAACTCGGCTGCACAGCAATCATTTGAAAGATGTCCCGTATCACATAAAATGCGTTTTTTTAGAAAATAAGGATAACCGCCGTTCTTAAGCATCTGAACATCGTGATTTGATTCAATCAGTGCAAGATCGCAGCCACGCAATGCGCTTCTGACTTCGTCTGTCATACAGCCGGTATCGGTAGCCACCGCAAGGATTCTTCCGTCGCCTGTCTGTATTCGAAAGCCTATACTTTCACGGCTATCATGTGATGTACGGAATCCGGTGATCATCAAATCCGCCGCGGCCACTCCCTTACGCGTCATTACATCAGCATGATTACCTTGCGCAATCACATTGTTTTCTGCTAGCGCATTCATTGTTCCTTTAGAAGAGTAAACCTTATATCCGTATCTTTTTACAAGGACACGAAGTCCCGAGATATGATCCGAATGCTCATGTGTTACAAAAACTGCAGCAATTGATTTTGGATCAATCTCACGTTCAACCAGTGCACATTCAATACGCTTTGCACTCACACCGGCATCAATCAAAATTCCGCCTGCAGCAGTTCCTATATATGTACAATTACCGCTGCTGCCGCTAAAAAGCGGGCAAAACCGCGCCATTTATGATCCTCCTTTTAATGGACAAGTACCGCTATGTATCCATAAATCTTTATTGAAAACGGCATTATAATAAGAAAAAGACTGCTGCAATTCTATTATTATGCAACAGCCCTTTATAATCTGTTAATGTATATACTATCAGGCTTGGATTATAGCGCGTGGCTGACAATATGATCAGGCACAGAAATGCGTTTTATATCCGCACCCAAATTTGTCAGTTTCTCAACAATATTTTCATAACCGCGCTCGATATGATGAATATCCTCAATTTCGGTCACGCCTCGTGCAGCGAGACCTGCGATAACCATCGCAATACCGCCTCTTAAGTCCGTTGCCTTAACAGGAGCGGCGGTAAGGAAATCAATCCCCTGAAAAACCGCAACTTTTCCATCCACCTGTGCCTGTACGCCCATACGACGAAGCTCGTCTACGTACCGAAAACGGTTGTCCCAAACACTTTCCGTAAGAATACTGGTACCCTGTGCAATTGACAGAAGAACTGATACCTGCGGCTGCATATCTGTCGGAAATCCGGGATGGGGCATGGTTTTTATATTGCAGTGTAACAACTGATTTGGCCTACTAACCCGGACTGCTTCGTCATATTCTTCAATGTCTACGCCCATTTCCTGAAGCTTGGCGGTAATTGACTCAAGATGCTTTGGGATAACATTACGGATTAAAACATCTCCACCGGTAGCGGCAGCAGTCGCCATATAGGTTCCGGCTTCGATTTGATCAGGGATAATAGAGTAGGTTGTTGTGTAAAGCAGATCAACTCCGCAAACCTTAATAACATCCGTGCCGGCTCCGCGTATATCCGCGCCGGCAGAGTTAAGAAAGTTAGCCAAATCAACTATATGCGGTTCCTTTGCTGCATTTTCTATGATCGTTACTCCCCGTGATTTAACAGCGGCAAGAATTGCGTTAACGGTTGCGCCCACCGAGACAACATCCAAGTAAATGGAGTTACCAACCAAGCGATCGCAAACCACTTCAATCATGCCGTTTTCCATTGGAGAAACGGTCGCACCAAGAGAGGTAAATGCTTTCAGATGCTGGTCAATCGGACGTACACCGAAATTGCATCCGCCCGGCATTGATACCCTAGCAATACCGAAACGACCGAGCAGGGAGCCAATGAAATAATAGGATGCCCTCATATGCCTTGCAAGATCGTGTGGTACATCATGCAATCCTAACGAACGGTTATCTATTTCGATCGTATTCTTATTGAGATAACGGATTTGTGAACCTAGGTATTTCAATATTTTCAAGGTTATAGAAACATCGGATATATTTGGTATATTTTCAATACGGCATACGCCGTCAATAAGCACTGTAGCAGGAAGAATGGCAACTGCCGCATTTTTTGCTCCGCTTATTTCAACTTCGCCGTAAAGACGCTTTCCACCACAAATCAAAAATTTCTCCAATCGACCCACTCCTCAAGAAATTTAACATTCCTATTATATCACTAATTTCTCAAAATTCCAACCCTATTTGTTACATTGCGACGGTTTTAATTATCAGGAATATTTAACCATATTTTTTGTTGTCTACCTTTTTCTTTGTTAATTAAAATTGCCATTGTATAACCAAGCTGGTATACTATAAACGGTTGCCCAACGTATAGATAAGAATATGTTTGGAAAAATACTTATTAAAAAACGGGATTATGTCCATTTTGGGCATAACCCCCAGAAAGGATCCAGGTTAGAATATGGATAAAGGGCTGGTGCACATATATTGCGGTAACGGAAAAGGTAAAACGACCGCTGCCATGGGATTATGCCTGAGAGCTGCAGGAAACGGGTTGCACGTGGGCATAGCGCAATTCCTAAAATCTGGGGATTCAGGCGAACTGAATGCTTTATCAACCTTTAATAAAGTAAAGATTTACCCCTTTTTACCAGGGGTAAAATTTACCTTTGCAATGAATGAGATAGAAAAAAACCGGGCAAAAGCATTTTATAGCCAATTACTGGGGCAGATTAGAACAGGCCTGGAAAGCCTTGACGTCCTGCTTCTTGACGAGGCAATTGCCGCGGCAACCGAAGAGTTAATTGATATAAACCAACTCATTGGCTTAATACAAGCCAGACCGAAAAAACTTGAAGTCGTTCTTACAGGAAGGGTTCCTCAGAAGGAATTGATTGTTCTGGCGGACTATATCAGTGAAATCCACTGCGTTAGACATCCGTATGATCAAGGAATCCGGGCACGCAAAGGAATCGAATGGTAATGTTTTCATAACATCGGACATATTTATTAAATTATTATACCCAATTATCCGCCGGTTAAGACCGGCGGATAATTATTTTTTATTATGAACTGGCATACATGCCGACATTATTCGCTCTACACCAGTTTTCATGCTCCGCCAGCGTAATGGAGTAATGTGTTACTCCGGTTCTCATATTGGTTGCAAAGTAATAACGGCCTTTCACATCACTTTCATCCGACGGATCAATTGCAGCCTTGATGGCTTCCAAACCGGGGTTGTTGATTGCACCGACAGGCAAACCTTTGCGTTTATAGGTGTCGTAGTCAGGATTATCTACCCTCTGACCACCTACCGGTGGTGTCATTTTGTCAATATATTTTTGGGTTGAGTCACATTGCAGCCTAGGGAATAAATTCGGCTTTTCAAGTCTGTTATAAATAACCCGTGATATTTTTTACATATCTCTGGTCTTGGCAGCCTCCCACTGAATGATCGAAGCTAAAATAATAGTATCGTTCAGTGTCATTCCCTTCGTCTTGATTTTTGCTCTTAGGGTTGCATCAACGCGGTTGTCGAATGCGTCAAAGAATTTCCGAAGCACCGCTTTTCCGGAGCTTCCGACATAGAAATCATAGCTGTCCGGGAAGATATATCCTTCATATTTATTAAAACGACCTTCGTATGCATCGCCGTCGGGTATTTCATTAAGAAAACCATAAGTAAAATCATGATTCTCCATTGCAAGATAAAACTCAGATGCAGAGCAAACCTTGTTTTTTTCAAGTCTCTCTGCTATTTCCGAAATTGTCATACCTTCCGGGAATGTAACACGTACAATTTCACGTTTGGTTAATCTAAGTACATTAATTATTGCCTTATATCCCATATCGGGAGAAAGGGTTGCTTCATCCTGTGGCTTAAAATCATCGGCGGCACCTGTAAGCTTGCAGAACATTTCAAAGAAGAAGGGTTGATCTATGACCCCTTCTTTTTTGAGTATCATAGAGACCTTAGATACATCCTTTGCCTGTTCTTTCGTCAGCGTAACCGGCACCTTGGTGTCGGATTTAAACAATCCGGTCATATCGAGTGCACCCACAATAATGAAATATGCCAAAACGCCCGAAGCAGCCAGAACCAAGATGGCGTAAATAATACCCCGAACGCATCCCCATGCTGTATGGGCTTTTACGTCTTTGCCTTTACGATTCCCCCCCGGTTTCTCTTTCTCATCATTTTCGCTTCTGTCATTCGTATCGCCGGCATTTAATACAACAGGTTGATTGGATATGAAGCCTGTTGTATCTGTTCTTAGCTCGACAGATTCAACAGTGGGCGAGACTGCGGTATCCACTTCACCGTTATTCTCATTTTCGGATTCTGTTTTTATCGTTTCCTCATCAAGATCGAGCTGGAGCTTAAAGCCGGACACCTTATTGCGTCGCTGCTGAGCCAGCTTTTGCTCAGTCTGCTCGTCAACATGAAGAAGAAGCCTTGTTGCCTCCTCTTCATGAGTTTTAGCCAGCTTATCAGCCTGAATGTCATTCAAAATTTTATCGATATCGTCCGGCATTATGACCATACCTTTCATATGTTTGAGTTTATTGCCTCAACCTTGTACTCATAATTGATTCTGCGGGAATTGCGCCTGATATATCTTTCTGTTACCAACAGTTCCACCGGACGGTCAAATCGTCCGTACGGAAGACTTCGTCTAACACAGCTGCTATAAGCAATACCGGCAATGGTACCATGATATCCATCCAAAAACCTATCATAATAACCCTTGCCGTATCCCAGACGATATCCTTTCCAATCATAGCACAAAGCGGGTACAAGGCACAAGCTGTTTGTGTAATTTGTCACCTTTCTGCCCGCTTGGGGAGCCGGTTCAAGTACACCAAACGCACCCGGAAACAGCTCATGTAAGCCGGTGATGCGAAAAAACTCCATCTGGTGCGTCCCATCAATGCAACGGGGAACAGCAACCTGCTTGCCATCAGCCAATGCGCTTTTAATTAATTCCTTGGTGTCGACCTCATAGTTTGTAGACACATAGGTCAGAATCAGCCGACTTTTTCTGTATTGCCAAAGACCGGTCACCCGCTGGGTTATCTGACTGTCCTGCTTTTCTTTTGCATCGGATGGTATATTTTGCCGAAGGGTTCTATAATACTCGCGTAGCTTGGATTTAAGCGGTCTGATATCCTCTTTCATACAGCAACCTCACATAGGTTTTTTCACGAAACACATTGCATGGAAGCCTTTATTTTTTCTGCACGTTCCTTAGATGCTATCTCTGCTACAATGCGAAGTGCAAATTCAATTGCAACGCCTGCCCCCCTCGCAGTGATGAACGGTCCATCCACTACTACAGAGGAATTTGTTATTTCCGCATCTGTGAGCTCATCCTCATAGCCCGGGAAGCACACCGCCTTTCTGCCGGCCAACAAACCACGATGCCCCAGAATAGAAGGTGCGGCACATATGGCACAGATAGGCAGTTCTTTTTTTATTGCCACATCCAGAAATTTCTGTACTACCTCAGAATGTTCAAGATTCAGGGTTCCCGGCATACCTCCGGGCAAAACAACCGCCTCAAGTCCTTCGAGAGAGGCCTGTGTATCTTCAATATCGGCAGCTACCACAATTCCATGAGAGCCCCTAACCGTACGTCCGCCCACACCGATTGTCACAACATCCAGTTCGGCACGGCGGAGAATATCAACCACAGCAAGCGCTTCTATTTCCTCAAAACCCATTGCAAGAAAAACCGCAATCATTACAAACACTCCTTATGACGCAAATATAGAACAAGGGTTCGCCCTTTTCATTTTCTACAGCCGATTTATTCATATGTGTTAATCAAAAGCAAGTCCCATATAGGGAATTGCAGATTCAACGGTTTTAATTTTTTCGGCAGCCGCATTTGTAAGCGGGTAAAGCATGCCGAAGGGTTCACTTTGCAGTATCTCAGTTTGGTTAACAGGTCTTCTGCGAATAATATCCAACCCGGGAAAACGCACTGCAACTTTACGACGTAATGCCTCTTCCATCTCAGGTCCACAAAGCCATTCACGTATGAACAGCTTGTCCCCGTATCGCTCGCAGATTGCCCAGCCTCTATCGCCTCCGATTACCGCTCCCCCGGTTTGAACGGCGTTTTGCATCGCAAAGGATAACAGCACATCAGGCCACCGCACCCAAGCGGAATGGTTCTCCAACAGTTTGTTTCGAAATGCTGTTTCCTGTATTTCAGTAAAATCATTAAGCGATCGGTCAGTGTTAACCTGAAAATCATCCGAAGATAAATTCTCTGATATAAAATAAAAAAATGGCTTGTAACCGAGACGCCCGTAATAATCAAATAATCGAGGGCTCGCCGGACGTAGAAAGCATGCATCTACACCATTATTGGCAAGCTGTTCCTGGACATTTCCAAGCAACCTTGCGAACAAGCCTTGCCCCCTATATTCAGTTAGGGTTGCCGCAGCATAAATATAACAAAGATTTAAGCTACCCGATTTCAACTCCAGTACGGCTGGTAGAGTAAACGCCATGGAGACAGGATGGCCATCTTCTTTCCAGACTGCACAATTATATGTTTTTAATGCAAGTGTAATAAATTTCCTAATATCATCGGCATTGTCTTGCGGAAAAGCATCTGACCAAATTCTCATCAGATCATAAGCCATTTCAAAGCCGGCGTATTCGAACGGCATCTCATCCCTCCGAAAGTTTTATTGCCTCTGTTCCAAGATGTTTTTCTACGATTTGTACCGGTTTATAAGATCTCTTAGCGCGTCTCAAGCCTTCAATACCCATGTCATTTTCTCGGTTGATCAAGGGATAACGCCCCAAAAGCTCCCGCGCGGCGAATTCCTTGTTGATCACGGCATATGCACCGCTGAAATCAGACAACGCTTTTTCCGAATGGATATCAAAAACGTCATTACTGATTGGTGAACCCATGGTCATGGCAACCACTTTACCGTCAACCCGGATTATACCACCAATGATTGAAAGCTCGGACATATGCGGGAGTGCCTCCCCAATAGAGCGTCGTTCGTTGCGAAGACCTGGATCGCTACAATTTCCGCGCTCCCGACACCATTCGGTCACCATTTCTAATACTTCCTGCGAGTTATGGGAATCAATCCGCTCATAACTCCAATTGTATTGGGCATCAAATGTGGAAATATGATTTCTCTTTGAATGATACTTTCGACCACTGAGAGCGGCGAGATCCTCGGTGTTATAGATGTAATCAAAATCTCCTTCCGAAGGCTGCCATTCAAACACGCCGGGAAACCATTGATTAATCTGCTCTTTTATATCATTATCGGCACCGAAAATAGATAAAGACTCACCGCGGCTATGCTGATATTCAAAAAGCAGTTTGATATTCTGGCGCAGATCCCCGCCGACCGGCAGAAGATAGAAGGGCTCTATATCTCCGGATCGGATAAAAAGTGAGTCTCCGACACGGGCAATTTGATTATTATAATACCTTCGCCATAACCATATCGTGGTAAATGAAAACTCACATATCTTCATTCCGGCTGCTCGAAGCATGGGCGCTACCCATTCGGCATCTGAAACTTCAGGTTCTTTAAATAAAAGCTTTAACGAGGTTACTGACATTAATCATAACATCCTTTTAGTCGTGGTATTAAGGTAGTAGCTTGATTAGGCTACGGGTTATCTCCGCCTCCGGCAACGGATGGCCATCAGCCGCACAAGGAACAACCTTCCAACCAAGCTTGTCTGCCGCATAAAGCGCTGATTCCCGGCATCTAATCAGATATTCCTTATCGCGCTCGTGAATATCTTTGCGGTTGTCATCACCTTCATATCTTTGGCTGAGAAGCCGCTGGGATACCTCCGGCGGCATATCCAGAAACGCAACCAAATCCGGACGGGGCAAACCGAGTAGATCATATTCATACTGCTCAAGCCATAGAAGATAGCCATCCCATTGTTGCCGCGGCAGCTTGGGCATCTGGTGGATTGCATTCGATGTTGTATAGCGTGCCGCAAGAATCAAACGGCCTTCTCTATAATCCTTTTCCCAGAAGCGCTTGTAGCTTGCATAACGGTCCACAGCATAAAAGGATGAAGCAGCATAAGCATTTACAGCATCCGCTGACCCACCGAATTGACCGGCAAGATACATTTTCACAAGTGCGGAGGAGGGTTCCAGATAATCAGGAAAACAAATCTGTCTATAGCTTGTCCCAGCAGAACTAAGATACGCATCAAGCCGATCAAACTGTGTTGTTTTTCCGCTACCATCCAGCCCGTCAATGACCACCAGCCGTGCCATATTTATGTCCATTCCCTTCTTGGTACTTCTCAATTCAAAAAGAAAAAAATTCATTTGCTAATTTTTTACTTAAAATTTACTCGATATCGTTCCCGTACTTGGGTGATTTTGCCGCAGGTCATTTTTCCTTCAGGGCAGCCCCCGCGTATACACGGGGGACCCGACCGTTTAAACAGATGGGGAGCAGCCTGTTGACACAACGCTAGCATTTTCTCAGCAAGCGCACGAATTTCCCACTGCGCACGATTGCAGCAGCGGTGTGAAAAAAAGTTCAGAAGACTGCGCGCGTTCATTGTAACGACCATCTTTGTCGTGCAGGCGTTTGGCAAAACAAAACGGGCATCCTCAATGGCTGTACGGTCAGCTGATTTTTCGTCCATGCCGCCTTCGACCAGATCGGCTCTATGTTTCTCTTTTAAAAGAGCTGCTAACTCCTCATAATTCTTCTGATCCTCTTGCATTGCCTTTATATAGAGACGGCAGGCTTCGGGAATGGCATCAATTTCGGGAGGAATCACATATTCAAAGCTATTTTCACGGACATAGCGCTGACTCTGTACACTAAAGGAAGCAATCCTGTGACGTGTAATCTGAGCAAGCAGCGAACGGGATACCCCCTCAATACCAAACGTAAATACAGCGTGTTCAATCGGACTTTCGTGACCGATTTCAGAAAGCATGTCTACAAAAGATGATGCCTTTTCATCGGTAAAATTTTCACGCAAATCATCAATTGATGATGGTGAATAACACAGTTTAGCAGCTGATGCGACTATATGTTCCGGCTGGGGTGTATATGCCAAAAGCGTAACCCTGGGCATCGGGCATTCTCCTTTTAATTAATTCTTGCAATCAATTATCCCATATTTATAAGCTACAGTATACCAGAATCTAGAGGTGGCTTCAACCGCTTTTCAAGTGCAATATAAAAAAATGACTAATTATAAAAAGGCAAATATTACTTATATTGCGGTTATTTTTCTAAAGCCATCCACAATATAAATAATATTTGCCTCTATTCTATTTGTTGCATCCCTTGCAGCCGCCATCCGGCAATACACTACTTATTTCTGCACGTATTTCAGTCGTAGAAGAAGAACCATTATTCTCTGCGAATCCTAACTTCTTTAATAATGGGAAAAGGTGAATATTGCAGCATCCGGCTACAACAGCGCCTTTCCCAGCAGAGGCATTTAGTGCAGCACGTACCATACTTTCTGCAATTATATTATCCGATGTTTTGAGTTCAAGAATTAATACTTCCTGCTCATTAATTTTGCAATAAATATAACCGATACAAGTGTTACCGTCATATGCAGCCAAACAAAATGACGATTGCATTTCATTGTCCGGTTGAGTTACATGATTCTTAATAAATTGCTCATCGGCGGGGACGATGGACACCATGTCTGCGCTCCTCCCCTCTCGCTGCCGCGCGGGGTTTTATCTCAGCAGCAGGGCCTAACGCTGCGCTTCGGAGTGATTGAACCTCACGCGGCTCAAGCTCCCGCCATTTTCCAGGCGGGAGCATGCCGAGCTTAACATTCCCGATAGCAACACGCCGTAGACGGGCAACCTCAATTTTTATGCTTTCAAACATCCGTCTAATCTGTCTGTTTCGGCCTTCGTATAAAACAATTTCTGCAACTACGCGCTCCGATCTTAATCCGTCAGCCTTTTCCCCGAAAATAATAACAATATCCGCTGGAGCGGTTTTCCTTTTTTCGCCTTCCAGGAGTATTCCTTCCCGAAACATCTGCATCTGTTCATCTGTCGGAGCCGGTCTCAGCGTAACACGATATACCTTTGGTATATGTTTGGCGGGGTGAATGATGGCATTGGCAAATTCACCATCATTTGTCAAAATAAGCAATCCCTCGGAATCACGATCAAGCCTTCCTACAGGAAACACCCGAACTCCTGCATCTACCATCAGATCGGCAACACATTTACGACC